>Ga0233438_10003421_pt1 | contig 14711 bp, 16 predicted proteins | sample SI_123_September_FD_182720 | JGI IMG/M metagenome (GOLD analysis project Ga0233438, IMG submission 182720) | Seawater microbial communities from Saanich Inlet, British Columbia, Canada - SI_123_September2016_10_MG | ecosystem: Environmental > Aquatic > Marine > Inlet | place: Canada: British...
CATCTTTGACAATATAATCTTTTCCTTCAATTCTTAATTTTCCATTCTCTTTACATTTTTCAGCCGATCCATATTTAATAAAATCTTCACATGTTACAGTTTCAGCTCTAATAAAATTTTTTTCAAAGTCTGTATGAATGACACTTGCAGCTTTTGGTGCCAAAGTGTTTTTTTTCACTGTCCAAGCTCTACTTTCTTCAGGTCCTGACGTAAAAAATGTATCTAGATTTAAAAGTTCATAACCTTCTTTTATTAATTGATTGAGACCAGTTTTACTTAATCCTATTTCTTTCATAAAAGTTTCTCTCTCATTATTATCTAAACCCATAATTTGATCTTCAATATCTGCACAAATTGTAACAATTTTTTCGTTGGGATGCGCTTCCTTTATACTTTTTGTAAAAATGTTTCCTTCCGCTAAGCTCTCTTCATCAACATTACAAACAATTATTTTAGGTTTGATACTTAACAACCCTAAGTTAGATAGGAATTTAATTTCTGCTTGATCATTAGAAGTGACCTCATTTCCTTCATTCAATTGACTCAGTTTTTCTTCAAGAATTTTAATCTCTTTTTCATCAAGCAATTTTTTCTTACCTTTATCAAGTTTTTTTTGAATTACATCTATATCTGAAAGTATAATTTCAGTTTTAATAGTCTCAAGATCTTCAACTGGGTTAATCTTTGAATTTACGTGTGTTATCTGATCTGATTCAAAGCATCTAACCAGATGAATAATTGCGTCGACTTCTCTTATGTGGGATAAAAATTTATTTCCAAGACCTTCACCTTTGGATGCTCCTTTTACTAAACCAGCAATATCAACAAATGTTATATTTGTATAAATTCTTTTTTTTGAATTAGATAATTTTGATAGTTGATCTAACCTATCATCAATTACATCAACAATGCCTATATTAGGATCGATAGTACAAAAAGGAAAATTGGCTGCTTCTGCATTTTTAGAAGCCGTTAAAGCATTGAATAAAGTAGATTTTCCAACATTAGGAAGTCCTACAATACCACATTTAAATCCCATTTAGGTCTTGATTAACTTTACTTGAAAACAAATCTATTTTTTTGCCAATAAGTGTAGGCAATTGTTTTACTATATTTTCTGAAATTTCATTTATTTTTTCTTCCTCATCTTCTTTAAAATCTTCAAGAACGTGATTGTTAACTTTCTTTTTTTGTTTAGGGTGACCAATTCCAATCCTCACTCTTGAGTAATCTTTGCCAATAAACTTATCTATAGACTCAATTCCGTTATGACCAGCACTGCTTCCACCAAATTTTGCTTTAATTTTTCCAAAGTCTATATCTAAATCATCATGAAAAACAAAAACATCCTTAGCGTCTATCTTAAAATAGTCTATTAATTCTTTTATTGCTGTTCCAGAATTATTCATAAATGTTAATGGTTTAATAGCGTAAATTTTTTTTTCATCTATATTGCCAGTGGTAAGCAAACCTTTAAATTTAGGTTTTTGTTTTGAAAGTTTAAAATGAGCATTTATAGCATCAATTATTTTAAAACCGATATTGTGTCTGGTATTAGTGTAGTTGGATCCAGGATTTCCTAATCCGACAAGTAAAAGCATATTAATTATTTTTTTTCAGCGGGTTTTTTATCTTCAGATTTTTTTTCACCACCATCTTTGGCTTTATCATCTTTTTTAGCTGTTTCACCATCTTTTGCAGCTGCTACTGCTCCCTCAGCTGGTGCCGCACCTTCTTCTCCTTCTGCTACAGTTTCTTCAGCAGGTTTTTCTGGTTCTTTCATTACAGTAGGCGCCGCAACTGTAGCGATAACAAAGTCACGATCAATTGTTGGAATAATATTATCTGGAAGTTTAACTGATGAAATTTTTATGCTTGTTCCTATTTCAGTGTCAGCTAGGTCTATTGTTATATCGTCTGGAATGCTCTCACCAGGGCATTTTAATTCTACTTTTCTTCGTACAATGTTTAACACACCGCCTCTTTTTAAGCCGGGCGAGTCAGGGTGGTTAATAAACTTTACTGGTATCTCTAAGATAATTTTTTTTCCAGATACAATTCTCATAAAATCAATGTGAACTGGCTCTTCTGACACAACGTGAAATGAAACATCTCTAGGTATTACTCTTTCTTTTTTACCATCTATATCCAATTCTAAAACTTTTGATAAAAAAGTATCAGAGTTAATAATATTTTTTAAATCTTTTTTCTGCACTGAAATATTTTGATTAGGATTTGTACCACCATATAATATTGCTGGCACAAGTCCTTCTGCTCTTAATTTGTTATTAGAGCCTGAAGAAGTTCTCTCTCTTTTAATTGCCTTTAAGTTACTCATAATTTAATTGGAAAAGGTATATAACCTAAGATCTTCATCAAAACAAGTATTAATTGAATAAATCCGATACAGAGTTTGAATTAGCTATTCTTTTAATGGCTTCAGACATCAAAGACGTAATAGACAAGACCTCAATTTTATTGTTATTTTTAATCTTATTAGAGTTATCAATCGAGTCAGTAATAATAAGTTTCTTAATTTTAGAATTCTTTATTTTTTTTGCTGCATCACCACTTAAAACTGCATGGGTAATAAATACGTACACTTCTTTTGCTCCTTTTTTCTTTAAAGCATCAACAGCATTTATAATAGTTCCTCCACTATCAATGATGTCATCTACAATAATGCAGGTTTTATTTTTTACATCTCCAATAATATTCATGACTTGTGATTTTCCAGGAGCAGGTCTTCTCTTATCAATAATTGCTAGATCAGCTTTTATTCTTGTTGCTAGCGCTCTTGTTCTAGCAACACCTCCCATATCAGGAGAAACACAGATTAGTTTTTTTGAAGTAATTTTTTTTTTTATAAATTTTGAAAATAATGGTGTGGTAAATAAATTGTCTACGGGCATATCAAAAAATCCTTGAATTTGACCAGCGTGTAAATCTACAGTTACAATTCTATTTGCTCCAGCATTTGTCAAAAGATTAGCAACAACTTTTGCAGAAATAGAAGTTCTCGGAGCAACTTTTCTATCTTGTCTTGCATAACCAAAGTATGGAATTACAGCTGTAATAGTTTTTGCTGAAGATCTTCTTAAAGCATCAATCACCAATAGGAGCTCCATTAAATTGTCGTTAGCAGGATTTGATGTTGACTGAACTACAAATACACTGTTGCCTCTAATATTTTCGTTAATCTCAATATAAATTTCACCATCAGCAAATCTTCTAATGTTTGTATTGATAAGCTTAAGTTTTAAATTTTTAGCAATATTCTTACTTAATTTAAGATTGCTTGTTCCAGATAAGATTTTCATGAAATACTATTACTTATACAATTATTTTTATAATTTTTCAAATTAATAAATTTACAGTAAACGAATAATGGATATGCATCTCCCATAATCACTTTGTTTAAGTTTAAATGATCTTCTAAAGCTAAAAAAATTCTTCTTTTCTCGAAAAGTATCATGATGTACATGATCTACTTTCACCTTAAGTTCTATAAGTTTATCAGCTACGAACGTTCTTAAGTCAAACAACATTTTAATTTTATTTTTCTTAAAAAAATATTTTTTATTTTTTGGTGAATTGGATAAAAATTTTTTATAAAATTTAACGTCAACTTCATAACTACTTTTACCGATACAAGGTCCAATACTAGCAAAAATATCATTATCACTACTTAATTTTTTTATTTTTTTTACTGTATTTTTTATTATCCCTGACAGTGCGCCTTTCCAGCCCGCATGAATGCAGCCCACTATTTCATTTTTTTTATCATAAAGAAGAATAGGAACACAGTCCGCTGTTACCACACCTAAAGCAAACTCTTGTGTTCTTGTAATTATGGCATCTGAATTTATCTTTTTTTTAAAATTATTTTTCTTTATTTCAACTACTTTATTACTATGAGTTTGATTCATTAGTATTAGTTTATTTTTTTTAACAAACATTCTTTTTGAAACATAATTGAGATTACGTAAAATATTTTCTTTTTTATCTTTTGAACCTCGTCCACAATTTAAACCTTTATAGAGACCTTTTGAAAAACCACCATGTCTAGAAAAAAAGCAGTGTTTTATATTTTTAAAATTTTTTAGTTTTTTTGAGTAAAACATTACTTAAATCCAAAAAATTTATTTGATGGAGCGTTGTACGCTAAAGAAACTTTAAATAATTTACCCATTAATTTTGGGCTTAATAACCTTTTTAATCTTAAATACATATTTGTTTGTTCACTAAATTTCATTTTTTTACTAATTATTTCGGCTCTTTGCATAATTCCCATATTTTTTAAAAAATTTTGTTGAGTAACTATTTTTTCTACTTTTAAATTATTTTTTAAAAAAAATTCATTCAAAAGCTGAAAATTTACATGGGAGGTAATATCCGCTTTGCCTAAATTGTCTAATAAACTATTTTTTTTATGTTTCATCACAGACTGAAGAGTGTTTACATTGTTGGGTTTTAAATATCCATAATCAATTATCAGAAGACATCCTTTTACTTGTAAAATTTTTTTCACTATTTTTTTAAGTTCTTCAAATCCAAATTTAGGAAATTCTATAAATTTTAATTTTTTTAATGATTTATAAGAATTTATATCAGCAACATCTTTTTTTGCAGCTTTTTTAAAAATTTTTTTAATATTATTATTTTTATCAAGAGTAAAATATCTTTCTAACATACCATCTTTAGTATTTTTAAACTGCTTAATTGGTATTGCATCAAAAAATTCATTTCCAAAAAAAATCACAGGAGCATCACTTAAACCTTTAAAATCTTTTATCCATTTTATTTGAGAAGAAGGAACATTTTTTTTTTGCAAATCTTTTAAAAATTCACTTTCTTCATACAAATAAATTTTTTTTGCTGAATTGAAGTCAGGAAATTTTTTAAATACATTTATTAAAACTTTTATTAAACAGCCATCACCTGGACCAAGTTCCACTATATTTATTCTTTTTGGTCTCCCTAAAGTTTGCCACGTTGAAATCATCCATACTGCGATTATCTCTGAAAATAAATTAGATACTTTAGGAGAAGTTATAAAGTCTCCACTTTTTCCAAAAGGTTGTCTAGTTGAATAATATCCAATTTTTTTGTCATAAAGAACATTTTGAATAAATTTATCAACCGGTAGAAATTTTTTTTTTTTAAAAAATTTTGTATTACTTTTCATTTTTTTTAATAAAGACAATAAGAATCGCCCCCGCTACAATCATTAGAAAACTTAAGATTGCTCCCATGCTAAATTGATCAAATAAGTAACCAACTTGTGAATCAGGTTCTCTATAAAATTCAGAGATAATTCTAAAAATACCATAATTAATTAGAAATAAGCAAGAGCACGCTCCAGTTTTATAATTTCTTTTCAAAATATAAATATTTAAAATTAAAAATAAAATTAGTCCTTCAAGAAATGCTTCATATAGTTGTGAGGGATGTCTTGGCAAAAGGTCTATAGTAGGAAATATAACAGCCCAAGAAACTTCAGTTACTTTTCCAACTAACTCAGCATTAATAAAATTTGCCAAACGACCAAAAAATATACCTATTGGAGCTACACAAGATATTGCATCCAATAAAAAAAAAGATGATATTTTTCTATTGATTGCAAATAAATTTGTTCCAAATATTATTCCTATTAAAGCACCATGAAAAGACATTCCGCCTTCCCAAATTTTAAACATGTCTAGGGGATTAGATATATAAAAATCAAAATTATAAAAAATTATATAACCTATTCTACCACCAATTATTATTGATATAATTAAATAAGTAATTAAATCATCAAATTCTTCCAAATCAAATTTTTTGCCTATATTTTTGAATCTTTTGATAATTATTTTTTTACCCAACCACCAACCTATAAGAATTCCTGCTACATATGACAGAGAATACCATCTAATAGCAACAAATCCAAAATCAAATAAAACAGGGTCTAAATTATGGGTAAACATATTTTTTTATATCATATTTGAATTTAACATTCCTTTCAAATAAGATGCGTTATGAGTAATTCAGAAAAAATATTAAAAACTATCTCCAGTCTGATTGAAAATGGAATTTTAACATCTAAAGATTTAAAAAAAGAGATATCAACTGATTTAAAATTTAAAAAAGATAAAATAATAAATAAACTCGAACTTGTCTCTAGACAGGAATTTGAAGTTTTGAAAAAAATTGTTCAAAAGCAAAATATTGAAATAAAAAAGATTTTAAAAAATAAAAAAACTAAAAAGGTAAAGTAACCCTTACTTGTAAACCACCATCCTTACTTTTACCTAACTGAATTGCACCTCCATGTGCATTAATAATATCTTCTACTATAGCAAGGCCTAAGCCAACACCAGATTGATTTAGGCTTCTGCTTTTATCTAGTCTAAAAAAAGGTTTAAAAACATTTTTATACTGATCCTCTGGTATTCCAGGGCCATCATCTTCAATAGTAATTAAGGCTCTATTATTCCCTTTTTGAATATTTACAATCACATTATTTCCATAAGTAAGTCCATTCTGAATAATGTTTACAAAAGATCTCTTCAAAGCTGATGGCCTAACTTCTAATTCAATCTTCTCTTTGCTGTAAATTGTTAATTTTTCAGAGGCAAATTGATTTTTAATAGAATTGAATAGTAATGTTAAATCAATTTTGGACGTATTTTCTTGAGCTTGATTTTTAGCGAATTGTAAATAATCGTTAAGCATTTTTTCCATTTCATCGATATCTTTAGACATTTCTTTGGATAGATCCTTCTGGTTTAACATTGCAAGCTGTAGCTTTAATCGAGTCAAGGGAGTTCTTAAATCATGACTAATACCTGATAACATTTCTGCCCTCTGATTTAGATGACGATTAATTCTTTTTGCCATACGATCGAACTCGAATGATGCTTTTCTAATTTCCAAAGATCCTGATGATCTAAAATTATTTACATAATCTCCTTTACCAAATCTCTCAGCAGCTTTAGCCAATCTTACTAATGGTTTCGTTTGATTTTTTAAAAATATTAAGGCTATAATTATTAAAAGAATTGAAGGAAGAGTGGTCCATAAAACGAATAGTCTCACAGATGAAGCGGAAACCATTTCTTTTGGAACCAAAAACTCTATTACATCTTTGTTTGACTTAATTTTAATTTCAACTGCATTCTTAAATTTTGATGTATTAAACCAATAATTATTATTACCAAATGTGGATTTTAGTTCTCTTCTCAAGGATCTATCCATAGGACTAAATTTCCTTTCACCGCTTTCGCTTGGAAAAATTTCTTGACTTATTCCAATTTCAAAATTGAAGTTATTTTTATAACTATCAGTAAAAAAATCTAAATTTTTTTTATCATTTGTATAAACTTCTTGAATTGTTTTCAGTTGAGTTACTAATGATTTAGTAATATTTTTATTTACCTTAATCCAAATGCTATCATAGAAAACTACAGTAATAATTAGTTGCAGAATTATGGTTGGTGCAGCAACAATAATAAGCGCTCTATAAAAAAGTCTTTTTGGAAGCAGATATTTTAAAATTTTATTCAGTCCAAAGAACATAACCTGACCCCCTTATAGTTTGTAAATATTTTGGATTTTTAGGATTTATTTCTATTTTTTGCCTAAGCCTTGTTATCATCACATCAATTGATCGTTCTTGATTGATTCCTGAAATTTTACTGATTTCTTCTCTAGAAAATGTTTTTCCAGGATTCGATAACATCTCTATAAGAACTTTTTTTTCTGAATTGTTAATTTTTATTGTCTTATCGTTTAAACTAATTGACATTTTGTTTAGATCTATTTTTGAATTACCTACACAATGCTCTAAATTTAAATTTATTTTGGTGCTTTTATTAATTATATTTTTAACTCTTAACAGCAACTCTTTAGGTTCAAACGGCTTTCCAAGATAATCATCGGCCCCGAGTTCTAAACCTTTTATTCTATTTTCAACTTCTCCTTTTGCTGTAAGTAGAATGATAGGTATTTTCATTTTCTTTTTTACATCTTTAGTAAGATCATATCCATTTTGACCAGGCATCATCACATCTAAAATTATTAAATCGAATTTGAAATATTCTAACTTATTTTTTGCCTCTTCCGCATTTTCAGCTGTCGATACAATATAATTATTGTCTTCAAGATAGCCCTTTAATAGACTTCTAATTCTATCATCGTCATCAACAACTAAGATGTGATTAATACTATCTACCATTGACTATCTTTTTTAATACATCTTTAAATTTTATTACTGAGTCAGAACTTGAATTCTTCAAAGCATTAAATATTCTTTTTTTTTGAGTATTATATACTGTTTCAAAAAAGATTTTGCCTTCTTTATCTAGAAATAAATTTTTCTTTCGAGTGTCATTATGATCTTTAATTTGTTTTACCATTTTTGACTTAATAAGATCTCTTAAAACTCTATTAAGGCTTTGTTTTGTAACTTTTAACTTAAAAATTAATTCTCCCAAGTTAATGCCTGGGTTTCCCTCTATTAAGTTCAAAGCTCTTAAATGAGCTGGGCCAAAAAATTTTTTTGATAAAACCTCTTTTGGATCTGAAAATGTTTCTCTATAGGCGTAAAAAAGTAGTTGTATAAACTCTTTAATTTGTTCATCTTTGAGATAGAGTAAATCTTTCATAATGGTAAGTTATATTGACTTATCCTTATAAGGAATATACTTTTTTATATAAAAAAAATCTATATATATACTGAAAATGGAAAGCGTACCTTACGACAAACGATCAGGCAAAATTTGGTTTAACGGTAAAACCGTCGATTGGGCCGACGCCAATATACATATTCTTAATCATGGATTGCATTATGCAAGTTGTGTATTTGAAGGAGAGAGAGTTTATGAAGGGAAAATTTTTAAACTGGAAGAACATACTGAGAGATTGTTTTATTCAGCAGAAAGAATGGGCATTAATGTGCCGTATACACAAACAGAAATAAATGACGCCTGTAAAAAAATTGTGAATATTCAAAAAGTACAAAATGGATATGTTAGACCTTTAATTTGGAGAGGTAGTGAGATGATGGCAATATCTGCACAAAAAAATAAAATACATGTTGCTTTAGCAACGTGGGAATGGGGATCTTATTTCGATCCCAAGTTAAAATTAAACGGAATTAAATTAAATATATCAAAATGGAGAAGACCGGCTCCAAATACTATTCCGTGGGACACAAAAGCATCAGGCTTATATATGATTTGTACTTTATCTAAACACGAAGCTGAAGCACAAGGATTTACAGACTCTCTAATGTTAGATTATGAAGGCAATATAGCAGAAGCAACAGGTGCTAACGTATTCTTTAAAAATCAGTCAGGAGAGCTGCATACTCCTATACCAGATTCATTCTTAAATGGCATCACTAGAAGAGAAGTAATTAAGATTGCAAAAGCAAAAGGGATCAACGTCCTAGAAAGAAAAATTAAACCTGAAGAAATGAAAAATTTTACTGGTTGTTTTTTAACTGGTACCGCTGCAGAGGTAACACCAGTATCACAAATTTCTGAATATAATTTTAAGGTTTGCGATGTGATAACTGATCTTAATGAGTCTTATCAAAAATTAGTAAGAAAAAAACCTGCAGCTTAATTTTTTGTTGCAACAATCATAACGGACCAGGCTAAATTTTTAAAAATATTTAATTTAAATAAGATTTGATCAAGTTTTTTTAAAAGATTAAACAAAAATGAATCTTTAGGAGATTTGTAGAATGGAAAAAAAATAAGTGTTAAAAATCCGTAATATCTAATATTAGTTTTAAAAAACTTTTCTTTAATTAAAATAAAATCATCTTTTACTAAAGGATGTTCATCATCTGACCTAGATTTAGGGGTTAAATTTCTATAAAGATTTATTATGGGATTAGTTCCCAAGGGCTCAATAAACAAAAAACTTCCACCTGGTTTAAGGACTCTATATATTTCTTCTACACTTGTAGACATTTTTAAGTGATGCAAAATTCCTGTACCATAAACAATATCAAATTCATTATTTTGAAAATTTGTTTTCTCACAGTTACCAACTAGTAATTCTAATTCAACTTCACTGTCTTTATTTTTCTCTTTTGCTTTTTGAATAGATGCTTCTGAAATATCAATTCCAGTAATCTTTTTTGGTTTAAATTTTATCACTTCTTTTATTGACAAACCAATTCCACAACCAAAATCTAAAATTTGAGCATTAACAGAATTAACTTTTAAGTAGTTAAAAAAATCTTCACTTGCATTATACATTGCTTTATAAAAAATATTTTCAAATCTTCCAGTTTGTTTTGATTGTAACTTGTTATGAAAATTTTTTTCTCTTATGTTTTCTGCTGATAATTTCATCTTAATTATTTAGAGTCCTCATTAATAGCATGGTCTATTCCTTTTCTTAAGTAGTCATATCCAGTGTAAAGAGTTAAAAAAGCTGAAAGCCATAGAAGAATGATCCCAATGGTTTGTGCATTGTAGTCTTGAAAATTTATTACCTTGTTCCCACTTTCGCCCGTCAAAAGAATAGCAATTGAAATCATTTGTATAAATGTTTTAAGTTTAGATAAACTTGTGACTTGCATTGGTATGCTTCCTTTAGCAAGAAACTCTCTTAGTCCAGATATTAATATTTCTCTAGTTAAGATTATTATAGCAGCGATAACTTCATAGTTTTTAATCGTGCCATTCATCACTAAAAGGATAAGCGCAGCTGCTACAAGTATTTTGTCAGCTATCGGATCTAGAAGTTCCCCTAATTTTGACTCTTCTTTAAACAATCTTGCAAGCAATCCATCAAGATAATCAGTAAAACTAGCAATGACAAATAAAAAAAAGGGTATCAAGTCTCCAAAAAAACCAGGAATAAAAAAAGTTAAAACAAAAATTGGTACAATTATTATACGACCAATAGTTAAAATATTTGGTATTTTAAGTTTCATAATCTATTCGTGAAAATAATTATATATTTTATTTGCAACATTGTCTTCTATTCCTTCAATAGACTTTAAATCATCAAGACTTGCTGACTCTACTGCACGCGCTGAGCCAAAATGATTTAATAAAGCTCTTTTTCTTTGTTTTCCTATTCCTTGTATTTGATCTAGAAGTGATTTACTTAAATTCTTTTTTCTTTTTGCTCTGTGTGTACTAATCGCAAATCTATGAGCTTCATCTCTCAATCTTTGAATAAAAAATAACAGAGGATCATTTTTGCTTAAAATATATTCTTTACTCTCGTGGTAAATTTTTTCTTCTCCAGCATTTCTTTTTTTCCCTTTTGCTACAGCTAATATTGGTAAGTCATGTAAGCCTAGCTCATTAAGAACTTCTCTACTTACTGAATATTGACCTTTTCCGCCGTCTACTAAGATTAAGTCAGGAAGTGATAATGATCCTGATTTTTCCTTTACAGCTTTTGAAAATCTTCTAAAAAGAACTTCTTTCATCATTCCGTAATCATCATTTGTTATTTTTTCATCTTTTATATTAAACTTTCTGTATCTTTTTTTTATAAAACCTTCATTCCCAAAACAAATTAACGCCCCAATAGAGTCGGTCCCTTGAATATGGCTATTGTCATAAACCTCGATGAGATCAATATTATTATTTAAATTAAATTTTATAGATAGTTCGTTAATTAAGTTATTATTGGTATCAGATTGAATTAGTTTTTGAGTTAAAGATTGTTTGGCATTTTTTTCAGCTAGTTTGGATACACTAATTTCATTTTTTGATTTAGCAAGTTTGATTATTACCTGTTTACCTTCTTTTACCGAAAATGTTTTTTCTAATAGTTTTTTATCACTTGTTTCAAAGTTTGTTATTATTAAGCAGGGTATAGTTTTATTTTCATAAAATTGAGAGATAAATGAGGAAAGTATATCTTGGACAGAGTCATCAGTATCATGCTTTGGATAAAAGGCTTGGTTACCCCAATTTTGCTTAGATCTAAAAAAGAATACCTGTACACAAGTTTTTCCTGTTTCTTTATGAATGCTTATAACATCAGCCTCATCCAAATTTGTTTGATTAATCTTTTGTGAAGTTTGAATCTGAGTTAAAGCTTTTATTCGATCTCTAGCAACTGCAGCTTTTTCATAGTCCAATTCCTTGCTTGCTTTTTCCATTTCTTTGGAAAGAGTTTTTTGTATTCTTCTTGATTTTCCTGAAATAAATTCTACAGCATCATCAACTGTAGTTGCATAGTCTTGTTTGGTAATATGACCAACACAAGGAGCGGAACATCTTTTAATTTGATAAAGGATACAAGGTCTTTCTCTATTTTTAAATACTGTGTCGTCACAAACCCTTAAAAGAAAAATTTTTTGCAAAATTTTTATTGTCCAGTTTGCTGAGCCAATAGATGAAAAGGGTCCAAAGTAATGTCCTGTTTTTAATTTCTTGCCTCTAAGCTTTGTTAGTTGAGGCCACTTATCTTTATTACCAATATAAATATAAGGAAAAGATTTATCATCTCGTAACAATATATTGAATCTTGGTTTATGCTTTTTAATTAAATTTGCCTCTAAAAGCAAAGCTTCACTCTCATTGTTTGTAGTAGTTGTTTCAAGTGAATGAGTTAAGGAAAGCATTCTCTCTGTTCTAATTGGTAAATTGGAGTCAGAAGCATAACTCTTAAGTCTATTAGGTATATTTTTTGCTTTACCAATATATAAAATTTCACCAGAGGAGCTAATCATTTTATAAACCCCTGCATTTCTTGAGATTAAAGGAATTTTGTCCTTTATTACTTTTTTCCCAAGTTCTAGACTGTTAATCATATTTTACTTTTTGAGAATTCTACACCTACTGATTCTGAATTTTTTATAATGTCTAATTTTTCAATTTTAATATTTGTTTTTTTTACCAATTTATTTTGAAAAATTATTTTAAATATATTTTCTGCTAAATCTTCGATAAGCTCATGATGTTGTTTTTTGACTAATAATTTAATTTTATTAATCAAATCTTCATAATTTAAAATAGTTGATAAATCTTTATTACTTGGTTTGATGTAAGGGTTTGTAACTACTTCAATATTAAATCTTACTCTTTGTTTTTTTTTCTTTTCAAAATTGTGAATTCCAATAAACATATTTAAAATTAAATTTTTGATAATTACTTTTCTCTTGTATTTAAACCTCTCTCTTAATTTTAATTTAATTATTTTCATTCTTTAGTATTTATTATATCAGGTGTATTCCACGCTAGTCTTTGTCCACTGTCAATATTAATTATCTCTCCAGTTATATTTTCATTTCTCATTAAAAATTTTACTCCATCACAAATACTTTCTAATTCCACTTTTTTTTTTAAAAGTACAGATTTACACTGTTTTCTAAAATGACTTTCAGATTGTCTTGAATTTTTTAGAGTGGGTCCTGGTGAAATCCCATTTACTCTAATATTTGGAGCTAGTTTCATAGCTGCAGTTTTAGTTAGTGTGACTAAACTTGATTTACTTAGCGTGTAAGAAAAGAAGTAGGGAGTCAATTTTTCAACTCTTTGATCAATAATATTAATGATATTTCCTTCTGAATTTTTTAGTAATTTTTTGAAATTCTGAATTAAAATTGCTGGTGCTTTTAAATTAACATTTAAATGTTTTGTAAAACTTTTTTCTGTAAAATTTTGTAAATTATCATTTTCAAATAATGAAGCATTATTAATTAAACAATTTAATCCTTTCATTTTATTATAAGCTAATGATAGAAGTTTTTGAGTTTGATTAAAATTATTAAGATCAGCTTTTAACAAATAAACTTCACTACCTAAACTCTCTAGTTCCTTTTTCAATTTAAAAGCATTTGCTTTCGACTTATTGTAATGAATAGCTATAGTTGTCTCATAGTCAGCTAAACTTTTAGCTATAGCTGCGCCAATTCTAGTGGCCCCACCAGTTATAATTATTTTATTTGTTGTCATTTCTTTCTTTTTTTATTTACTTTAGTTCCAGGCATTCCTAATGTTGACCTACCCTTAGGATATATTTTACTTTTTAAATTATATTGGCTTATCTTTGGATTTAAAGTTATTTCTAGTTCACTTGCTTCTAATTTTCTTATTTCATCTCTAATTCTAGCAGCTTCCTCAAATTCTAAGTCTTCGGCTGACTCCTTCATTTTTTTATTTAAACCTTTTAAATGTTTTTTTAAATTTCCACCAATATTTGACTCTTTGATATTTACATAATCTTTTTCGTATACAGATTCTAAAATATCTCCAATTTCTTTTTTAATCGACTCTGCTGTTATATTATTTTTTTTGTTATAATTTGACTGTATGGTTCTTCTACGATCAGTCTCTTTTATCGCCTTATCAATACTTTTTGTTACTTTGTCAGCATATAGAATTACTTTAGAATCAACATTTCTTGCTGCTCTTCCAATAGTTTGAATCAAAGAAGTTTCAGATCTTAAAAAACCTTCTTTATCAGCATCTAAAATACCTACTAAGCCACATTCTGGAATATCTAAACCTTCTCTCAACAAGTTTATTCCTACTAAAATATCAAAAACTCCTAGTCTTAAATCTCTTATAATTTCTATTCTTTCTAGAGTATCGATATCTGAGTGCATATATCTAACCTTAAGACCATTTTCATGAAGATACTCTGTTAAATCTTCAGCCATTTTTTTTGTCAGTGTTGTTGCTAAAACTCTATAACCTTTTTCAATAACTTGTGCAGCTTCATGCATAAGATCATCCACT
>Ga0233438_10003426_pt1 | contig 14693 bp, 15 predicted proteins | sample SI_123_September_FD_182720 | JGI IMG/M metagenome (GOLD analysis project Ga0233438, IMG submission 182720) | Seawater microbial communities from Saanich Inlet, British Columbia, Canada - SI_123_September2016_10_MG | ecosystem: Environmental > Aquatic > Marine > Inlet | place: Canada: British...
ATGGTGTCGGCTGACTAGGTAGATCGGGCATCAGGTTATGCAAATGGGCTAGCAATAAAATTAGGCATCAACCAATGGGACGTCAAGTTTGTCTGACAATGCCGGAATTAATTTCTCAATACCCAAACTCTTTTGCACAAATCTCAATTGGCAACAAAGGTCGATGCTCCTTACACCATTCTCTTTCAGTTTCAGTATACTCTAGGCCATCTAAGAAATATAAAGCAACTATGATAAATATTATGACAATGGTAATTATTTGAATTAGCTTTTTCATTCTACTTCTAAACTATATCTTCTTTTATTTACTTATATTCAGGGTAGTGTAACGTATTGAGATCTGCAAATTGTAGGGTTTAGTTAATTTTTAATATGAAATTTCTGATTGTTAGGAGATTTAAATGTTTGGTTTTATTAAAAATAAAGTAGAAACCCAACAAATCAAAGTGCTTTCTAATGAGATTGATGGAATAATTTATAACCTTTTTAAGGAAGATAATAATTTATTCACAGCCCAAAGTTTTTTTAATGAAATTTATGTTCAGGGTTTTTTATTAGGATACTCATCAGCTATCATGAATGTTCGCTTTGCTGGTCTATCTTGGCCTAAGGATAAAAGAGGTGGTTTTCAATTAAAGATAATGAGAACAATCTACGGTGGTAATGCTCAAAATTTGACACGTATGTTGCTGGACTTGGATTATTCAAAACAAATGAGTGAAGATTTGACTTTTATTAAAGGCAAGGATGAGGGTTATCTTGCAGCCTTACTTGTACATAAAAAAATTGATGATAGCTATTCTGAACCCTTGGTTGAGGAAGCAAAATCTTTTGCATTACAAGCTGGAACATCACTAGATGTATCAATTTTAATGCTAACAATAGGATCATTTAAAATTGATTGGCAAAAGAAACACCATAATCAAACAAAAAAACTTAATATAGATACAATAACTTGCCCAATATGTGATGAAGAAATCAAAGCAAAAGCCAAGAAATGTAAACATTGTGGTGAATGGCTAAATGACATCTAAGACATTCAGTAATAAAGGCACTTTTATAATATGAGTTCAGAAAATGATGTTTGGTGTTCAAAATGTATGTGCAATATTAGTACAGATGACATTAAATCCTATAACGTAAATGGATGCTGTAAGAGATGTAACGCAAAAGAAGTCAAGAAATCCAATTCGAACATATCTCATCCCTCTAATCTTTCAGACTTGTCTAACAGCTTCGTGGGTAAAACAATGGAAAGCACGAATAAGTGGCAACTCTTTTTTGGTTTTTTATTTGTATTACCAGTTTTGGATCTTTTATGGGGAAAGCAGCTTCCTTATGAATACTTTCTTTTGTTAAGAGTCGCTGGATTTTTTGGATTTTTATATTTGGCATATGAACTCTATGATGGAACAATTCGATCAAATGACAATAAATATATTATAACTTTTTGTTGTCTGGCTATATTATATAACCCGATTTTCCCAATTCACCTTAGTCGTGCTGCCTGGACACCAATCAACTTATGTACTGGTTTTTATATTTGGTATTATTTTATTCAAATAATTAAGGATGATCAGGGCACAAGAAATCATGCAAAAAATATAAATCATGAAATACTTTTAGCGTCTCAAAAAGAAAATATAGCTTTTCAGAAAATAAAAACACCAAGAAAGAAACAGCCAAAATCAGATATGACTGATTGCCCATTCTGCGCTGAAGAAATCAAAATAAAAGCAAAAAAATGTAAACATTGTGGTGAATGGATTAATCAGAAAAACTCAAACAAAAATATATCGTAAAAAAACTACTAAAATACATTTAAAACAATTCCAAGGAGTTCCATCTTTAAGTGGGGGGCAAATTGGGCAATTAGTTGCTGTACAATACAATACTTCATTGTGGGTAGTGTTGTGGGTAAGCATAGATAAATTATATTTTATTAATATATAACAATTACTTAAAGCCAGTAAGTGGCGGTGTTGTCAGACGTACGAGCTACACTATCACTGTATCATCAGGGATAAGAGATGAGGTATTGGTTCTACTAATCATTTCAAATAATAGAATTAGAGGAAACCAATGGGACGTCAAGTTTGTCTGAAGATACCCTTTGTTCTTTTCTCAATATTTTTACGTAATAACTCACCTGTTGAGCTGTAGTGATCGATCAGTAAACTCACTGTCTTCTTACTATCGCGTTCCAAAACAGCTTCAGATAAATTTGCGTGTTCCGTATTAATCTCGCGCTTTGGATAGGCGTATGGGCCTGTCAAATGCCGATATCGCGTATTTCGATCGTATAACTGATCACAGAACTTTAACAAAATGGATGAGCCGCAGGCAGATATCAACGCCATGTGGTATTTTTTATGTAGATCTTCCCAGTGATTATTCACTATAAATTCATCCGCAGAAGACGACCTGGAAATGCGGGACAATCGATACGTTGCCAGTATGATATCTTCTTCCCATTGAGTTCTACCATGTTTAAATGACTCTTCCAATGCACGTTGCTCCAACCAAATGCGTGTTTTTAAAAGTTCGTCAAATTCATTTATCGACGCTTCAACAACTCTAAAACCGCGTTGATCGTTTCTGGCCACCAATGCGTCCGACGTTAGTAATGACAATGCCTCGCGAATAGGCGAAGACCCAACATTGTAGCGAGTGCTAAGGTCTTCAATTTTCAGCTTCAAACCTGGCTCCAACACGCCTTTAATAATATCTTCGCGCATAGCTGTATATGTTATGCTGGTTCTTGATCGCGAGGTCGTACCTTCAGGCTGTCCAGATGCATTTTGCCCATCCTGTTTGAAAACCTGACTCATTTTACCCCTTCCATTCTCTATTCAAATATTTTTCAAATTAGATCGTTTGTTATTCGCAAATTTTTTAGCCATTTTTCGAACATTTACCGTGGTGGCAACCGATCCATTCGCCACATAGTTTTCGTGATTTTTTTCAATATCATCTATTATATACCTATAATTTGCCATTAATCCATAAGAGTTTTTAAATCCAGTATCATTTTTCTGAGCAGCCCAATTTATTTGTTCTAATCGTGCACCATTTCCAATGTGGAACTTGCAAACTGGGTCAGAAGGAAACCCAGATTTTGATTTATGCTCAGTTAGGAACCATGCAGCGGCTTCCATGAGAACCAAGTTTGGAACTTCAGAATTAAGCTCAGAAAATTCCATCGGCAATTCCACTATATCATTTGGTTGTTTTTTCAGCCACTCCGAAAATTTGACAATTGGTGAAAGCGTAATAAATTCTTTTAGATTAGGATGACGTTGCTGAAGGTCAGACACCACCTGCTTAATTAGAAAGTTACCCAATTCAACGCCACGTAAGCCATCTTGGCAGTTAGATATTGAATAAAACACAGCTGTCGTTGCTATAGCTGGATCTATTTCTGGTACAGAATCTGACAAAATCGTTTCGATCGATGTCGGCACTTCAGTGGTCAATGCCACCTCAACAAATATAAGTGGCTCATCCTCCAAATTATGATGGAAAAAACCGTAAATCATTCGATCCGCTGGTTTTATTCTACGCGCCAACTCATCCCAGCCTGCAATGCCATGAACAGCTTCGTACCGAATGATGTTTTCAAGAATGGCACCTGTCGATTGCCAATCGATTTTTTGCAACTTTAAAAACCCACGATTGAACCAAGACGAAAAAACCAATTTAAAGGCTTGATCAAGCGGTTTCAACGTTGGATTAAATTTTAACAATGGCAACAAATCAGCTCGCATACATAGAATTGGCATCGTTGAAGCAGATCGTTGATTCAGTCTGGAAATCAATTGTGAATATTTAGGAGCTGCATTCGATGCTATTTTAGACAATAAGTCGGAATTTGGGTTTTTAAGGTATTCGTCCATCAATGGTTTAACGGCATCATCTTTGCACCCAAATGCGTCAAGGATACCTAAAAAAAACTCTCCCTTTTGGGCTTCGGTCAACTCTGTATAACAAGTTAGGATTTTATGCGCTAACGCTAAACCCGAGGCATTGCCCTTGGTCGAAATCAACTTTTTACATAATTTAATTAGATCGCTTGGATTGTTTGAATTTGAATCGGAAGTCACACCCAAGAATGACATGCCCCGTACTGCGACAAAACCTAAAAAATCATTTATTGTAGTGCTTTTAGTCATTTCAATTCTCTATTTTGAGAAAGCAATTACGATATTCGTGAACTCTTCAGTCGTCAGAACATCACGTTTGGCGATACCTGCCTGTTTCACTTCGTTCAGGATTGCAGCAATTTTATCATCAGGTAATTCACCAAGACCAAGTTCACCCATTTTATAGATAATCGAAGCTTTACCTGATTTTTTACCCAGAACAACTTCGCCAGTTTTACCTGTTAACGAAGGATGAGTGCCAAACATAACCAATGGATCATTCATTACGAAATTAATGCCAATGCCAGATTCACGAATAAAGTTACCATGGCCCAAAACAGGTTTATTACGTGCGATTGGGATGTTTGAACGTTCAGCAATCAAATTGCCCAATTCTGGAATTCTGTCCAATTTATACTGCGTGTCGTAACCGTACAAAACGTGCAGACCCATCATCAACTCTTCAAGTGCTGCGTTACCTGTGCGTTCACCTAGACCGTTTGCACAACTGTGAACACATTGTGCTCCAGCAGTGACCGCGGCTAGTTCAGTTGCAACACCCATGCCAAAATCGTTATGAGTGTGGATTTCGATCGGTAGACCTGTCATTTCCTTAACCCAGCGAACCATATATTTGATGGCTTCTGGCGTTGCACATCCCATTGTGTCTACGATACCAATGGAATCTGGCGGTGAATCGTCCATAATTGCTTTGCAAAGGTTACTAAGATCATCTGGACGTGCGCGTGTTGTATCATACGGGAAGAACAACGCGTGAAGTCCGTTTTCCTTTGCGTATTTGATAATTGGTGCAGTTCTTTTGTAAACTTCATGCCATGTCCAACCAAACTGTGTATGCAATTTTGGGTATCCAATTGGAACCTCGATCACAACACCATCTGCACCACATTCCAGCGCCATATCAATGTCCACTTTCATCGCACGAGCAAAGGTGAAAATCTTAGATTTTAGGCCAAGTTTTGAAATCTCTGTGATGGCCTCGCGATCTTGTGGTGAAACGGCAGGCATACCCGCCTCGATACGATCAACGCCCAATTCATCCAATTTCGTGGCTATTGCCAGCTTGTCATCAACAGAAAACACAACACCTGGGGTTTGTTCACCATCACGTAATGTTGCATCATGAATTTCCACCTTTTCAGGTAAATCTAAACCTGCGCGTACTGATGGTTCGAAATTGTATGGGCTGACCCACCATTTACCATCTTCAAAATAATTCTCTCTCATATTCTTTTCCTTTCAAGCGGAGGTAATTCAAGTATTTTCTGTGACAAGTATAAAGTTGAAATCAACCTTGAAATATGGTTGTGTGACATTGCGACCAACGGCTAAATCTGTGGGCAATTCATCCAAATCCATTTTCTCTTTGTATTCCATGATCAAATCTTCACGCACACCAAACACAGCATCACGATCAAGATATATATCATTCGACGGAAACACCTCGGTAACCAAAGAGCGATATCCATCGGCAACAATAATAAAGTGAAGATGTGACGGACGCCACGCGTCACGCCCCGTTGCACGTAACAAATCACCAACAGGCCCATCATCTGGAATTTTATAAGGTGATGGTCGAACAGTTGTTAACGCGTACCGTCCGTTTTCGTCTACCTCCATTGAACACCGCAAATTATACTCATCCTGTGCGTCATCTTGGTTTGAATAGAGACCATTGTCCGCAGTCTGCCACAGTTCAAGAACCGCGTTTCTAATTGGATTGCCATCAGTGTCTTGAACGAAACCTTCGATAACAACCGTCGCGCCATCGTTGTCACGTTTCAAGTCACCACCCACTGGTAATTTTGGTGCACCCAAAATATGAAATGGTCCAAGACAAGAAGATGATGTGCCTGCATGTTTCGAACCGATCATATCAACCAATGCAGACATGCCCGTTGTGTCAGAAATTAAAACAAACTCGTTGCGTTTGCTATCCGAAATTTCTCCCGCTTTTTTCAGGAAATTAATACCCATCAGCCACTCTTCGTGTGTCAATTCCGTTTCTTTTGCAAAAGCATGTAAGTGTTCAACCATGCTCTTCAAAACGAACATTGTGCGCTCATCAGTTTCATCGCTACAGTACCCAAGAAAGGCCTTGGTGATTGTTTCTATTGAGACGTCTTTCATAATATACCTGACTTAGTTTAGCAAAAGAGCAGTGGATAGGATTGGGTAGTTGATCAGAATAATCAAAACCAAAAGCATAATAAAGGCAAAAGGAAGTGCACCGAGGAATACATCTTTTAGAGAAATTCTGGGATCGTTTAGCGATGCTTTGATCACAAAACATGAAATCCCAAGTGGTGGTGTAAGCAGCCCAATTTCTGCGCCAATAACGCTGACAATGCCAAACCAAACAAGACTCATATTCATGGCCTCAATCAAAGTAAGGAACAAGGGCACAACAATCAAGATGATGGATGCAGTGTCCAGCAGGGTGCCCAGAACCAACATCAGCAAAACATAGATCAACATGATCTGTCCAAATGACAATTTGTAAGCTTCCAAAACCTCTTGGAGTTGGTTTGGTAGGCCCGCAAAACCCAACATACGGCTGTAGAATGATGCCATAGTAATCAAGAACAGAATTGAAGCCGTGATGTAACCAGTTTCAACCAAGGTTTCCCAGAAACCATCACGGGTAATCTTGCGTTTTGCTATTGCATAGATCAACGCCAATATTGCGCCAACGGCCCCAGCCTCTACGGGGGTTAACCAACCTGTGTAGATGCCACCTAATACCATCACGATCAAAACCATAGTTGGGATTGTTTTGTTCAATGAATCGCGCAATTCCAATGGTGGACGCGACAAATCCTTACTGTCGGTACCGATGAAACTCGGCCAAAAACGGGCCATCAGCATGATCGCAATCACATAAGCGGCCGTTAGGATCAGGCCGGGAAAAATACCTGCCAGAAACATTTCCCCAACTGATTGTTCAGCCACGAAAGAGTATATAATCAACATCGCACTGGGAGGAATAATCATGCCCAGAACAGATGAGCCAGCAACAACACCTACCGCAAAACGCGGGTTGTAGTTCAGGCGTAGCATTTCAGGAACAGAGATTTTGGTGAATACAGATGCTGATGCGATAGATGATCCAGTGACGGCTGCAAAAATTGCATTCGCACCAACGGTTGCCATGCCAACACCGCCTGTGATCTTACGAAAAACGGAACTCATGACATCATATATATCCTTGCCCATTCCCGCCTTAGAGACCAGCAAACCCATTAGAGTAAACAGTGGAATTGTGGCAAATTCGTATTCTGTAACACCATCCCCAACGGCAACTTTAAGGAAGTTAAACGCCAGTATCGATTTACCGGAAATGAACCAAACGGTTCCAAAGGAAACCAGTCCCAATGCAACAGGGATATAAACCCCCATGTAAACTAAAACGACAATCAGCCCGACAGAGATTGCACCTATTTCAACAGGACTCATAATTTACTTCCCTTTTCATTAGCGAATACGGCATCACGTTCGCCAAATGCCTTTGTAAAAAATATCACTGCGGCAAAACTCGAACCGAAAAACATCACCAAACGGGCAGGCCACCATGGGGCCTTTAGGATGCCAGGCGTACCAAAGTAGTCGCAGCGATCCATCCCGTTCATAAAATCAGTATAAAGATTACCAGTATCAGGCCGACCAAATTCAGGCGCATTGTAAAAATGGCAACTTTCAAACGATTCGACGAATTCGGGCCATACAGTCCAAGCAATCATACACATGAACAAACATGAAACCACATCAATGAAACGCTCCAGAAAAACACCCCGTTTGGGGTTTGTCGATTTCAATACCTGCAATAACCCATCCGATCGGGTTAATCGCCCTGTTCGTACGACATCCGGTAATTGTAGAAACACAATTAAAATCATTGCAAAGACAACGAACTCGACAACACCACGAAACGGTGCGTTAAACACCCCCCGTGAGACAACGTCGAAGTTCATTGTTAGAACCAAGATCAGTAAAATAAACGCACCCGCAATATTTGCGCATACTGAAACCGTCACAATGAAACGATATAATTTATTAGATAACATCATGACGGTTCCTTTTTATACTTCTGTTTTAGTTAGACATTTCCGCAGCCCAATCACGGATTGGTATTGCACCAGCAGCTTTTAACTTAGCCATGTATGCTTTTAACATTTCGGAACCAGGTGCGCCTTTTTCATCTAAAGCTTTGGCCCAATCCAACGCAATATTTGGCATCGCATTTGCCCAAGCAACACGTTCATCTGTTGACATTTCAACGACTGTACCGCCGCCTGCTTTGTACGCTTCCAATGACGCCGCTGCGCGGACCATGGCTATAGCTGCGATATGATCACGGTATTCAACGGCCACTGCTTGCAAGATGCCTTTAACTTCGTCTGGCAACTTCTTCCAAACATCAGCATTCACGGTCACTGTTTTTGTATTTACAGCGCCCAAGTCAGCTTTCAACATGTATGGTGCTACTTCCGCAATTTTGAACGTTTTCGCAGCTTCTGGCCATAACATCGCCGCATCAGTCAAACCTGTTTGCACCATGTTATAGAACTTTGGCAAACCACCGCGAACACCTGCCGCGCCTTTGATACCTTCAAGGTAACGAAGGTTGTAACCAGCGCCAGCAACCTTCTTACCTTCAAGATCTTTTATCGTTGCGATTGGGGTTTTTGAAAACAACTGGTATGTGTCCAAAACAACACCAGTTGCTAAGTAAACTTGGTTTTCATCGGCCAATTCTTTGTTCATTTGCGGGAATTCTTTGGCAATCTCATCAACCGCTTTGGCAACGATGCGCGCATCGACAGAGACAAACGGCGTTACAGCTGAAATACCTTGGCTTGGCAAAGAAGAGTTGTGGAAAATTGTTGTCACAATACCAATATCGCCCAAGCCTAATTTGATCCCTTCAAGAACACCACGTGGCTTAACAATCGTTCCACCATATGCCTCTTGCCATTCAATCATGTATTTACCTGACCTTGCCAGTTCTTCGTTTACACGTGGAATAAAGAATCCAGAGAATTCTTTCACCCACATAGCTTTTTCAGGGTACCCATCGATTGCGATCATGCTGATCTTTTCTTGGGCAACGGCTTGCGTTCCCATAACTGGAATAAATGCTAATGCCGTCGCGGCGCTTAACATCCATCTTTTCGTAAGTCTCATGTCTTTCTCCTCCAAGTTTGAAAATTAGGCGTGTTTCCACACCTCTACTAAGTCTGTTCCAGAATTGCGGAACAGTTTAGCCAAAGGACAGAACTTTGCCACTTCAGCAGATACGCGTTCTAAATCTTCTTGGGACGCTGATCCGTCCGATAACACAGTCAATTTAATGCATTGGAATGGAACGTCGATCTCTTCAGTCAACGTAACCCCCCGACGGTCGAAATCAGCGACCGCAAAAATTTCAAGATGTCCAATATCAACACCCAATTTATTTGCACATTTGTGGCCAATGGTGTTTGTACATCCAATCAAAGCACTCAACGCAGTATCAGTTGGCGCTAACCCTAGGTTCGTGCCACCACGTTCGGTTGGCTCATCAATGACTTGGACTAAATCGCGAACCTCAACATGCGTCAAAGAATGCGATGGGCATTTGGCCTTCGCCCTAAGCTTTACTGTTGTCTTCATTATCATGTTAAATAACCTCACACACATCATCAAAATCAAAGCGCGGTAAACGCTGAAATAATACTGTTTCGTCCGCGTAACCAACATTGCATAAGAAGTTTGATTTTAATGTAGTTCCTTTAAAGAATTCTTCGTCGACAACTGCATTATTGAAACCGGAAATGGGCCCGACGTCTAAACCCAATGCGCGCGCAGCAATTATGAAATATGCGCCCTGCAAGGTACTATTACGATATGCTGTATCTTCTGAATGCTCTGGCTTGTTAGAAAAATGCCCACGACGATCTTCATGTGGGAACAATTTCAGCAACTCACGCCAAAATTCGGTGTCATAGGCCAAGATAGCCGTAACAGGTGCATTCATTACTTTTGGTACATTTAGTGGCTTCAACGATTTAGCTAACCGTTGCTTTGTTTCCTGCTCTACAACAAACTTAATCCGTATTGGACAGCAGTTCATACTTGTCGATCCCATTTTCATAATATCGAACACTTCAATCAACAACTCTTTTGGAACCAGGCGATCTTGCCACGCGTAATGTGAGCGTGCCCCAGTTAGTATTAAATCCAAACTACATTTATCCAACGTTGTTATTTTGCTGCGCAAGTCTCTTATATCTTGTTGAGCAACTGCGCGAATCTCTTCTAAAGACTGTTGATTATCCACGATACTTACTTTCTAGATTTACGGTTTCTACGATTCGCGTGCCTCTCTGACCTCAAAATAAACTATATTATTTTATTTTGTCAAATAATATCGATTTTTATTTGCTTAATAATTAATTGTTGATATTTTAAAACAAACAAGGAGGCCAAAATGCCAAAGTGGACAGAATACAAAGCAAGCGCTCTAGAACGAGGTGCATTAGCTTTTGAACTATATATGGTACGCTCTATGCCAACTGCTGACATGCCATTGATGCAAAAAACACTGCCGGCTCATCTGGCTTACCAAGCAAAAATGGAACTAGACGGAAAACTGGTCCTTGCAGGCCCACTGTCTGATCCATCGGGCAAAGATATGTTTGGCGAAGGTTTAATAATCTATCGCGCCAGTTCATTGAAAGAAGCCACCAAATTCGCTCAGGCAGACCCTATGCATTCCGCAGGCGCTAGAACGTTTGATGTTCGGTGTTGGTTGGTCAATGAGGGTAATTTGACACTCAGTGTAAACCTGTCTTTGCAGAATGTATCCTTAAGTTAGAAGGTCTAAGAGCAGCAGCAAAAACTGTAAAGGCAATCAAGGTTTAAGTATTTATCGGAAAATATTTGTATCAGATCTTTTATATAAAAAACATATTGTTTAATTTATAGCAAAAAAATCGATTTTAATTGCGTTCGGGAATTAAATCAGTTTATGTTATGCAAATAAAAACGTCATAATCAATGGGAGGAAATTATGATTTCTAAAAACACACATTTTAATGCTCGTTACATTCTTGGTGGCATATTCGCCGCACTAACAATGGGCCTAGCTGCACATGCGGACGAACTTCGGATAGGGACAGCCAGCCAAGGCGGCGCATTTTATCCCGTTGGCCAAGCTATTTCGACACTTGTTAATAAACATGCAAAAGGCACAACGATGGTTCCAATTGTAACCCAAGGCTCTGTTGAAAACCCGCGTCTGGTAAATTCAAAAGAAGTTGATGTCGGTATTACCAACAACAATCTATCAGTTTTGGCAAATAAAGGTGTTGGCCCTTATAAAAAGATCGGTGCAATGGAATTGCGAGCGTTGGGTTCACTACACTTTAGTGTTCTTCATATGATGACACTGGATAGCTCTTCCATCAGTTCCGTCGCGGACCTAGAGGGTAAACGCATTGCAGTAGGCCCAGCTGGCGGTGGAACAATTCCGTTCTTGAAGCAAGTCCTAGGGTTAGCTGATCTGACCATCGATGATATCACACCAAGCTTCTTGTCTTACAGTGATGGTTTCAGCCAGCTTGCTGATGGTAATGTAGACGCAGCTTTCGCGTTAAGTGGCTATCCAGCCGGCGCAGTGATGCAAGCAAAAGCAAACAAAAAGCTTAAATTCATTGCAATGACACCTGAACAGGTTGAAATAGCGTTGGGGAAATATTCAAACTACAACAAAGTTATCGTTCCACAAGATACTTATAACACCGATACAGATGGGACATTGCTGGGCGTGAACAACATGTTGATCGTTGATGCTGGCATGAACGATGAAATTGCATATGAAATCACAAAAGCAGTTTACGGCAATATGGATGAATTTCGCGCTGAAAATGCTTTGGCAAATCAAATAGATCCAGCTCGTTCGCTTACTTTGAAAATACCATTGCACCCAGGTGCCGCAAAATTCTTTGCAGAATGATATCTGCTTGGTAACGATAAAGAACTCTTCAAATTGGCGGTTTAATTGATCGCCATTTTTTGATTTCACAGACTGTATAGATTGTAAAAACCATGTTCAACAAACTTACAAATAACGTCATCAACGTAATCGCATTTTGTATTGGTATGTTCCATTTACTAAATGTTTCTGGAATCCTGATTCTGTCTACCCGCGACATCCGCGCTTTCCATCTCTTAATGATGATGGCGCTGTTATTTCTAACCAAGCCAACCCTTTACAAACTAAAAGACAGCATTTTAGATCGTATCATTAGTTATGCCTTTATTGCCCTGAGTGTTGGATCATGCGCCTTCATCCTCAGCCGATGGAAAGACATTGCGATGAGCGGCGGCGACACAGACAGCATGGATGCAATTGTTGGCGTGGTGTTGATCTTGTTGGTATTAGAGGCCGCACGGCGCGGAGTCGGCATGGTCTTAGCAATCATTTGCTTGTTCTTTTTTACATACCCGTTCTATAGCGAATATTTACCCGGTGTTCTTGGATCACGCGGCTACAGCATATCGCGCATTTCTGAATTGTTAACAACTACATCCCAAGGCGTGTTTGGTATTCCATTGGGTGTTTCGTCAACATATATCGTCCTTTTCTCAATTTACGGCGCATTTTTATCTGAATTTGGCGCAGGTGAATTCTTCTTCAAATTGGCCAATAAACTGACCAAAGGTATGCAGGCAGCTGGTGCAAAAACCGCTGTTATTTTTAGTACATTACTTGGTATGATATCAGGATCAGCTGCAGGCAATGTTGCCGTTACAGGTACGCTGACAATCCCGATGATGAAGAAAGAGGGCTATGCGCCTCACCAAGCGGGCGCAATCGAAGCGGTTGTTTCTACAGGTGGCCAAATCATGCCCCCAGTAATGGGCGCTGCCGCTTTTATCATGGCAGAAATTGTTGGCGTCCCTTATTCAGATGTCATGCGTGCAGCTTTGATCCCTGCCCTACTTTTCTTTACGTCTTTGTTTTTCGTGGTTCATCTACAGGCGGGCAAAAGCAAACTTGCCCCACTTGATCAACCGATCGAAGACACGGACGCAACATGGATGATTTTGCTCAAAGGTGGACAGTATATCATTCCGTTTCTTACTTTGATCGCAATGATGTTGAATGGGTATTCCCCATTCAAGGCGTCTTTTGTATCCATTATCGTATTACTGGTTGCCCATATCATTTGGACACGCAGTATTAATTTGAACATTTTATACAAAGCGGCCCGCGCTATCACCGAAGGTTCCAAGGCTGTAGTCCCAATCGCCATTGCATGTGCCGCAGCAGGTATTATCGTGGGAACATTGGGGGTTACTGGACTTGGTTCCAAAATTTCTGGCCTCATCATCACAGCCTCTGGGGGCATTACATTTTTTGCCTTGCTATTCACCATGTTGACGGCGATCATTTTGGGCATGGGCTTACCCACAACTGCAGCCTACCTCATCCTTGCCACTGTAGTTGCACCAGCATTGGCAAAAATGGGTGTACCACTGTTAACAGCACATCTATTCGTATTCTTCTACGGCTGCGTATCCACAATAACTCCACCCGTCGCGCTCGCCTCTTATGTTGCTGCTGGCATTGCCAAGGCAGATATAAATAAGGTTGGTTGGACCGCTTTCACCTACGGCATCACCTGCTATATTCTTCCATTCATGTTTTTTTACGGTTCAGGCTTACTGATGACAGGGAGTGTGTATGAAATTTTAACGGCTACGGGTACTGGCGCTGTTGGTGTCTTCTGTATCGCGGCATGCGTGATTGGGTTCATACGGGGCAGACTCACAATACTGTCACGTATTACCATCGGCATCGCGGGTGTAAGCTTGCTACACCAAGGACTAATTACCGACGCCATTGGCGCGGCAATATTCGCAGCTATCTGGTTCATGAACAAAAAAAGATGACTATTATTCAGTATTAGGAGAAGAGAATGTTATTTGAAGCAAAACAGTTTAGACGCGTCGTAACTGGCCACGATGAAAACGGCGTTGCCACGGTTATATCCGATGGCCCTGCGAAAAGTATCCTACAACGTCAAACACGCCCAGGCGTCACACTCACGAACTTCTGGCAGAACGAGAAAACACCCGCAACTATGGAACGTCATGATGATCCAGTTGATGGCCCACTCATCCTGCACCCACCCGAAGGTGGATCGGTTTTCCGTGTGGTTCAATTCAATCCCGAAGACCCTGATGTGATTGCCAATATCGATGGAGAAGCCGCATTTGCAGCAATGGGCGCAGGTGCAAATATAGTAGAGGGCGCACGTCACCCGTATATGCACCGCACAGAAACATTGGATTATTCAATCGTTCTCAGTGGCGAAGTTTATATGATGATGGACGAAGAAGATTATTTGTTGAAAACTGGAGACGTTGTCGTGCAACAAGGCACCAATCATGCATGGTCAAATCGCAGCAAAGAACCCTGTGTTATGATGTTCGTATTGGTCGACGCAATTAACAAATAGGTGTTGTCAGACAAAGCCTAAC
>Ga0233438_10003430_pt1 | contig 14679 bp, 12 predicted proteins | sample SI_123_September_FD_182720 | JGI IMG/M metagenome (GOLD analysis project Ga0233438, IMG submission 182720) | Seawater microbial communities from Saanich Inlet, British Columbia, Canada - SI_123_September2016_10_MG | ecosystem: Environmental > Aquatic > Marine > Inlet | place: Canada: British...
AAATAAAAGCAATAGCAGTTATAATTAAAAAGGGGATTGAAGTTAATTCTTCAATTTTATCAGAGAATGCTATAATTAATATTCCGAACAATGTTAAAGAAGTAGGAAGGTCTTTGGATTTCAACTTGCTCATGTTTTTAAACATACAATATTTACTAGGAAGTACCAATTCTGGTTATGTTATTTAAACAAAAAACCGCTACAAATTATAAACTGCTCTAAACGTTATAAATCTAGGTTGAATAAATGTTTCTGAATTAAGTACCGAAATAGTATTTGCGCTTGTCCTAACTTGAGAATCAATATTCAAAATATTTGACATCTTAAGCTCAAATTCCCACTTCGCATCTTTGGCTTTTCGGTACAACAATTGCGCGTCCCAATTTTGAAAGGATTGTGAAGTGGTGCCATCATCCTGAACCGTATAACTATAGGTGGTGATAAACGTAAACTTTTTCATAAAGTAAGCGTCAAAGTCTATTGACGGAGATTTGGTTATAAATTCTGTACCTCTACCGCCAAGATTGTTTTGCACAACACCATATGCATACCGAAGTCTTACATTAGGTGCTACCCTGAAATTGGTACGAACTTCTGGAGTGATCAACTGCGTAAATGCTTTGTTTAAGGATTGTTCTCCTTGAACAAACTGATTGATTTTACTAAAATTAAATGAAGTATTAAGACCCGCTCTTATTTTGCCAAACGTACGCTGGATTCTTCCAAACATATTGAAGTTTTCATCTGCAAAACTGGAGTTAAAAAAGGTGCTTGTACGAATAATATTTTCAAAATTCGTGGTATTTCGAATTTGATCAATGTTGCTAGAATATGCCATGCGAACAAACACATTTGTATAGTTAAACAAGTTGAAACTGCTATATAACAAACTCATGTTATGAGAAAGGGCATTTTGTAAATCGGGAGCACCGTATTGAATGCTATTATAGTTGTTAAGCACCAGTCCACTTGCTAGTCTCGTAACATCTGTAAATTGATTTTGCATACGATAATTCAATGTCAGGGTTTCTCCTTTTTTGATTTGAATTCGCGTTTCAAAGTCTGGCAATAGGCGTAGAAAATTGTTTTGAATCGTTGTCTTGTTTTGAATATTCTTATTGCCATAAGCATGCACAGAAAACCCAGGTGTGAACGTAAATATTCCCGTTCTAAAACGATAATGTACACCTAGATATACATCGCTGAAATTGTATTGGACATCGTTTGTGGCGCGACCATCATTAAAATTTAGTATAGGAGCAAGTGATTGACCATCTGTGAGGAACTGAAAAATATTGGAGTTAAAATCTTGACGGCTTGCAATTGTACCTAAGGTCACATTTAAATTGCTTTTACCATTAATGATGTAATAATAATCTAATTTGGTATCTAGTTGATTTGATTTTATGCGTCTATTTTGACCTAAATTATACGATGGTAGCGATGTGTTCAACCCCAATGCGATTGCTGTATTGTCAAATGCATCCGCGCCATCTGGAGTATTCACCAAAATAGCATTATAAAAAGGGTCTTCATCTTTTAATAAATGCTTTGCTTCTAAAGCAAAAATGTTTTTTTCGTTGAGGGTATAGTAGTAATTCAGGTTTTGATTTATACTAAACGGGGCTACTTCCTCCTTTTGGGTAGTAAGGCCAACAACCGAAGAAAGAATGGATTGGTTTTGGGAATCCTGGGCTGTTTGATAGTAAAAATCATAATCCATTTGGATGTCCATATTCGGCCTATAGGAAGCATTCCACTTTGCCAATGCTTGCTTTGAACGCTCAAGACTGGTCTCATTTGTGGTCTCATTTGGAATTTGAAGTGATTGCCGCGTGTACTGAATAAAACTAATTTCCTTTGAGCTTGTCTTATTGGAGTTAAAAATTAAAAAACCTCCTAAGTCTAATTTTTTATTTGGAGAATAACTAAAATTTGCGGTTGCTAATTTATTCTCAATTTGAAGTGCATTGTTTTGGTTTGTCAAAAAATTAAGACTGTTATTTCCCAAACTTATATTGGTTCCGCTTTGACTACTTGGTCTTCTAAACCCTCCTGTAAAACCACGAAGGTCTCTTCTGGTTAGTGCCAATTCTCCAATATTATTCAAGTCTCCTATAAAATTGACCGTGTATTTGGGACTGTAATAAAACAGTTTTGGTTGAAACACATGACGACTGTCGGAGGTTGAATTTCCGCCTCCTGCAGTTATATTTCCAAACCAGAAACTTTCCTTACCTTCTTTGAGCTTGATATTTATGGCGACGTTATCTTGGTTGTTTCGAACTCTGCTCAGCTGACCTACTTCTCCATAATTTTTAAGCACCTGTATTTTGTCCACGGCACTGGATGGAATATTGTTAGTGCCCAATTTGGTGTCCCCCTCAAAGAAATCTTTGCCGTTAACCATTAGCTTATTTACCACTTTCCCTTCGACTTCAATTTGTCCATCATCATTTATTTCAACACCGGGAAGCTTGTCAATAATATCCTTGAGCTTGCGTTCAGATCCATTTTTAAAAGAATCTGCGTCATAAATTAGCGTATCACCTCGTATTATGACTGGCATTTTAACCACCACTTCGTCAAGGCTAATATCTGTACTCAAGGTGAAGTTTTTTTCTAGGTTTTCTGAATCTGTTTTAAGGATTTCATTTACACTCTGAAGTCCAAAATAACTCACCTGAATTTTATACTCGGTTTTCTCTTTTAGTTTTAAGGAGAATAGGCCCTTGTCATTTGTCATGGCAAATGCATCAAGTGTATTTGTAGCATTGTTTATCGCAACCACACTTGCTTTTTCTAGAGGTAATTGAAGCGTGTCTATTACCTTACCTTCAAACTTAATTTGCGCATGTCCTACAACTACACACAAGCAAAACAATAGGAGGTTTTTTGTTTTCATTGTAAGATAAATATGAGATCCACTAGCGTCTTCTACGACCCATGTTATTTCGCATTTCAAGCATCTTGCTCAAAATGGTTTTTCTGTAGTCTTCAATGTTGATGTCAACTCCTTTTTTGGGTGGATTGATTTTTAGTTTTTCTTTCGGATTTGAAATGATTTCCGAACACAGAAGGGTGGTATTTTCTGTACTAACTTCTAGGATTAAGCCCGGTAATCCCCAAAATTCTGCAGGGCCATGTTGAATCGGGATTTGCATGGTGTACCACGCTTCCACTTGGCTCAGCTTTATATCTTTTGTCGTGGCTTCATTTGCTGGATTAGGAAGATCGCTCCAAGAAAAATTAAACCATTCCAAAGACGCTGTGGGAACTACCGCCGTAGCTTTAAAGCAAGTGTAGCCGCCCACTTCTTTACTCTCAGATCCAAGCTCCCAGTCAATTGAAAGCAGTTGATCTTTAACCAGAAAGCGTTTTCCATAAAACTCTTGCGCTTGCACCAACTGATTTTGGGAAATGTTTTTATACTGTTTTCCACGAGCAAAATTACTTCCCCATGAGTCTGTGGCACCCGAAATAGCATCTATTTTTTCTTCTTCGACAAAAATAGATTCGGTGGAATTAAAACTGAGGATATATGTTTTTTCTAATCTATTTTTTAAACGAGCTTTAATCTCTTTTTTTTGGGCTTCGCTCATTCGTGCACCCCAACTTCCAAGCTCTAAAGAAGACTTTGAAAAATAATACGCTTTACCTTGAAAATCTTGAGTCGGAGTGGACCCAGTAAATTCAAATAATAAGACGATTGCAACGATTGCTACACTTATTTTCATTTTAATTTTTTTTAAATATAATCAAATATTAATGTATGAATTAGAAATTAATGCAACTGGCAAATAACTGTCATTTTACTGCCAGTTAGTGGGTGTTTTGTTTAAATTCGACTTGTATAAGCACCAAGAAAAAACCCACCTATTATGGTGGGCTTTAAGAATGTGTAGTGTAGCGGTTACGCTTGCTCACCCTATTATTCAAAGGTGCAGCACAACTTCTTCTTTTAGTGAATTATGTTTTGGTTTAACGAAATTGTAAAAATCTAAAAGAATTTACAAGTGAAGATATGCACAGGTACGATTTTAATTAGATTACAGTGCGTGTTTTTTAGTATTTTCGCATCCACAACGGGGATGTAGCTCAGTTGGCTAGAGCGCTTGACTGGCAGTCAAGAGGTCGAGGGTTCGAATCCCTTCTTCTCCACTACTACCTTCTTCTTTATATGAGCATTACAACTATTATAAACATTCGACGATCTATGCCAAATCGGAAAAAATGGATTTATATTTTATTCATAATTGTACTGTTTTTCCTGCTTTGGGCAGAGTTGGGAGTAGGGATATTTAATAGTCCAATTGCAGGGGACTAGGATTGGCGGATTAGAGTTTTGTAGCTGCTCTCCACTTCATTCGCAATCTTGTGATCAAGTGCCGTTACCGAATTGTTTGCTGAGCTCGTGAAATAAATAAATTCAACTGTGTTGTAAAAGTTGGTGATTTGGGGATGATGATTTTCTCGACTAAAAATAGGTGCAACTTGATCGATAAACGCAATCGCTTCTTCAAAACTAGAAAAGCTATATTTTCGTTTTAACGTTAGCATGTTTGAGCGAATCTACAATTAATATTACATACACTATTTAAAAATGTTTATTTTTATTAAAAACAAATAATAATGAAGAAATTAAAAACACTTTTCACAATAACCCTTGTCATTGACATACTCGCAATCGCACCACTTTTTTTGATGATGTTTATGCCTGCAATGAAGGAAGAATTGGTATATAGTCAATTTTCAGGTATGGCAGAAAATGAACTGGCAAAAGAAATATCTGACCTATTTCATTTTGTATTTACTTTTATTGCTACTGCCATGATCATTGCGGTTGCTGCGTCAATAAGGATCGCAGTTTTGGAGGCAGCCAAAACGGCAGCGATGCTATTGTTTATCATTCACTTGGGTTGGGTCCTTCCGGATTGGGTCAATTTAACAATGGGCGGTGCACACCCTCCTATTCCAGTAATGCTACTGAGTACAATTCCTGTCATTGCGTTAGCATATGGATGGAAAAAAGGAGAAATCTAATCAAAAACGCAGAGCGTGTTCTTCTAGTCTGAATGCGCTCTTTTCTTATGATTGCAGTTCCACTCACGGTTATTGGCACAGGCATGTTTATATCTTTGCCCTTCGATTTGTTAATGAAAACAATGCAAAGACGTGGTTGTCAGGCTGTAATACCATGTCAAAAGCAGAGCAAGAAAAATTTGACCTAAAGAGTTATCTCGGATTCTTCAAATCCTTTTTTTACAACCTAGGGGTTTATGGAACCCTGATCTATTTTGTCTTGTTTTTTATAACAGACAAACAGTTTGCGATATGGGTTTGGATTGCCATTCAGTTATTGCCAATACTTTTTTTCATATACAAATCCAACCAATTTAAAAATAAGAAATAGAGTACTTGTTTACGTTTTAAAAATAACGTTTTAAATAGGAAACAGAGTAGCCAGTTACCTTGGCGATTTTTTCGATTGGCAAACCCTTTGCAATAAGTTCAACAGCTTTTTCTTTTCTTTTCTGTTTGATGTATTCACCAGGCTTAAAATCAGGATCAAGGTGGTAAAGTAAATTGTTGTCAATATTGAATTTCTCAGATATCGATACGACATCAACTGTATTGAGATTTTTATCAATATAATTTTGGATTGCAATCACCATTTCTTGATTGTTGTAACTTCTGCGTCTGCTTTTAAACACATAGATTAAAACAACAAACCCCAAAAGAATGATGATAAGGATAAGAACAGTATCGCTGCGGTAATCGAACTCATTGACCACAAAATCTGTAGAAATAGAGTCGACCAATAAGTCGATGTTTTCAAACCGATAAACCCCATGGATACTCCCAACCGAAATGGCGTTGTCTGTTTTGAATACAGCACCTCGGTTAAACTCATCTGTGACCACGTCATTGTACAATTGATTTTCTGAAAGATCATAAATTGAAAGACCACTATCTCCACTGATAAACAGGTAATTTCTCTTTTGCTCTAGGGTATGGAATGTGGCTGCTAAAGGAATTTTATTCACAACAAAAGTCCGATGGTTGTCTGAGTAGAGACTTGTAATTTGCTGATCACTTGTTAGAACATAAAAAATGTCTCTTTCCGAAACCAAGTCCATGATTTTTGCGTCAAATGTTTGAATGGTCGAGACTTGATAAGTTGATAGATTGATTTTGTACAGGGTGTTATTTTGTCCAAACAAAAAACCCGGCTTAAACTCAAAACCATCCCGAAAAGTAGTTCGTAATGGAATGATCGGACCATCACGCCCGTCATAAATCATTTGGAACATATTCTCCTCCAAATTATAAAGGTATAAACCCAGATCTGAAACGACCAAATAATTTTCGTTTTGCAATTTGAAGATATTTTCAATTGCGCCATAAACGCGATTTCCCGCGGGAGCATCGTAAAAGGTGTCTTGCCGATTGCCTCGAATGGCAAATAGACCATCATAACAGATAAAAGTAATATCATCGTATTCTTTGATTTGTCCATTCGTATATGGCGGATAAGTGAGTACTTCACCCTTTTGAAAAATTCCATCATAACTTCCGATGTAGCTTGTTGTGATACTGCGAACACTCTCATAGGGAGAGAATGAATACAGCTTATTTTTAAAAATCAAGAGCTTTCCTCTCGATATCACATACACATGATTTTGAAAAGCTTGAATAGCAGTGATCGAGTCACCAAACTCTCCAACTGGAATGTTTTTTGGGGAGCTAATAAATGAAATGCGAAGCGTCTCACGCTTTAGATCAGCCGAAATCGGACCCTTAACAGTCAGGTCATGCTCAACAAACTTAGCTTCCTCATCGGAACTATAAATTCCTTGATTTGTACCAAAATACAAAATACCCTCAGCTTCAATGATTGAATAATATATTTTCTCGGAATCAACATAGATTAGCTCGTAGTCATAATCTTCCCAAGTGCCAAAAGTAATGACACCCATGAAGAGAAAAGATATTATATATTTCAAAAAGGACAATTTTTTAATTAAAATAAAATTAGTCTAATTTAAATAAATTTTGGAATATTTACTTGTAATAATAATTATAAAATGAAAATTAAATTTTTGTTTTTCTGGATGTTCCTCATTGTGAGTTTGACTCTAGTAGTGCTTTCTTATTGATGAATAAACTCTGTTGGCAATACTTTTAATTGAAATTTTGACGACGAAACTTCAAGCCTAAAAAATAAATTTAATTGATAATTAAAATTTAAACCATGAAACAAATACAACTTTTTTCATTCTTTTTACTCGTATTTTTTACATATGCTCAAGAGCCGACCAAGCCTGTTTTCGAATCTGTTTTTTATCAAAACGATGGGAAGATATATGCCAATAAAGCACTACCAATCTACCTTTCGATTTCTTCGAGTCCAGATGGTTCAGATCCGATTGTTTTAGACACGCCTGATAACCCATCAGATGGTTCTCCGATGTATTTGGATTCCGAGGGCGTAAATTATATCCGTTCCAAGTGGGCGGTTGACCCAGAGACCAAAAAGATTGCATCCCCCAAGCGAGAGGTTCTTTTTCCTGTGCATGCCGACGGCCTTGCACCAGTCTCAAGGATTTCATTTCGTGGTGCGCCAAGTTACACGAGTCAAGACGTAGATTACTACGGCAAAGGGCTTAGCTATAGTCTATCGAGTTCAGATCAGATCTCAGGCGTACAATCCACTTTCAAAAGCCATGATTCGGATTATACGCCTTACGAGTCTCCACTGGATATTACAACAGAAGGGGAGAACAAAATCTACTATTTTTCTGTAGATAATGTGGGCAATACAGAAGATACGAAGATATCATCATTTGTATTGGATCTCACACCGCCTGTGTCGAACTACACACTTTCCGATGTATATGGCGATAACATTTTAGGACCAACCTTCAACATTGGTTTGGAGTCAACAGACAACCTATCTGGAGTCAAGGGCACCTACTACACCATTGATGATATGTCGCAGCGCGTGTATGGCAGTCCAATTGACCTATCGGGTCTTTCGGATGGTCCCCACACCTTGCGATTCTACTCAGACGACAATGTGGAGAATGAGGAGAGTATGAAAGAATTGATGTTTTATCTCGACAAAATCAATCCAGAAACGCAGCTAGTCGTCATTGGAGATCAGCATGAGGCAACGTATTACTATGTTTCCTCTAGAACGACATTTGAGCTACCAGCAACAGACAACAAAGCAGGTGTTGCCAAAACGAGTTTCTCGATTAACAAACAAGACGCACAGACCTATACCACTGCCTTTGGCTTGCCCAACGAGCTAGGTTTGCATTCGATTACTTACAATAGTGAAGACAATGTGCGCAATGTAGAAGAAAAAGAAACCAGAACCTTCTATATGGACAACAAAGCACCCAACACATCAATAGACTACGGTAAACCACAGTTTTTTACAAGAGACACTTTATTTATCAATCAAACCACACCGATTACGATTATCCCTCGTGACAAGCATAGCGGAGTGCAGTCAACCACCACGACTGTGAATAACGAAGTGCAAGCAGGCAACGAATTTACCATCCCAACTGAGGGTCATAAAGAAATTGTGTTTAGCTCTGTGGACATGGTCAACAACCAAGAAGAGAACAAAACCAGTCGAGTGTATGTCGACAACACCCCGCCAGAAATCTTTATAAACTTTAGTCTAGACAATATTGGCACAGAAGATGACCTTCCAGTTTATCCAAACTATGTGCGCATGTTCATCGGAGCAACCGATGAGAAAACAGGCACCAAAACCATCAAGTACTCTATTGATGGCGGTCCGATGACAGAATATTCCAGCCCACGTACGTTAGACATCTCGGAGAAAAATACCTTTACAGAGTCGAAGGTGTATGATGTCAAGGTGGAGTCGGAAGATATGCTCGGAAATACAAGCACAAAAGAACACAAGTTTATTGTAAAGAATTAGTGCAATGAATAGCTAGATTAATCTAGGGTCAAGCCGATTTGGTTTGACCTTTTTTTTGACTTTTTAAGCTAGAAATTCAGGTAAATTGTTGATTATCACAAAGATAAATAGATATTTTTAGATAAATATCTTATTTTGCGATTGTGAAAGACTTAAAATATTTATTTGCTTACACGGTTCCTTTGGCTGCTTTTGTTTCTTTTGCTTCAACAGGAATTGGCACTTATGCAGCGGTGATTTATGCCTTTGTCATCTTGCCATTTTTAGATGTTGTATTGGGGAAAAATACGACCAACTTGGATGACGAAGCGCGGAAAAACAAGGCCATCAATACCCTTTTTGATTGGATGTTATATCTCAACCTTCCCATTGTTTTTGGCTTGATGTCCTATTGTTTATTTCAAGTCACAACGCAGAGTTACACAACTTCAGAGTGGATTGGCTTATCGCTTTCAGCAGGGATTATGTTGGCAACCAACGGGATCAATGTCGCTCATGAACTGGGGCATCGACAGTCATTTTTGGAGCGCACCATGAGTAAAATCCTTTACATCCCTTGCTTGTATATGCATTTTTATATCGAGCACAATTTTGGACATCATATGAAAGTGGCAACTCCTGAAGATGGTGCAACAGCCAAATACAACCAAAGTGTGTACGCTTTCTGGATTCGTTCGGTATCTAAACAGTATGTCGACGCATGGAAAAAGCAAATGGAGCTGCTCTCGGCCAAAAACCGTTCGTTTTTCTCTTTTTATAACGATATGCTTTGGTATCACTTGTTCCAGCCCTTATATCTCTTTTCCGTTTTGGTCATGTTTTCACAAAACGCCATGCTGTTTGGCATCGCTGCTGGAGTGATTTCATTCTTATTTTTGGAATGCATCAATTATATCGAACATTATGGTCTGCTTCGAGCCAAGACCCCTTCTGGACTCTATGAACGTGTGCAAACCCACCATTCATGGAACTCAAATCACAACATTGGGCGTATTGTATTGTATGAATTGACAAGGCATAGCGATCATCATTTTAAGTCTGCAAAAAAGTATCAGCTTTTAGAAAGCCATAAAGAAAGCCCTCATTTAGCTGTTGGCTACCCAGCTTCCATTTTGTTGAGTTTGGTTCCTCCATTATGGTTTTTTGTGATGAACCCCAAGGTTCCGACAGAGATGAAACCCGCTGTTTAAGCAAGAATAAACAATTTTTTGTACATTTGAGTCACTACATTCCGTGTGGACTGGGATTTACAATAGAGTCGCGGGTGGAGAGAACGCACCCGGATCAAACGTTTCATAAGTTTAACGCTAAAATTTTTTAATTATGAGCGACGAGTTTATGGTAGCACTTGAGCCAAATCAAGGCCATGCTTATGCCTTATTAATTGAGTTAGAAAACAACTCCACAGATAAGGCGGCATGAAGACAACAACGGCTGTACAATTGTACAGCCGTTGTTTTATTTGTCAGAATTTTCTTAACTATGTTCTGAAATTAGAAACAATGATTGAAAGTATAGAAGAATTAAAGTTTTTCAGTATCAAACTTATCAATTCTGGCGACTTCTTTGAATTACTCCTTAGGTTGTTAATAAACACCTTGGTAGTCTATTGGATTTCAAATCGAGTGTATCTAAAAAACAACCAAAACTTTCAATTTTATTTTGGCTACAACACCATTGCCATTGTTACCCTCATCTAAAATGGAGACCATACGCTCTTTGCCAAAATCGTTACTGCTAACAGAGTTGGTTTGTTCTTCCCCATCGATTTGCAATGAAGAACCCGCAAACTCATAGGTTGCAATTAAGGACCTAATCGAAGTTCCTAGGGAACAAAACCACTAAAGGTGCCTTCATTATAAAATCGAGTTTGATGTCTGATTCCAAAGAAGGGTTATTGGCTTTTTGAAAACTCACCGAGAGAAGATTAGGACCTAATAAGTCAACTTCTTTTTCATCTTTTTGGCACGACAGCACAAAATTGACAGAAGTAAAATTGCATATTTACGCACAAAGCGACTTTTAACTATATTTTATTTACGTTAAATCTAAGTTAAATGAATGAAAAAATATAAAATAAATTCCGAAAACTCAGTCTAAATCGGTGGATTGCTCACGAAATGTCAAAACGGTCGGCGCTCATCACCTTGTTCCATGCTGCAATAAAATCGGCAACAAACTTATCGTTGTTATCGTTTTGCGCATAGACCTCGGAAATAGCTCTTAACTCAGAGTTTGACCCAAACAACAAATCGATTCTCGATGCGGAACCTACGCTTTCTCCAGAGTTTCGATCAACCCCTTTATAGGCATTAAAGCCATTGGGTTCCCACTTGCGATCCATAGACAGCAGCTGTTTGAACCAATGGTTGCTCAGTTTGCCATCGCCCCAAAGGCCAGCCCCAGATTGGGAAATCCCCATGGCGCGCATGCCACCGACAAGCACAGTAAGTTCTACCGGTGAAAGACCGAGAAGTTGGGCTTTGTCAAGCAACAACTCTTCGGGAGAAACGCTAAATTCTTTTTCGATATAGTTGCGAAATCCACAAGCACTTGGTTTGAGCAAGTCAAAAGAAGACACATCCGTTTTCTCCTGCGTTGCATCACCACGACCTGTGGCAACAGCAACCTTGGCACCAGAAAGTTGTTCAATTCCTACTGCACCACCAATAACGATGATATCAGCAACACTGGCTCCAGTTTGAGAAGAGATGCTTTCATAAGCAGCTAGTACCTCGGCGAGTTGCTCGGGTTGGTTGACTGCCCAATCTTTTTGCGGTGCCAAACGAATGCGTGCACCATTGGCACCACCTCGGTTATCCGAACCTCTAAAGGTAGAGGCAGAAGCCCATGCGGTTTCGATCAAGACTGCGTTGTCGATACCTGCGGCTGCAATGGCGGCTCTCACTTCGTTTTCTTCGCTTGCCGAAAGGGTTTTGCCAGCAGGAACGGGGTCTTGCCAGATATACTCAACATCTTTATAGTCACCTGCCACATAGTTGGACTTTGGACCCATATCACGGTGGAGTAGCTTAAACCACGCTTTGGCAAAGGTCTCACCAAAGGCCTGCGGATCGGCGAGGAATTTTTGACAGATTTCTTTGTATATCGGATCCACTTTCATCGAAATATCAGCCGTCGTCATCATCGGCAATACCTTTTCCCCATTACCGTCAACTTGTGGAACCATATCGGCTTCCTCACAATTGACAGGGTGCCATTGCCAAGCTCCCCCAGGACCTTTTTGGCATTCCCACTCGTATTTAAACAGTAAAGTCAAATAGCCCATATCCCATTGAATGGGGTTGGTTGTCCAAGGGCCTTCAATCCCACTGGTAATGGCATGGACGCCTTTGCCGGATTTGTAACTGTTTTTCCATCCAAATCCTTGGCTTTCGATGGGTGCGCCTTCTGGTTCTGCGCCTACATATTCGTCGGCATCTGCTGCACCGTGTGCTTTTCCAAAAGTGTGACCCCCTGCAGTAAGCGCAACGGTTTCTTCGTCATTCATCGCCATACGCTTAAAGGTCTCTCTCACATCTTGTGCAGACAATGCGGGATCAGGGCTGGCGTTGGGCCCTTGTGGATTCACATAAATCAGCCCCATTTGTACGGCTGCCAAAGGGTTTTCGAGGTCTTGGCGGGTATCGCCATAACGGTTGTCCCCCAACCACTCGTCTTCTGCTCCCCAGTAGATGTCTTTTTCTGGATGCCAAATGTCTTCCCGACCAAGTGCCGATCCATGGTTGGGACCGCCCATGTCTTCAATCGCGACATTGCCCGCAATCACAAACAAATCTGCCCAGCTCAGCGAGTTCCCATACTTTTCTTTCACTGGCCAAAGCAGGCGTCTGGCTTTGTCCAAGTTCCCATTGTCTGGCCAGGAGTTAAGCGGTGCAAATCGCTGTGCCCCCGTAGCAGCACCCCCACGACCATCGCCTGTGCGATAGGTCCCAGCTACGTGCCAAGTCATACGAATAAAAAAGGGCCCATAATGACCATAGTCCGCTGGCCACCAGTCTTTGCTATCTGTCAAGACCACTTTGATATCGTTTTTTACCGCCTCAAGATCCAATGACTTTACACGATCTTTATAATCCAAGTCCTGCAGCGGATTGCTTTTGGTGTCGTGCTGACGAAGAATGTCAACGTTGAGACTGTTTGGCCACCAATCCTTGTTTTGGGTACCTAAATTTGGTTGGGTTGTTGAGCCGTGAAATGGGCATTTGGAAACCCCGTTTGTGCTTTTCATATGATCCATTGTAATGGGTTTATCTTTGGCTGAAAAATACAAAAAAAAATCGTCAATTATCCATCCTTTTCTTGTGAGAATTTATCCCTCTTACACCAGCTTCTGATTGGGAAATGCGAATGGCTAACCAATAACGCCTGATCACGATTAACAATTCACTTTACCAAAGCAAACAAAAATCCATTTTTCCAAAAAAAAAGGGGAGGGGCGTAGGTTGTTTGTGATTGTTCCAACTAATTGTTTTACTTTGCTTCAACAAATCTTACTTATTATGAATTTATCTATACCTTGTGGTTTATCCACTCGTTTTTTTTGATTGTTTTTTTATCATTGGCCTTGGCTTTGCCCAGGCACAGCTCACCCTACCTAAAACCCTAGACGATCCGGGGCGATTGCCAGATATCACCTATACTATCGGCGACCGTGATAACGACAACAGCATTGATGCTGACCATGATGAGTCTGCGAGTGTTCAGTTTAAAGGCGATTGCATAGAAACTGTTGAGCACCTTTTGTTGAATGCCGGCAACCCTCAATCAACATTTGGCTATTATCGTATCGAGTTTAGCGGTGCTACGACAGGGGTTTTGTTAGGAGCGTCAAGTGATACTCCCATAGCGATTAGCCAAACAGGAACCACCACGGTTACCTTTACGCCTCTTGTCAATAGCATTCCTTATACGTTAAATAATGAAAATGAATGTATAAGAAAAGCAAACACCTATGATTTTTCAAACCTGTTTTTAAAAGTTCAGATTAGTTTTAGCGACATCCGAAAAACCAGCAATGTGCAATACACGGTCTTTGACCTCTCCGGAAAGTAGTTGGCGACACAAAGTGCCAGTGGGCAAAATCATCAGCTCAATGTGAGTGGTTTGTCCAAAGGGGTGTATTTGCTCACCGCAAAACTCGGCACCCAAAACCTGGTACACCGTTTTGTGAAAGAATAACGCATATCATTCATAATTGGTAATCAAAAGGCACGTCGGGCTTTCGGGTTTGGCGTGTTTTTTTCTTTTGTTAAGGGCGTGGTTTTCTTACAAGATTCCCGTTGATTTTTGGTTATCTTTGAAAAAATGAACGAACATCTAGATCCACACGGAGACCACTTTACCCCTGAAGAGCAGGACATCGATCGTGCGTTGCGTCCGTTGCGGTTTTCCGATTTTATGGGTCAGCCACAGGTATTAGACAACCTATCGATTTTTGTAGAAGCCGCCAACCAACGAGAAGACGCCCTCGATCACACCCTTTTACATGGCCCTCCGGGTTTGGGAAAAACCACCCTTGCCCATATTTTAGGAAACGAATTGCAAGTAGGGGTAAAGGTAACCTCAGGACCCGTTCTCGACAAACCCGGTGATTTGGCAGGACTGCTCACCAACCTCGAGTCACGGGACGTATTGTTTATTGATGAAATCCACCGTTTGAGCCCCATTATTGAAGAGTATCTCTACTC
>Ga0233438_10003431_pt1 | contig 14677 bp, 7 predicted proteins | sample SI_123_September_FD_182720 | JGI IMG/M metagenome (GOLD analysis project Ga0233438, IMG submission 182720) | Seawater microbial communities from Saanich Inlet, British Columbia, Canada - SI_123_September2016_10_MG | ecosystem: Environmental > Aquatic > Marine > Inlet | place: Canada: British...
TGGTTCGCCGGTGTTGACCTTAAGCAACGGTCAGTTGGCCGAGTATGTGGCGGCCCGTTCGGATGTGGCGAATGGGGTACTGCGCTTTGAATATGAAGTGAGTGCAAGCGACATCAACACCGATGACTTACAGGTGTTGGGCTTAGCCGAGCAAGGGTCTAGCATTACCGATGCGGCAGGCAACACTGCGCTGGTTGAGTTGATGAGTGAGACGCATCGCGAGGGGCGTGTGGTGATTGATACGAGTTCACTTTCATTTGAGTCATCGCATGTGGAAGTATTACAAAGTCAAATGATCAACGATATTGCGGTAAAACCTGAGTTGGTTAGTTTTAAATTTACTTTTTCTGAAGCTGTGGATTTGGTTTTACGCAGCTTAGATCAATCCCTAACCCCATTAAATGCGACAGATTGGGAAGATTTGACATCTGATAGTGTCGCACTTTCCGAGTATTTGGCATTACCTGATGTACAAAGCGCCATCGCAGCGCTTTTTACTATCAATGTTGAACAAGTCGAGGAAGTTCAAGATAACTTTGTACGTGCAGATGCAAATGGCCTTGAGGTGGTTCCCGCAAACCGTGATTTATCGGTTCAGAATTTCCGCTATGAAATAGACTCTCAGGGTAATCCTGATCTTTCATCGTTTGTGGTTGACCTTGCTATCCCGGATCGTACATATGCGAAAATAACGGTTGCAATTGATGATGCAGAACTAGTCGATCTAGCCCAAAACCCCATAAGCTCTTCTGATATTTCGGCAAGTGTCACAGTTGATACACAGGCCATTATTCCTGTTATTGTCCCGGCTTTGGGTCTATTTATTGGTTCTGATGCAACCGCTTCTATATATGATGATAAAGGAAACTTACTGGCTGAAAATATTCAAATTGATCCTGACACCGGGCGTTTTACGACGGTTATTCCTGCGAGTCCAGATTATCCTGCCGGTTATCGTGGTCCAATTATCGTTATTGTTGATGGTCAAGGCCGTTTAAATCAACCGGATTATATCGATGAAGTAACGGGTTTACCAACAGAGCTTGAAGGTACTATTCGATTAGTTACAAATGTCACAGAACCTGGTCAGTTTGAATTTGCAGCCACTCCTGTTACCGAATTAGCTGTCACAGCGATGTTAGGAAATGGCATGCCTACATCGTCTCAACCACTGTCTTCAACTTTGGTCACACAGTTTAATGAGGGGATTGGTCACATATTTGGTTTGTCAAATATCGACACCACTGTACCGACTGTAATCAATAGTAAAATTTTGATAGACGATAATTCAAGTGATGCAAGGCTAGAAACTGTTACTCAATTTAATGTGGCAGATGGAATTAGCGCAGCGGAACAATATGGTCAAGTACTTGCGATATTATCAGCAATGGATGAAGCAAACGGTGGAAATACTCGTTTAACTATTGATAATCTTGCTGAACAAATAGAAGCCGTCGAAATTACGAGTGAGCTAACTGTAATAGGGATCAAACAAGCCGGTGCAGATATTATTTCTGATGCGATTTCTCAAATAGAATCATTGGCATCTGATTCGACGGTGTCGACTTCACAAAGCTTGGATGACTCTGCAATATCCTCAGAATCTATGGCGTTGGCTTATGTAGAGGAAGCGCGCGGCGGTGGTTTAACATTGCAAGAAGCCACTGGTGCAGGTATTCCAATAGCAGAGGCTACTATTGGTGATAAAGTATATGTTCAATGGGGTTACAATTCGACGACAGGCCAACCCAATATTTATTCGGTTGAGGTGACAGAAGAAGCTATAACCGATGGTTTGGTTAGGATCAGTTTGCCGGATTATGTAATTGAAGCACAGGGTGACTCTGAGACAGTACCTGTCAGTTATGCAGTTATGCCTAAAGCCGAATTAGATAATGCAGTTATTGCGAATTTACCTGAGCCTATTCCTGATGCGACGAATTATACCGCACCAGTTTTATTAGCAATTGATACAACACCTCCGGTGATTTCATCAGCAGGCTTCCAATTTGGTTCTGTAATTAATCAAGCAATTGCAATACAAGTTACGCTATTTGAGGCAACGGTTACAGGTGCTGAAGATGGTCAAATCTTAACACTCGATCTTACAAATGTGGATTCACTCAATACGCTTTCATTTTCTGGTGTTGTGACAGCTGGCGAAGTCTCAATCGAAATCCCTTCTGAAGCATTTTTAACGCTTGAAGAGGGTGCTATTGAGTTTAAAGCTCATATTTCCGATTATGCAGGAAATCCTGCGGTTCCAGCAACAGGAAACCTGTTAAAAGACACTATCGCACCAGTCATCGAATCAGTTGACTTTAGTTTCGGCAGTACACTCAATAATGTTGAAGATGATGAGATTGCTTCGGTCACGGTCGTCACCAGTCATCTAGAAGACGGACAACTTGTTGAATTGGAGATTGATAATACTCTTTTTGCTGCACAAGTTAATAATGACCAAGCTGTGATTATATTGCCAGTTGAAACATTACAATCATTCTCGGAAGGTGGCATTGATTATACCGTTAATGCAAATGACCAGAGCGGAAACCATGCTCCAACTTTCACAGGACAATTTTCATATAACACATCGATTGTCAGTGTGATAGAAACCACTTCAGAAACCAATGAATCACAGACATTGACAGGGGTGTTAACACCAGCAGACCCTGAAGTGTCTATTCTTCCACAAACTGACATAGTGGGCAGCTATGGCAGTCTTTCGATTGATGAAAACGGACATTGGAGTTATGAACTAGATGCCAATGATCAACTGTTTGAGGGGGATGTCGTAAGTGATATCTATACTATCCAAACGACTGATGGAGGGACAACCTCTATTACTATCGATATTACAGGTACCAACGATGCACCGACAGTGGCGAATGCGGTAGCGAATCAAACTGCCACTGAAGACAGTGCGTTTAGTTTTGTGGTCCCGGCGGATGCGTTTGCAGACGTGGATGCAGGGGACAGCTTGACCTACAGTGCGACTTTATCCGATGGCTCAGCATTACCGAGCTGGTTAAGCTTTGATGCAGCCACGCGTACCTTCTCAGGGACGCCGTTGAATGCGGATGTGGCCAACTTGTCAGTGACGGTGACGGCAACAGATGGTTCATCAGAGAGTGTCAGCAGTGATTTTGATATTGCTGTGACCAATACCAACGATGCGCCGACGGTGGCGAATGCGCTAGCAGATCAGTCTGCGACCGAAGACAGTGCCTTTAGTTTTACCTTTGCGGCGGATGCGTTTGCGGATGTCGATGCCGGGGATAGCTTGACTTTCAGTGCAACTTTATCTGATGGCTCGGCGTTGCCAAGCTGGTTAAGCTTTGATGCGACCACGCGCACCTTCTCAGGCACGCCGTTGAATGCGGATGTGGCGAACTTAGAGGTGACGGTGACGGCGACCGATTCTGCGAATGCGACGGTAAGTGACACCTTTGCCTTACCGATTGTTAACACCAACGATGCACCGACAGTGGCGAATGCGGTAGCGAATCAAACTGCCACTGAAGACAGTGCGTTTAGTTTTGTGGTCCCGGCGGATGCGTTTGCAGACGTGGATGCAGGGGACAGCTTGACCTACAGTGCGACTTTATCCGATGGCTCAGCATTACCGAGCTGGTTAAGCTTTGATGCAGCCACGCGTACCTTCTCAGGGACGCCGTTGAATGCGGATGTGGCCAACTTGTCAGTGACGGTGACGGCAACAGATGGTTCATCAGAGAGTGTCAGCAGTGATTTTGATTTGACGGTAAGCAACACTAATGACCTACCTATTGGTTATACCGTTGCGATTAACGGAGTGGTGGAAGAGGGCTCTGAGCTAACCGTAGTTGCAACTGTTGCTTCTGATGATGATGGTTTGTCTGATCCTGTGTCATTTACTTATCAGTGGCAGATCTCGGATAATGGCATCGACGGCTGGAACGATCTTTCCGGTGCTACCTCAGCGACTTACACTCCAAGCAATGACCAAGTCACTAAATATCTTCGCGTATTAACGAGTTACACCGATAATGGGAATACGGTTGAAAGTGCACAAAGTAGTGCAACGGTGGCGATTAATGACATTCCAACAGGCACGATCAAATCGTTACTGCAGATTGGTAGTGGGTCATCGCGTACCACAAGTAATGAACTCGTGAATACTACTACTGAAAATAATCAATGGTATCCAGAAGTAGCTAAACTCAATGATGGCGGAGCAATTGTTGTTTGGGAGTCTAGAGGACAAGATAATATTGATGGTTTAGAGGGTATTTACGCACAACGCTACGACGCTAATGGAATTAAAGTCGGTGATGAATTTGCTATCAACACAACCACTCTTGATAGGCAACAGCTTCCAAGAGTAGCTAGTCTGGCTGACGGTGGTTTTGTTGTTACTTGGAGCGCAAAAAATCAGGTTCAAAGAGATGATGGTCTTGCTGAAATTGATGTGTTTGCGCAACGGTTTAATAGTGATGGCGATCCAATAGGCAGCGAGTTTTTAGTTAATGATATTACTTTAAGAACTCAGCGAGAGATGTCAGTCACCGGCTTGAATGATGGTGGTTGGGTAATTACTTACCATGATGATCATACCAATCAGGTTTACGTTAAGCATTACAGTAGTAACGGTGTATCCACAGGAACTGCAACATCCATTTATACTCAAAATGATAATAGTCAGTCATCTGTGCACCCGGCTGTAACTGCTTTACCTGATGGTGGATATTTATTGACTTGGATAGGTACAATCGATAACAACACAGCTGGACTTCATTATTTTGCTCAGCGCTATGACGCCAATGGTATTGCCGTTGGCAGTCGGACAACCGTGAACACACTTAATACAGATTTTTGGATTTTTGATAAGGCTGATGTATTGATTAATCCCAACGGTGGTTGGAGTATTATTTGGTATCATTGGCATCCATTTTCAACACAAGAAGATTTAGCAGGGAAGGCATACATACGAACTTATGACGCCAATGGTAACCCAATAGCGGCGCATGCTTCTTCAGAGGTACAAATTTCTGATGATAGTTATGGAGCACGTTATGGTGCGGCAGGGGCAATTTCAGATAATGGTGAGGTTTTATTTGTTCAATCAGCTATTACCGACCAAAATGTGTATGCACGAAGAATTGATGTTGAAGGAAATATCATTACAGATACTTATCAAGTCAGTTCTATTTCCGCAGGTACAAGTTCACCTTCTATCATAGGCCTTGAAAATGGCAATTTTATGGTTATTTGGCAGGGTGATGGAAATGCCAAAGAAGTATATTCACAACTCATTGATCCAAATGACAATTTGGGTATCAATACATTAGTTTCCGAAATCCAAATGACCACCAACGATTATAGGGTTAGCAATACCATCTATGTAGAAGAGGCTAACATAATTGATGCGAATGGTGTGGGCAATATTACTTGGACTTGGGAAAAATCGACGGATTTGGGAGAAACTTGGACGGGTATTTCTGGTGAAACAACCAACAATTACACACTTACATCCTCCGATCTTGGTCATTTCGTTCGAGGTGTGGCGAACTATATCGATGGGGATGGTGCGAACGAACAACTCTACACCATTGATATCCCTGTGTTGGGTACAACTGTAGACCAAATAGTTGTCATTGACTCGATTGATACCGATACAGGTGTCTTGAACAGTGATTACATTACACAAGACAACGATGGCCTGACTGTCAATGCCACACTCAGTGCGCCTCTGTTAGCAGGTCAAAACCTCATGTACTCAAATGATGGTGGTACCAATTGGGTCGCTATCAACGATGCGGTTAATGGAATGGCCATTCAGTATTTGGACTCAGGTTTAACCTCATCTGCAACGATACAAATGAAAGTGGTCGACCTTGCTGGTACAGAAGGTAGCCTGACTGCACAAGCTATAACGATAGATGTAACGGCACCGTCTGCAGCGCCAGTGAGTATTGAGGATGTGACTGGCTTATCGGTATCAGGTGGAACTGTTCGAGTGAATCTTGATACAGCCAACACATCTGCAGGCGATTACGTGAGTCTACAACGCATGAATGTTAAAACCATACACGCTTCTTTATCCATGTCTGGCGTACAAGTTAATAGCGTTCAAAACGACTTTTTGGTCTACAACGACGAACAGCCATTAGCAATCTATACGGTCAACAGCTCGCATGGCATTAAGCTAGTTGAAGCGAATACTCAGACGGATCAATTCTTCGTGGTTGATACAGATGGCGATGGCGTTATCTCAACCAATGATATGATGACCACAGCAGACTACTCAGCTGCTGGATACCGTAACCCAGCATCAGGTTTTTATTTGGATAAATACTTTGGCTCATCGGATCTGATTGACCTGATAAACGCCAATGAATTTTTACAAAATACGGATATTACCTATCATAATGCACGTTACTACGATAACCGTGCTTACGGAACTGAGGATAACCCTAAAGCCTACTTCATTCAGTGGAATGGAAGCGCTTGGGCTGAAGTATTATTACCTGCATCTACGCCAGCGGTGATGATCACTCAACCTTCTGCATTTGTGGGTAATTATGCCTCTGCAATCACCATCGAAAATGCGCCATCATTTAAGGCGGGCAATACCTATATCTTTGATGTATCGAATGTGATGTTTGCGAATACAAACTTTAGCTTATTGGAAAATGGAGCCACCAGCTCAGTACCAATGGTTATTGAAGGTTCCCCAGGAACCGATGGGGCGAAACTCTCGTTTACCGTTCCATTAGGGCAATCAGTCGCTCTGACACTGACGAACACATTAGTCACGTTGGAGCGTGAAAATACACTTGAGACTGGTGAAGTTGAGACACTTAATTTGGCACTGGCAGAAATAACGAGTGGAGACCTGACCAATGGCTATGTTGAATTGGTACTAGGCGCAGATGATTTACCGGCGCACAACGGAGATTTTGATTTATTGGCTAGCATTATGGATATTGCAGGCAATCACTCTCAAACCATCAGTCGCACCTATAGCATTGAGCGTATTTCCGATTCAGAAGATCCGGATTCAACCAACCTAATTGATTTTGTCACATTTGACATCAATGAGAATGGACTCATTGATGTCAATGAAACAGACAATAATGGAGTGGTTGGCACTGACGGAAGCGGTGACAATACAATAGAAGTTTGGCTTGATGCTGCCAATGTACATTCAGGAGGCTCGATTGAACTATGGGTCGACGGTGTGTTGTATGATACATTTGTTCCTACTGATACTGAGATTACCGATGGCATTATTAAAGCAGACTTTGGTACAAATGGTATTGTGACATTTGATCAGAATGACCCTGATCAACAAGTAACTGTGGAAGTAAAATACGCAGATGCACAAGGTGCTGAACATACAGATACCTGGGAATATCAGTGGTAATCCTTTAAACTATTGACAATTGTAAAGCCCACTCGAACGTGAAGTGGGCTTTTTAATATTAATGATTTGACAATTTCGTCATTGCGCCTGTTCTTTATATGTCAATTGACATTTGAAAGTGTCGCAATATTGACATACATGTCATTTTATAGTAAGTTGTGTGACGTGAATGTCACCTTTGGTTTGTCAAAGTAAAAGTTATCAATTAATTAGGGTTTGTAGTTTCAATATGAATAACTCCAAGAAAATTTGTTGTTTTGCATTATTACTGGCAAGTATGACATGTCATAGTATGTCAATTGAAGATATCTATGCCGATTTAAAAATGTGTAGCCCAGAGCTAATCGCAAAAGAAGCCTCGGTCATGGTTGCCGAAGGCGCTATTGAGATCGAAAAAGCAAAACGACTTCCGACATTTTCACTTTCTGCATCAGGAAAAAAGTTTGCATCTGAATCTAATACAGTTAATGACTCACAGACAGATTCAGAAATGACAGCTAATGTTCGATATACCCTTTATTCTTTTGGTAAACAGTCTGCAAATGAAGAACTTCGTCAGCGTAAGTTAGCAATCGAGCAATTAGAGCTCATGTCAAGGTCAAAAGCAGAACTCAAAAATTACCTGATAAACAAAGTGAGTGTCGAAAAAATTCAAAAAGATATTCAAGTTCTCAATTCAATTGTGTCACTTCAACAAAAGATGTTTGAACGTGTCAATAGAAGAGCTAAATATGCGTTTACGTCTGAAACTGACAGAAATGTCGTTTATTCAAAGTTATTACAAAACAAGAATCAGATCCGTGAAAATGATCTAAAACTTTCTGTATTAATGTCTGAAATCGATGAAGTGGCCTGTACGCCCACCTTGGAACAATTAAATCTTAATAATATTCCTGTTGAAGAAACGGTCATTCCTGTGGATTCAAATGACTTTTTGAATTCTGAGCTTGCGGTGATAGAGGCAAAGTTGACGAGTAAGTTACAGGAAGTAGAAACGGTCAAACTGTCTTTATACCCTGAACTGGATCTAAAAGCTGAAATTCCAGTGAGTAGTGATGCTGAGACCGATGCCAATCTCGGTTTCGAGTTCAATGTGTCATATGGCAACATGGGGCAAACAAGAAGTGCTGAATTAAAAGCATTAGAAGCAGAACTGAACGCACTAACACGCGAATTAGAAAGCAGCTCTTTTAAGCGTATTGAGGAACTCAAAAGATTACAAATAAAAATAGACACCTTACAAAACTCTCTTATTAATAACCAAAAACGTGCTGTCGAGTCTCTTGAAAAGAAATTGGAAGCAAAAGAGCGATTGTTTAAAGCCGGCCGAGTATCTCTTTTTGAACTGATCAGTGTGTATGATGAGTTTTTATCTGAACAACTCAAACTAAATAGTACTGAAGCAGAGCTAAAAAGTACTCAAATTAACATCGCTGCGAATCTTGATTTTGTTTACAGATAAAACATGGATGATGTGATGAAACTCAGTATTAAATATTTGTTATTGTTATTGTTATCTTTACCAGTGATGTCTGCTCCCGGTCAGGATCAAGGGTTTGCTGTTGATAGCGGTGCTTTAATATCTGTTTTTATCAATAATAAAAAGCTTTCCACACAAGAGTTTAATGATAAGTTTTCGAAGCGAGACTCTATTGGATTAGATTACTACATTGCTAAACCGGGTCAATTTGATGGTACAGAAGATATTGTTGTAGATGCTTATTATGTTGATGCTGCGGGTAACCGTTCAGTTGAACCAACCACATTACGTATAACTGCCATAAGTACTCAAGTTCCAGAAACTCCAATAGTTAAGCCTATTAAAAATACTTATTCTTCAAAATATTCTCAAGGTTTTTCAGTATCATCAGGTGCACTGCCGAAAGTGTATATTAATGGCGCAGAAATAACAGGTAAAAACCTTTTTGATTGGTTTGATAAAGATACGGATACTGATTCTGATGTTTATCGTGCAAAACCTCAATTATTTGAAGGGGATGAAGATTTAATAGTAGTCGCCTACAATGTGTCTAATAACGGATTGCAGTCTAAGTTATCAGACCCAGTGAAATTGCCTGCCATAGATACTGTATCACCTGAATCACCTAATATAATCCCTATTGGTGTTTCTGCTGCTAAAGCCAACCGTCCTGTGACAACGATTGCTGACAAAACAAAGGCAGGTCAGACAGAATTTGTTTCTATTATTGATTTAAATCTTCAAAATCAAGAAAATATTGATGATGAAATTGACGGGTTTATCAAACACTTATTAAGTGAATCAAACAACGTAGAAAATGAAGATACGCCAATTGATACAGATAAATCTGTTGAAGCAACTAGTATGCTTGATAAACAGTCAGATAGCAGTATTAAAGAGGTCATCAAAGATATTAAAACCCAAGAACCACCGATTAGTATTGCGTCTGAAAATCATACTGAGGTTCAAAAGAATACAACTCTAATTGAACCGAACTTATCCAGTGTTGATGGCAATGACGTATCCTTTGTCATTGAAAATGATAACGATATACAAAAATTTTTAGATTGGTATGTTGAATACGCTGAAAACAGTTTGTGTGCTTTCAATTCAACGATAAAAATAGACGTTGATAATATTCAACAGTGTTTATTTTCAGCTGGGTTTGTTAATGCGCAAATAACCGAATTGACCAGTGGGCTTATAATTGCACCCGGTGAAAGAGTATCAGTGAAGAATATGCATTTCAAACACGCATTTAAGGAACATATTGAGCCGACTGAAAGCTTTCAATTAGATATAGAAAATCAAGTATTGAATACCTCCGTACATGTAAATGCATTAAGAAAGCTTGAAAAGTTAGGTTTCATCAATGACGCAAGTTTTAGTTATCTACCTATAGCTCAAGATACTTATGATATTGACCTATATGGTGATGTAAAAGAAAGTTCTATCGGTTTAGGTGTAAGTTTTACCGAAAATAATGAGACCATTGGTATGGTTAAAGGTAGACATTTTTACGATTTTTTTGGTCTTAGATCATTAGATTATCAATTTGGAAGGGATTCTAATGGCCGTAATAAATTTTCAATTTCTACTCACCTTTATTATGACGTAGATCATGATATACGAACGTCAATTTACTCATCACCTATAAAGCATCCTCTGTTTAGCTTACAACAAGACGGGTTTAATCTCTCGTTTACTAAAGATAATTTGTATCTATCTGATAATGTGTATAGTGTTAAATTTTCTGGTGCTTATATAAGTTCTGAGTATGAATTGATTTCACAAGATTTTGGTCAGACTGTTTATGAATTTAAACCATATAAGTATTGGTTGTCAGAATTTTCATTAAATTCGTCGTCAATTTACCATGATAATGACTTTATATCGGCATCTTTATCAAATGTAACATTTGATGACGGTACATTTGAGAACTATCAAAAAGTTAACCTTACCTACGGTTCTGGATATTTTGAGTTACTGGGTGATTTTAATTTTAATTTTAATTTTGACTTGACAGTGTTGACCGAAGATACTTCGAAGATTCCGCTCGATAACAGACTATATCTTGGCGGTGCGAGCTCTGTAAGAGGGGTCGTAGCTAATTATATCGGTGCATCTTCAGAAATTGATATGGCAGGTGGCCAAAGAAGTGCAAATACCCAGTTAGAGATATCAAGAAATGTCAATATTTTGGGGGTGAATTTAAATTTAGGTGTGCATTATGATGTTGGTGTATTAGATTATTCAGGTTCTATATCAAATACAAAGGTCAATTCTTACGGGGTATTTGCTAAAACCCTTTTAAATAAATCAACCGAGCTCTATGCTTATTTTAGTAAATCAAACGTTGATTCTGACGGAAGTGCTCCAGTTGGCTTGTCTATAGTCAAGCGATTTTAATTAATAATCGATTATGTGCTAACTCATAATCTCTAAGTCCTCTCATTAGTACATACTTTTATCTTCGCTGTCCAATATTAAGATTGTTAGCTGAAATGTGCATTTGAGGAAGCAGTAGTAGCAAAGTGTCTGATTAAAATATAATAACGATTCCGTCCTGTAAACGCCATCTAGAAAAAGTAAGTTAACGCGTATAAAATTCCTAAATACAACACTCCATAATTTTTTACTTACCATTTTTTTTCAAAAACTACAGCAGGATATTGGAATTTGCCTTTTAAAGACGCGATTTTTATAGTTAAATATTATCAGATAATATTCGCTACGTAAAATTATCGTCAAGTTAACATCTTAAAATTAGAAATTATGCTGCCAATCTTCGTTTAAATTCACTCGGTGGTAAATTACCTATTGATTCATGTGGTCTTTCTTCGTTGTAGCTTATCATCCAACCCCTACTCAGCTCACGAATTTGCCCGGCTCTATATATGCAATCTCCACATCATTTGCTTCACACCAGTCCACAAATACCTGAGAGGTAATTTTCAAGCCGTTATCTACTCGAATCATTTTGTGAAGCCCTCGTTGGCTTTTTAACTGTTCTAATGTCCTGACAACACGGCTCGCTGGCAATGACACGTCTATAACAATATCTAGTGCCTCACGGACACCTTTGACCTTCTCCCCAAAAATAAAACCATGACTTTGATGAGATTTCCAATACACTATGAGCAATGGAGATCGAATCATGAAGAAGCGTTAATCCGAAGAACAGATCATCAACGTGATCAAACAGCATGAGGCGGGTGCTAAAGTCGACGACACTTGTCGTGACATGGGGATATCAACTGGCACTTTTTATAATTGGCGCAGTAAGTTCGCTGGATTAGAAGTTAATGAAGCCAAGCGACTCAAAGAACTTGAGTCTGAAAATAGTAAGCTTAAAAAGCTGCTTGCGGAGAAGTTACTCGAAGTTGAAGCGATGAAGGATGTCGTTTCAAAAAAGTGGTAAAGCCTCCAGGTAGAAAGCGTGTTGCTGTGTACTTAATGCAGCAGCATAAATTAAGTGAACGACGCGCTTGTAGGTTAGTACAGGTCAGCAGAACGGCATTTAGACATCAACCTAAACGCCCTGAAAAAGATAAGGCCTTACGAGATAAATTAAAAGCGTATGCAACGCAATACTCTCGCTATGGCTATTTGATGTTGCATGAGCTTTTAAAGAAAGACGGATTAGTCGTCAACCGAAAACGCACTTATCGGATTTATACTGAAGAAGCGTTACAGGTACGCACCCAAAAGCGTAAAAAACTGATAAGGCCAAGACTGCCAATGGAAGTCCCAAGCGAAGTAAATCAGCGTTGGTCGATGGATTTTGTTGCAGACCAACTTGCCAATGGACGACGGTTTAGGGTTTTAAATGTCGTGGATGACTTTTCACGAGAGCTAATTGGCCAGCTAGTCTCAGTATCCATCAATGGCAACATGGTAGCACGCTTTTTGGACCAACTAATGGAAATAAGGAAACGTCCTAAATCTATTGTTTGTGACAATGGGACCGAATTTACCAGCAAAGCGATGTTCAATTGGTCAAGAGATAGCAAGGTTAAGCTGGCATTTATTCAGCCTGGTAAACCTACTCAAAATGCGTTTGTTGAGAGCCTAAATGGCAAGTTTAGAAACGAATGTTTAAACCAACATTGGTTTAGGACATTAGCAGAAGCAAAATATGAAATTGGAAAGTGGCGAGAGCATTACAACCATGTTCGCCCACATAGTTCACTGAATTATTTAGCGCCAAAAGAGTTTGTTGAACAGGCAGCTTAATTAATAATTTCTCATCAAAGAAGTGGTATTAATTAAGGGATATGAAAGCGTTCGCATATCCCATTCGTTTGCGGTGAGATGGCTTTGGTTTTGGTATGTTGCAATATCAATGAATGAATAATCCATATCTCGTGTGTGAATGAATAAATGATGATTAAAAACACAGGCACCAATTTTACGATAAGGCTGGCCATTTTTATCGATACTCGTAATAAAACCACAAAGGCTATAGCTACCACGAAAGCGAGTCATGCCTGAGACTTCATTTAACATTGGCTGTGTGTTGATAGGTGCTGATTGAGTATTTAGGCTCCGAAGTTTCATGGTGTTTAACCTTCTTTGTGATTAGCGATAAGAGTTTCTAGGGCACTGCCATCTTGACGAGTTAAGTTCGGCACATAACGCGAGTAGACAGTAAAAAGCATTTGAGTATTTGCATGGCCTAGTTGTTTAGCTATCCACTCTGGAGCTTCACCTGCAGCTAACCATAATGTCGCGGCAGTATGACGAGACTGATAGGGCTTACGGCTTGATAGACCAAGTCTTTTCAGCAACGGGTGCCAAACACGCTTGGTGACATTACGATGGGCTAGGGCGTCTCCTTTGAGATTACAGAAAACATACTCAGATTTTTCACTAGTTGCACGATATTGCTTAAGTAATGCTTCAAATACCATCTGATTCATTTGAATATCTCGAATTGAATGGGAAGTTTTGGCGTCCTCTTCCTGATTCCCATCGACAATGGTTTCGCGCACTAAGATGAGCTTGCGTTCAAAATCCACATACTTCCATTTCAAGCCATCAATTTCACCAGTGCGCATGCCTGTAAAAAAGCGTGTGGTGTAGTAGCTATGATAGTCAGGGCGGACTGAGCTCAAAATAAGAAACACTTCATCTAAGCTGAATGGATGGATATCTGACTTGTTATTTTTTAACTGTTTGATGTTTAAAAATGGGGTAGGGAATTCAAAGCGAATAGATGCCTCATTAATAATAGCCCGCAGTATCGACATAATTTTGAAAAACTTTGTGTTTATTTTGATTGCGAGCTGCATCAACTTGTTGAGTATGTAAAGAACAACTGAGCAAAGAGTAAAGTCCCCCTCATCTCATTCCCATTTAGATTGAATTTAAGCTGACATATAAATCAAGCTGTAGGCCTTGCTATTTAAGCTCTGCAGAATAAAACATGCGCGTTTTCGTCACTTATTCGTCACCGATTCGACACACCTGAAGAAAATAACGCAAGCGATACTCGCAAAATAAAACGAAAATTGGCTAAAAAGAGATAAATTTGATGAGGTATTTAAGATGGTGGACGCTACTGGGCTTGAACCAGTGACCCTCGCCTTGTAAGGGCGATGCTCTCCCAACTGAGCTAAGCGTCCATTGTATCTAGGATTTCTTGATATTATTCAGTTAGTGGTGGACGCTACTGGGCTTGAACCAGTGACCCTCGCCTTGTAAGGGCGATGCTCTCCCAACTGAGCTAAGCGTCCATTTTATTACTTAAACATACTGAATTAAGGGCTAATTCGTCATGTTAACTT
>Ga0233438_10003432_pt1 | contig 14671 bp, 14 predicted proteins | sample SI_123_September_FD_182720 | JGI IMG/M metagenome (GOLD analysis project Ga0233438, IMG submission 182720) | Seawater microbial communities from Saanich Inlet, British Columbia, Canada - SI_123_September2016_10_MG | ecosystem: Environmental > Aquatic > Marine > Inlet | place: Canada: British...
CAAAACGTAAAATTTTTAATATGAAAAAACTAATTTATTTATTTAGTACACTATTATTTATCAGTCAACTCCTTACTGCTCAAGTCCCTTCTTATATTCCAACAGAAGGTTTAGTGGCTTACTATCCGTTTAATGGAAATGCGAATGATGAAAGTGGAAATGGAAACAATGGTACTGTTAATGGGGCTATTCTATCGAATGATAGGTTTGGTAATGCCAATAATGCCTATAAATTTAATGGAGATGATAATTCTATCACAACTAATACCATTTTAGATGATGTTAGTAATAACTTTACTTTTTCTGTTTGGGTCAATCCTTTTTCAACTCAATTAATGGACTTAGTTGAGGGAGAAACCAGTTGGCCAGGGTACACCTCTCCTTATTTGACACAGCCTGTTATTCATCCAACCCACGGACAGTCCTTTGGAAATGAAGACAATAGTGCTGGTAGTGGTTTGTTTGTTGGTTCTAATGGTGTTATTTTGGTCGAACATTCACACAATTATGCGAGGATTGCTTTAGTTTTTGAAACTGAACTATCAGACTGGAATTTAATTACGATTGTTTATGAAGACAATACACCAAGTCTCTACATTAACGGAGTTTTCATCAAAACTACTTCAAATACAGAAAGAACAATATATTGCTCACTTGGTTATGATACCAATGAAAGAGCAGATTATTCAAATTCTGGATTTGGTAGTTCATTTGTGCCAGAATATGATGCATCAAATGCAGGAAGGTATTTTAATGGAGAAATTGACGATATATCTGTTTGGAACCGAGTGTTAACGGAACAAGAAGTAGCTGATTTATATGCTTCTAATTCTTCAAATGAATGTTCAACATTAGTTATCAATACAGGCGTTTTAAGTGCGGACCCTGTTACTTATAATAGTACGGTAGATATATACCCTAATCCTGCCAGTGACCAAATCACAATTGATTGTGGTAACCTTGATAATGTAGAAGGTTGGCACATTAAAATTACGAATACGCTTGGTCAGGAAGTATTTAGTGAGCCAATGGATACTCAACAATATGTTATTCCTCTAAATACTTGGACGGGTCAAGGTATGTATTTTGTTAAAATCATTAATGCTCAAAACGAGGTGGTAAATATCAAAAAAATTATTTTGCAATAAAATAATTAGAAACATTTAAAGAAGTAAACTCCTTTAAAAATAATTTAAGAAGCCCTTTCAGAAATGTGAGGGTTTTTTTATTCTTTGTAATTTGTATGTTTAAGAAGTGTTCGATAAACACTTGAATTTCTCTGACTAACCAAGTATTTGTTTAGGTATTTAAACTATTTTTTTAAGAAAATTCTTTTTACGAGCACATATACAAGTAAGACGGAAAAAATAGCAATACATAAATATATAATTAGAGATGCGATTTTAGTTTCTGTTATGCTTAACGGTAAAAAAACAGTAGATATAACTATAAGCATACATACGGACATTACTTTAGATACCCCTTTTGGCTCTTCTTTCCATCCTAATTTCTTAATCAAAGGGCTTTGCCAGAATTTCATAGCTATAAATAATTAAATTGGTTTGTGCTCAAATATAGTAAATAATTAGCTTAGTAGCTTTGGAACAAAGCGTGTTGAGAAAACTGCTAAAAGCGAAAAGAACAGAAATGTCTGTCAAAAGTCTGTCAGTTATTTAGTAAATTTGGACTGTTCTTTGAGATGTTTAAAAATTGAGTTAGAGATGGCTTTTAGTAGGGTTTCGAGACTGGTTAGAGAGTGAGAGCAACAAAAAAAGCCCTTACATCTCTGTAAAGGCTTTATAACTGGCTCCTCCTCTTAGGCTCGAACTAAGGACCCTCTGATTAACAGTCAGATGCTCTAACCAACTGAGCTAAGGAGGAGTGTTTTCGCTATTGCGAGCGCAAATATATAGTATTTTTTATTCTATCCAAATAGAATTTTAAAAATATTTAACCAAATACCGCTTTAAAAATATCATTTCCATTGGCAAACAATACAAGTGAAATCAAAATAAAGAACCCAGCCGTTTGTGCATACTCCATAAACTTGTCACTTGGCTTACGTCCAGAGACCATTTCGTAGAGTAAAAACATGACATGTCCACCGTCTAAAGCAGGAATTGGCAAGAGGTTCAACACTCCTAACATAATCGATAAAAAGGCGGTAATACCCCAAAACGATTGCCAGCTCCACGTGTCTGGGAAAATATCAAATATGGCTTTAAAACCACCAACCCCTTTATAAGCACCTGTACTTGGTGAAAAAATAAGTTTTAATTGCATCCAATACGCCGACATTTGTGAAGTAAATTGGTTCAAACCAACCCCAATACTCTCACTAAACGAATAAGAGTTCTCAACGACTTTATAGTAGCCTAGCGCTTCAATGGTAGAATAGTTAGCACCTCTAATAAGTCCTAATTTCCCATCGCTATCAATTTGAAGGGTTTTAGTAAGCGATTCACCAGCTCTTAAAATAGTGGCGGTTACCGTTTGTCCTTTAAAGTTTGCAGCCAAAGCCTCAAATTCATCAAAGTACTTAAAAGAAATTCCATCGATACTGGTCAACAAATCGTTTTGTTGTAAATCTTTGTCTGCATTTAGAGAACCTTCCGCTATACTGCTAACAATAAAGGGCCGTCTTAATTCAAAAAAAGAACGGCTTTTACTGCTGCTTAGTCGCCCTAAAAAATCTTCTGGAAAAGTCACGCTCATGGACTCACCATCGCGCTCAAAACTCACCAGCTGTGCCGATAATAGATTCTTTTTTAAGTCCGAATACTTAACAATCTCTTGACCATTGATTGCTGTAATATTATCCCCTGTTTGTAAACCAAATTCAATCAGTAAAGGATTTGTAATCAGATATCCGTCTTTGATACTTTTCGCGTCAATGTCAGAATCGCCATACGAAAATGCCATAAAAATATAAATGACTGCAGCCAATATAAAATTCACCGTCACACCCCCAAGCATAATGATCAGACGTTGCCAAGACGGCTTTGAACGGAATTCCCAGGGTTGTGGCTCTTGCGCCATTTGCTCTTTGTCCATACTCTCGTCAATCATCCCAGAAATCTTCACATAGCCGCCTAAAGGCAACCAACCGATACCGTAAACAGTCTCGCCTATTTTCTTTTTGACTAATGAATATTTAACATCAAAAAAGAGATAAAATTTTTCAACGCGCGTTTTAAATAATTTTGCCGGAATAAAATGGCCTAATTCATGCAGGACAATTAATAACGAAAGACTTAATAAAAACTGTGATATTTTGATAACAAATTCCATGTAATATGTGTAGGATTAAGTGAACAAATGTAAAGTTTTCAGTTTAGAAACAAAAACTTTATTCACGAGCTTCATTTTTAGACAAATATATTCAAAGTTTACTGTTCTGTATTGTACTTTTGTAAGCACAATTACCATGCTATGAATGCCTTTTTTAAGAAATATAAACTATTCATTACCACACTCTTTGTACTGTCTTGCATTATTATTACTCTGTTTTACAACATTCTAAATCCGGTGAAAGTACTGCCCATCTATCAACCCGCTCAAGTAAATTATGAATTGGTAGACAGCACCATTCAACATCAAAAAAAATACCATCGTATTGCGGACTTCAGCTTAATCAATCAAAATGGGGATACCATTACTCAAGAGTTTTACAAAGACAAAATTTATGTTGCTGATTTTTTCTTTACAACCTGTCAAACTATCTGTCCCATTATGACCGATCACATGTACGAAATCCAAAAACAAACCATCACAGATCCTGAAATTTTGTTACTATCGCACTCTGTAACACCAAAAATTGACTCTGTTGCACAGCTTAAACGCTACGCCAAAAAAAAGCTAGTTAATAGCTCCAAATGGAATTTAGTGACCGGTGACAAAAAACAAATTTATGAGTTGGCACGAAAATCATATCTGGCAGTGAAAGACGCTGGCGATGGAGGTCCTTATGATATGATTCATACCGAAAATTTTATGTTGATTGATAAAAACGACAAATTCGAGGTTTTTACGATGGAACCGAGTCCGAAGAAATTGAACGCCTTCTTGAAGATATAAAAATTTTGAAAGCATCGTATATAAACTAATCTTTTTAGTACTTTTGCTTCTTTAAAATGAATCTAAATAAGCATGCGCTTGACCATAGCAGATCTTAAAAAAGGAGAAAAAGGTGTCATTACAGATAGTTCTTCTGAAGATATCCCACTAAAGTTATTAGAAATGGGGTGCCTTCCCGGCAATGAAGTGCGTTTACTTCAGCTAGCACCTTTTGCAGATCCTATGTACCTCAATGTAAATGATAGTTTTTTAGCCATTAGAAAAGAAACTGCTTCCTTGATTGTAATCGAAAAAACAGATGAGTAAACAGCTAAACGTTGCGCTAATAGGGAATCCAAATACTGGAAAAACTTCGGTGTTTAATGCGTTGACGGGCCTGAATCAAAAGGTGGGAAACTACCCTGGTATTACGGTTGACAAAAAACAAGGGATTTGTAAATTATCGCGTGGCGTCAAAGCTCATATTTTAGACCTTCCAGGAACGTACAGTCTTAACGCTTCCTCTTTGGATGAGAACGTAGTAATTGAGTTATTGCTCAATAAAAATGACAAAGACTATCCTGATGTTGCTATTATTGTAAGTGATGTCGAAAACTTAAAACGAAATTTACTGTTATTTACGCAAATTAAAGACCTCAAAATTCCCACTATTTTAGTGATCAACATGAGTGATCTAATGATTCGTAAAGGCATAACTCTAGATATAAAACTGTTAGAAGAGAAGTTCCACACCAAAATTGCCCTAGTAAGTACGCGAAAAAATAGTGGTATCACGGAACTTAAACAGCTTATTGAAAGTTATAAAACCATTTCTACGGAGTCCTGTTTGGATACCACGTCGATTGATGAAGACTATTTTGAAAGCTTGCAAAAAGCCTTCCCTAACCAAGATGTTTACAAATTGTGGTTGGTCATTACTCAAGATGCAAATTTTGGAAAAATCACCCGTCAGGAGTTAGACATTTCAAAATTTAAAACAAAATCGAATCAGGAGTTAAAACGATTACAACAAAAAGAAGCGATCAAACGCTACCAGTTTATCAACGCGATTTTAAAAGAGGGGCAAACCATTGACCGCTCCAAAGCTACTGGCTTAAGAAGTAAACTGGACCGTTTACTCATTCACAAAGTCTGGGGGTATGTGATTTTTTTCTTAATTTTGTTGACCATTTTTCAAGCGATTTATGACTGGGCGACGTTTCCTATGGACCTCATCGATACTACTTTTGCGAGTTTGGCTGGGTGGGTCAAAGACACCTTTCCTGGTGGCGGAATGGTCACTGATTTAGTGGCGGAAGGCATTGTATCAGGAATTGGCGGCATCGTCATATTTATTCCTCAAATTGCCTTTCTATTTTTATTTATTTCTATTCTAGAAGAAAGTGGTTATATGAGTCGTGTGGTGTTTTTAATGGACCGCGTGATGCGACGCTTTGGATTGAGTGGAAAAAGTTTAGTACCATTAATTTCTGGAACCGCTTGTGCCATTCCTGCCGTTATGGCTACCCGAAATATTGAAAACTGGAAAGAACGCCTCATCACCATACTAGTCGTTCCCTTTACCACCTGTTCGGCACGTTTGCCCGTTTACCTTATCATTATCGCTTTGGTGATTCCTGAGGGGTCTATTATTGGATTAAGTTATCAAGCACTGACCTTAATGGCATTGTACTTGCTTGGATTTGGAATGGCGATCTTTTCGGCTTATATACTCGACAGAATTTTAAAAACAAAGCATAAGACCTTCTTTGTAGTAGAGATGCCCAACTATAAGTTGCCTTTACTAAAAAACGTACTTATTACAGTGATTGAAAAAACAAAAACGTTTGTATTTGAAGCAGGGAAAATCATATTAGCTATTTCCATTATTCTTTGGGTGTTGGCATCGTATGGCCCCGGTGATAAATTCAATAATGCTGAATCTTATATAGAAACAACCACCAATCAAACCTCCTATGAACGGAACGATCAAATTGCGGCTTTTAAACTAGAACACTCTTATATAGGTATTATTGGTAAAACAATTGAGCCCATGATCAAACCTCTAGGTTATGATTGGAAAGTTGGTATTGGATTAGTAGCTTCTTTTGCTGCACGGGAAGTGTTTGTGGGGACTTTAGCAACAATTTATAGTGTAGGAAGTGCCAGTGAAGGGGAAAACATAGATACTATTAAAACCAAAATGGCCAACGAGACGTATGCCGATGGCACGAAAGTATTTACACTCGCTTCGGGAATTTCTTTACTTCTATTTTATGCGTTTGCAATGCAATGTATGAGTACATTGGCGATTGTAAAACGAGAAACTAAAAGCTGGAAGTGGCCAATTCTTCAGCTGATTGGAATGACGGCCATCGCTTATATTTGTGCTTTAATTGCGTTTCAATTTATAAAATAAGGAAATGAACGACAGCCTTCAAACAGTTATAATCGCATCTATTTTGATTCTAGCGCTTGCTTATGTGTTTCGTAAACAGCTTTGGAAGTCCAAAAAAAAGAACGGTAATTGTGGCAACGATAGTTGTGGATGCTAACCTAATGCAACATCTAAAGTCATCATCACTATAAATCCACCAATAAAACCAAGCGTGGCGATGTCAGTATATTTATCACGTTGTGTTTCGGGGATCACCTCTTCCACCACTACAAAAATCATAGCCCCCGCTGCAAATGCCAAAGCATAGGGTAAAATGGGAGTAAAAAAGGTAACTGCCACAGCACCTACAACAGCTGCAATGGGTTCTACGATAGCTGATAATTGCCCGTACCAAAAACTTTTAAATTTACTCACTCCTTGACGCCTTAATGGCATTGAAACAGCCAATCCTTCTGGAAAATTTTGAATCCCAATTCCTAGAGCTAATGCCACAGCACCCCCAATAGTTGCTTCTGGAATTCCGGCAGCAACACCTCCAAAAAGAACCCCAACAGCCAACCCTTCTGGGATGTTGTGAAGTGTAATAGCAAGTACTAATAAAGTAGTACGATGCCAAGGCGATTTGACTCCTTCTTTTTCGCTTTCTTTAAAATTAATATGTAAATGAGGTAACACTTTATCGAGTCCAAATAGAAATAAAGCACCAAAACCAAAACCAACAGCAGCAGGAATCACTTTGACAAAGCCTTCTCCAGAGCTCATTTCAATACTTGGAGCTAATAAACTCCAAAAACTTGCAGCGACCATAACTCCCCCTGTAAATCCAAGCATCCCATCTAAAAGTCCTCGATTCATTCCTTTAAAGAAAAATACAAGTGATGCCCCTAAGGCCGTTACAATCCACGTGAATAGGGAAGCATACAACGCTGCTAAAATTGGGTCTATGCTACTAAGGTATGAAATGATCTGATCCATATTTATTTTTCAAATTTTGGGCAAGTTACTAAATCTGTTTTTCTTTTTGAAGCTGTTCGTAGGCTTCTTGAACTTTTCTGAATTTTTCTTCGGCACCTTTTTGATGTTCTTTCCCTAGGTGCAACACTTTATCGGGATGGTATTTTTTGGCCATTTTCCTGTAAGCAGCTTTAATTTCAGACATCGTGGCATTCGAATCGAGTTCTAAAATTTTATAAGCGTTATCCGAACTCTTATAAAACATCGCTTTGATGCTTTCAAAATCTCTTGGGCTCACTCCTAAATAGGAAGCTATAAGAGCAATCGCTTCAACTTCTGAATCGGCTACATGGTTATCTGCTTTTGCAATACCAAACAAGAAATGGATCAACTGAAGTCGGGATGCATGGTCCATCATTTGACGAATTTGTAAACAAACTTGTCGTGTCGAAATATTGGTTTGTTTAGATATTTCTTTAAATATATTAAATGCTTTATTGGCCCGTTCTTTACCATACATTTGAACAAATTGTGCCCGAACAAAATTCAATTCACGATGGTCTTGTTTACCATCTGCTTTGATAACGATGGACGCTAAGATCAGTAAGCTCACTTCAAAATCTCCTGAGCGAGTGGCTTGTTGAGTTTGTGTGTGTACTGTTCGTCCTTTTGAAGAGGAGTCTAATAAGCTTCCTACTGCCATTCCAATAATTGCGCCTATTGGTCCTCCAAATGACCATCCGATTGTAGCTCCTATCCACTTTGAAAACCCCATAAATATGTGTGCTATTTAAATTAAAAATCAAACCTACAAAAAAGAACAAGACGGATTGATAGCTACTTTGATTTTTAAAAAAAATTATAGTCAATTTAACATTTGTCATTCTTAAAAATGAATAAAATTGACCTACAAATGTGTATCTTTGTGCTTTAATTAAAAATAAATATACATGTATCCAGCAGAATTAGTAAAACCCATGCGTGAGCATTTGACGCAAGTCGGTTTTGAAGAATTACATACCGCCGAAGCTGTGGACACTTCTTTAGCACAATCTGGGACTACTTTATTAGTGGTCAACTCAGTTTGTGGTTGTGCAGCAGCCAATGCCCGTCCAGGAGCAATTATGAGCTTAGAAAATGATAAACGACCAGCTCAAACCGTTACGGTTTTTGCAGGAGTGGATAAAGAAGCTGTTGATAAAGCCAGAGCACATATGATTCCTTTTCCTCCAAGCTCGCCTTGTATGGCCTTGTTTAAAGATGGAGAATTAGTGCACATGCTTGAGCGTCATCATATTGAAGGTCGACCGGCAGAATTGATTGCAGAAAACTTAATGAATGCGTATAACGAACACTGTTAATTCCATTCAATAATTTATAAAACCAGGCATATGTCTGGTTTTTTTTTGGTTTCAACTAGCCTAAAATCTCGACTAGGTCTTCGATTTTGGTCAGTAACTGAACTTTGATGGCTGTATTTTTGAGCCCTATTTTATTGTGCTTGGAAACAAATATGATTTCAAAACCTAATTTTTCTGCTTCCAAAATACGTTGGTCCACACGTTGCACAGGTCGGATTTCTCCAGACAAGCCAACTTCACCAGCAAAACAAAAGTTTTTGGCCAGAGCCTCATCGTCGTTAGAAGATAAAATGGCTGCAACAACCGCCAAATCAATCGCGGGGTCATCTACATTAATTCCTCCTGTAATATTTAAAAATACATCTTTTGCCCCAAGTCTAAAGCCAGCGCGTTTTTCTAAAACGGCTAATAACATATTGAGTCGTTTGGCATTAAATCCGGTCGCACTACGTTGTGGAGTCCCATAAACGGCCGTACTTACCAAGGCTTGAACTTCTATTAATAATGGTCGTACCCCTTCTAGAGTAACTGCAATAGCATTTCCGGACAAAGCTTCATCCTTTTTAGAAATTAAAATTTCTGAGGGGTTTGTAACTTCTCTTAGACCAGTGCCTAGCATTTCATAAATTCCTAATTCATGGGTAGAGCCAAAACGGTTTTTATGAGCTCTTAAAATTCTAAAGACATGGTTTCTATCTCCTTCAAATTGAAGGACAGTATCCACCATATGTTCCAGTATTTTTGGCCCTGCAATAGAGCCATCTTTAGTGATGTGTCCAATTAAAATTACAGGAGTTGCAGTTTCCTTAGCAAACTTAATCAGTTCACTTGTACATTCTTTTATTTGAGAAACACTTCCTGCAGAGGCTTCAAGGTAATCACTTTGTAAGGTTTGAATTGAATCAATGATCACTACATCTGGTTGAAGGGCTTCAATTTGTTTGAATATGTGTTGTGTTTTGGTTTCTGTAAGAATATAACAGGTGTCATTCAAGGGCTGAATGCGTTCGGCTCGCAATTTAATTTGTTTTTGACTTTCTTCACCAGAAACATACAGAGTTTTGTAAGGTAATTTTAAAGATACTTGGAGCATGAGCGTACTTTTTCCTATGCCAGGCTCACCGCCCAAAAGTGTCAATGACCCAGGAACAATTCCGCCTCCTAAAACTCGGTTTAATTCTCCATCCGTCGTGTCCATTCGGACGGTTTTGGTGGTGTCAATTTCAGATATTTTTAACGGTTTTGAAATACGGTTTTGTACACTTTGATTCCCTGTTTTCCAGTCTTTTTTGTCGGGTTTCTGAATCAATTCTTCTGTGATCGTATTCCATGATTTACAAGAGGTGCATTGCCCCTGCCATTTAGCAGATTGAGCTCCACAGCTCTGACAAAAAAAAGTGGTTTTTACTTTAGCCATTAGTATCCGTATTCTTGTTTAATTTGATTTGCTCTTTCAAACATATCTTCTTTTGTGTAGCCGTCTACCCCTTCAAGTGTGTATGCAGACTTGTAAATGTTCATTGCTTTTTTTGGCTTTCCTGTTTCTTCATAATAGCGTGCCATGAAAAAGCTTCCTAAAACAGTGTATGGGTGTTGCTTACTTGCTATTTTTCCTAGATCTTGGAAATATTCAAATTGTTTATTTTTTTGAATTGCCGCCGCAATAGCTCTGATATCGTTGACCAGTATTTGTTTTTTGATGCCAAAAAAATCTTCTATTGTATCATATTTTTCAATGAGATAATCTACAGGTGATGTTTCTAACGTCAAAATATATTCCTTGTACTCCGATTTACTGATAGGTTGAAATACCAAAAATATACTTTGTAAGGCTTTTGGAATGGACTGGGCTGCAAGAGTATAATGATTCGCATCGTCAAAATTATCAAACGCATAAACAAGATTCTTGTTTTCTAAGTTAGAAATTTTGGTGTTAAGACCCTCAATCTGTTTCTTGTTTTGCTTGATATCTAAATCTGCAGTCGATAAGTAATAAAAGATTTTGGAGGTGTTTTCAAGACCCAGTCTTCTTGTAAGATTCTCTTCCATAGTGTAAGAAAAGCTTGGGCTCAAAGCTACAAATGCATTGAAAATAGGGCGGTTATTAAATAAAAAATAGTTCATAAAATTGGCCGTTTCACCGTGCCCTACAGCCACTCGAAAATTAAGGCTTCGATAATTTTCAGACATATAAATTAGGAGTTCATTTTCTATAAAATCATAAAATTGAGCGCCTGTTTTTGAAGGCATATAATTTTCTAAAGAAATATTGCAATCTTGTTCCCTTGAACCAGTTTGATTGACTCCTACGACAATGGCTTCGGGCATGTCTTGCCAATAAGAATAATAATCAACATTTCCAGCGACAACTTCAAAAAGGTAATCTCCATCAAAAACTATAATTAAAGGATAGTATTTTTCGGGATTGTCTTCGTAGTTACGAGGGAGTTGAATTTTTAATTCACGAGTGGTTCCTAAAAACCCAGATTCTACCGATTCATAGATTGTTTGAGAAGGGGTTAGATTCAAGCATAGCAAAGCTGCAAGGACAAAAAACTTCATATACAATAGTTAAATATTTGTATTGCCAAGTTAAGAAAATAACCTAAAACGAAATATACTATTCCGCAGTTTGTTTTGGATATACTTTGTTGACAACTTTATCTTAGACGAAACGAAATTCCTGATTCGACTCCTATACTATTATGCCCTCCGTTAGGTAAATAAAGATCAGCATTAGAATTGTGTCTAACGGTCAAACGTAAATCAAATACTACTTTTTTTCGTTCGTATGAAAAGCCTAAACCAAAAATATCTGAGAATGCAAACCCTTTTCTTAATCTTTCTGTATCTTCATCAGAAAACATTGGTCCTATACTTCCTAATACGTAAGAGCTAAAATTATTAAATATTTTATATCTCATAATAATCCCAATATTTAATACATATTCATTGAATGCTCTTTTTTGAGTAAATATTTCTCTTAGGCTTAAATAATCGGGGGTTTCGTGAGGTTGAATAAAGTATTTATTTAAAAGCTGGTGCTCGGATAGATATAAACTAGGTTCTATGATAAGTTCATAACTGATTTTATTTTTGTTTAATAATAAATAGTTAATTTGAATTTTGAAATATTGATTATTATATGAGTAATCTTGGTCATTAAGAGGAGTTTTATTTTGAGAAGCTTGACCATAATTCAATCCAAATAATAACCTCTTATCTTCCGTGTTTTTTTGGGAATATACATTAAAAACGAGTATTGTATTGATAAAAAAGATTGAGTATAGTTTCATTTAATTTTGACTAAAATTTTGTTTTTGATAATTAGATGATAATAATTTTAAAATTACTCCATTTTACGTTAGCGACGAGCTAAAGAGTCTTAAAATTTTTGAGGTATTGTTATTAACGGCTCGTGGATGAAAAAGTAGGGGATTCCGAAGTGCCAAACGATAGGTTAAGCACAAGGTTTGAAACGTGCCAGAATTCTTAAAATTCACTAATACTTCGCCTATTTTTTATATCCATATTTGTTATAAATCGGTAAAAAGAATAGTGAAAATCCACCCAAGACAATGATCATTAGAGTTTGAGACGTCCACATAATCCATCCAAATGCAATGCTCGGATCTTCAGGAATATTGAACATAGAAAACGCTGCAAAAACAGCGAGTGGATAAGAACCAATGCCCCCATTAGTGGCTGCAATACTGAAGCTCGCAAAAATAAAGCCGATTAAAATTGCAGAAAATGGAAGCTGACTTGTTTCTGCTAAAGAAAAAGAGGTAACATAGAACATTAGCACATACATGCCCCAAATAAAGAGTGTATGAAAAATAAAGGCCCCTTTTTTCTTCATTTTTAAAATACTGGTGACTCCTTCTAGAAGTCCACTAACTATCGATTTTATTTTTATGGCAATTTTAGATTGCCCTCTTTGAATAAGTATTACAAAAAAAACAATTAAAAAAAAACTTGCGATAGTAAATGCCAAAATTTGGTTTGTAGAAATATCTAATTTTTGAATTTTTTCGAAGAATTGGGTGGATATAAATTCGAACTGTAAAAAAAGCGCTATAGAAATAATCCCTAACATCACCAACATATCAGCAAGACGTTCTGATACTATAGTTCCAAAACTCTTTTCAAAAGGGACACCTTCATAATTAGTGAGTACGGATGCTCTTGCAACTTCACCAGCTCTTGGAATGGTGTAATTGATAATATAGGTTATAAAAACAGCCATTATGCTATTCCCAATTTTAATGTTGTAGCCCATAGGCTCTAACTGAAATCTCCAGCGGTAAGCACGCGATAAGTGACTAAGCAGTCCAAAAAAAACACCAAGTCCAACCCAGAAATAATCAGCATTTTTAAAATATTCTAACAATTCAGAAATTGAAATTTTAGACAAAGAATACCAAACCAATACCGCCCCAAACAAAAGCGGAATGCTAATTTTTAGAGCTGATTTAAGTTGGTTGTTCAAAAAAATTAGTTTAATAAGTTATTGATTTCATTTGGAAATACTAAAGATGGCTTGAATACTTTAGCGGCTTCAATATCCATAAAAGCATAGGTAATTAAAATTAGAATATCTCCAATAGAAACTTTATGAGCTGCAGCTCCATTAAGTGTGATTTCTCCTGAATTTCGAGGGCCAGGAATTACGTAAGTATCCAGGCGTTCCCCATTGTTATTATTGACTACTTGGATTTTTTCACCTTGAATAATATTTGCGGCATCCATTAAATTTTCATCAATAGTAATACTACCTATGTAATCAAGGTCGGCTCCAGTTACTTTTACACGATGGATTTTAGATTTTACAACTTGTATTTGCATAAGAACAAAGGTAATTAATTTAAAGCGATATTGTCAATTAATCGAACATCTCTTGCAAAGACCGCAATAAATGCACGGTATGTTTTGGTTTGGTTTTTTTGCTGAATAGGCGTTAAGTTTTCACTTTCTGAAATCTGAAAATATTCCAACTCAAATAATGGGTGGTTGCTAAACTGTGTGCTTACCCAGTGGGAAATATCTTTAGGAAATTCTAGTTGAAATTTTTCTTTAACAGTTTGCAGTGTTTTATAAATTAAGGCTGCTGTTTCTTTTTCTTCAACAGACAAACGACTGTTTCTTGAGCTCATAGCGAGACCATTGGGTTCCCGCTCAATTGGACACCCTACAATAGTTACAGGAAGTTGAGATGTCTCAACCATCTTTTTGATTATTTGAAGTTGCTGAAAATCTTTTTCGCCAAAATAAGCAAGCGTAGGTTTTACGATTTCAAACAACCGTTTCACTATGGTTCCAACCCCATCAAAATGACCTGTTCTAAATTTCCCTTCCATTTGAAATTCTAGGCCTCCAAAATCAAACCGCTCTGCTGTTGTTTGAACTCCATAGATATCATCTACTGTGGGAGCATACACTACAATTGCTGTTTTAGAAAGTGTTTCTAACAATTTAATGTCTTCTGTCAAGGTACGAGGGTATTTACTTAAATCTTGTGGATTGTCAAACTGAGTTGGGTTTACAAAGATACTAACAATCACCAGCGTGTTTTCATTCATAGCCGTTTTTACTAAAGACAGATGACCCGCATGCAGTGCTCCCATAGTTGGAACAAATCCTAGCGAAAAAACAGGGTTATGTTCCCTGTTGATAAAGGCGCTTAATTCAGTTTTAGTTGTGTAAACTTGCATTTAGTAAATAATTAACAGCGTGCAAACTTAAGGTATTACTATTAATCTGCATAAAATTTTGTATTTTTGCGTGTTTTTTGTTGATAACGCTAAAACCCTAGAACATATGAAAGATAAGAGAGTATTATACGTTTCGTCCGAGGTTGTTCCTTACTTACCTGAAACAGAGATTTCCTCCATGTCGTTTG
>Ga0233438_10003434_pt1 | contig 14662 bp, 11 predicted proteins | sample SI_123_September_FD_182720 | JGI IMG/M metagenome (GOLD analysis project Ga0233438, IMG submission 182720) | Seawater microbial communities from Saanich Inlet, British Columbia, Canada - SI_123_September2016_10_MG | ecosystem: Environmental > Aquatic > Marine > Inlet | place: Canada: British...
CGTTTTTGTCCATCGCAGCGACGGAACCAGAAAAACGCATCAAGTCTTGATAGAAGATAGGAAAAGTTGCTGTTCGATTGTAATGCTTGAGGTAATCGCCCAAAAACGGGCTTATCCGATAGCTCGGTTTTTTGGTTGTGATCAATTTGTCATTAGACGCCATTTTACAAAAGTAATGGCTTTTGAGCAATCTAAAGAACAATATGAATTGAGCAGTGCATGAATTTGTGGTATTTTTGTTTGCTATGAAGTTTCACATTGTTTCTGATTTTAAGCCAACGGGGGATCAGCCAGAGGCCATTCGGCAACTCGTAGAGGGATTGGAAAGTCGTGATCGATTTCAAACTTTATTGGGTGTTACTGGATCTGGAAAAACCTTTACGGTTGCCAATGTAATCGAAAAGGTGCAACGCCCCACCTTGGTTCTTGCGCACAACAAAACTCTCGCTGCGCAGTTGTATGCAGAGTTTAAGCAGTTTTTTCCAGATAATGCTGTTGAGTATTTTGTGTCTTACTACGATTATTATCAGCCAGAGGCCTATATCCCAACAACGGGAACTTATATCGAAAAGGACTTGTCGATCAACGAAGAAATCGAAAAGCTCAGATTGAGTACGACTTCTTCTCTGCTTTCTGGTCGTCGTGATGTATTGGTCGTTGCATCTGTTTCTTGCTTATATGGAATTGGCAATCCGATTGAATTCCGAAAAAACGTCATTGGGGTTGAAGTGGGGCAAGTCATTGCGAGAACTGCATTTTTACACCGACTCGTACAAAGTCTCTATGCCCGAACTACTGCCGATTTTCTACATGGAACCTTTCGTGTCAAGGGAGATATTGTAGATATTTTTCCGAGTTATGCAGATCATGCATTTAAAATCCATTTTTTTGGCGACGAAATTGAGGCGATTGAATGCTTTGACCCAATCAACAATAGCATCAAAGAAAAGTTTGATAAACTCACCATTTATCCTGCGAATATGTTTGTGACTTCACCCGACGTATTGCAAAATGCCATTCACCAAATTCAGGATGATTTGGTCGCACAAGTGGGTTATTTTAAAGAGATCGGAAAGCATTTGGAAGCCACGAGATTAGAGGAGCGAACCAACTTTGACTTGGAGATGATTCGGGAATTGGGTTATTGCTCGGGGATTGAAAATTATTCTCGATATATCGATGGTCGCGCTCCCGGAACGCGTCCATTTTGTCTGTTGGATTATTTTTCAGATGACTATTTAATGATCGTTGACGAAAGCCATGTGACCCTTTCGCAGGTGCATGCCATGTATGGTGGAGATCGAAGTCGAAAAGAAAATCTAGTGGAATACGGCTTTCGACTCCCTGCAGCAATGGACAACCGACCCTTGAAATATGAAGAGTTTGAAACCCTTCAAAATCAAGTGATTTATGTGAGCGCAACACCCGCTGACTATGAATTGGAACAAACAGAGGGAGTGTATGTCGAACAAATCATTCGTCCGACAGGGCTACTTGACCCGATCATTGAAGTCAGGCCAAGTCAAAACCAAATCGATGATTTGATTGAAGAAATCCAAGTTCGTGCTGAGATAGATGAGCGTGTTTTGGTCACAACACTGACCAAGCGCATGGCGGAAGAACTCACCAAATACCTATCGCGGATTTCGATTCGATGTCGATATATCCACAGTGATATTGATACATTGGAACGCGTGGAAATCATGCAAGATTTACGCCGCGGATTGTTTGATGTTCTTATCGGAGTCAACCTTCTTCGGGAGGGCTTGGACTTACCAGAAGTCTCCTTAGTTGCGATTATTGATGCAGATAAAGAAGGGTTTTTGCGATCTGCACGCTCACTCACTCAAACGGTAGGTCGAGCAGCCAGACATTTGAATGGAAAAGCCATTATGTATGCGGATTCCATTACCAAGAGCATGCAAAAAACAATAGATGAGACAAACTATCGTCGGGAAAAACAACTCGCCTTTAACGAGAAACATGGCATCACACCTACTCCAATTAATAAATCCGTTGATCAGGTCTTTGGATATAAAACTGCAAAACAAGAAGAAATCCAACATGCTGCAGAGCCTGGCATGGAATATCTGACCACAGATCAGATCCAGAAGCTCATCCGCGAAACTCGAAAAGCCATGGAAGTTGCAGCAAAGGATCTTGATTTTGTTGAGGCCGCACGACTTCGAGATCGAATGAAAAGCTTCCAAGACCATTTGAAAAACTGATTTTTTTCAAAAAATTATTACCTTTCGTTTTTCTCAAATCATCTCCCGCATGCCTAAATCAAAATAACACATGCAGCAATGAACCCTCCAAGCCCCATGACACATCCAAAACAAGTCTTTAGACTACTGCAATCCCACAAGAACGAAAGAGGTATACAGCACTAGAATCGTCTCTACCCCACCAGGCAAGGTGGTCTCAAAAGCTATGGCATCGGGCTGACAATATTACGCAAACTTGCCAAGACGATTGGATGCAATCACGAACTCTTATTACAGCTTTGGAACAGTGATATTTACGACACAAAGATCATTGCTATTCTTATCCCCAAAGACAGTTATGTTGAGGATTATGTCAAGTCCATCAAATCAATTCGGCTAAAATGTGCTTTTCATGGCACAATACTGAAAAAATAAAGTTATTATTGATGAGGCGTCAGAAGTTACTGGAGATATTATTTGTGAGAACTTGATGCTTTTTGGACATGTAAAGGGAGACCATGAATGAAGGATCATCTGTCGAAAATAAAATTTATACCTCGTCTTTTACGAGTTTAACAGAAACCAATTCTAGCTTCGTCGTGCAAATTCCTAAAAAAAGTACACTCGAAAAAGTCAGAGGACTTTTAAACGATATGACAACTGAAGTTGGACTATCAAAAGACATTCTACTATCAACGGATGAGAGAAACCTTCTATGAACACGTATTTGCACGAAAAACAAATCCTAATGATATGATTAGCCATGACTTTTCGCAACAAAAGAAAATTGTCAAACCCAAGGTCAAAGCAATTCTCAGTAATGGAGAAAATTCAGCTCAAACAGAAAAAAAACATCAGCTCGTAAAATAAAAAACCAGCCCACGGGCTGGTTTTGATTTAACGAATTTCAATTTGCTTTTTGGGTTCTGGAATCGCTTCTTTTCGTTTGGGAAGAACGATGGAAAGTAAACCGTTTTTGTAATTGGCTTTGATATTTATCGTGTCAATCGTTTCAGGAATCCGAAAACTGCGTGTAAAGGACGCATAGTCAAACTCTCTGCGTTTAAACTGCGTATTGCCTTCCGCTGTTTCATTTTCAGCAGTGGTTGAAATGGTTAAGGTATCTTCTTTCAACTCCACATCAAAGTCTTTTTTTTCCTTGCCTGGAGCAACGAGCTCCAAATGAAAAGCATCCTCTTTTTCTGTGATATTTACCGCAGGAGTTTGATGTATTCTCGGTGTCAAGTCAATCCCAAAATCACGCGTGAAAAACTCATCAAATAAACTCGGAAACCAAGGGGTTGTTTTACGTATCATATTCATTATTTTAATTTTTAAATTCAACAACCACCTATCAAATTGTGAACCAAATGAATATTGATGTCATAATGTCATGAATATGCGTAGTTTTAATGCCATTTTGTCTGTCTATCGAAGAACCTCTTGCACCTTATCGGCAGCCTCTTGAAACAAGACAGCACTGTGAACAGCTAGTCCTGAATTGTCAATCAGCGCTTTGGCGATATCAGCATTGGTGCCTTGCAAACGTACGATAATGGGTACTTGAATCGAGTCGCCCATATTTTTATAGGCATCTACAATCCCTTGTGCAACGCGGTCGCAACGAACAATTCCACCAAAGATATTGACCAAAATCGCCTTGACTTTAGGGTCTTTGAGAATCAATCGAAAAGCAGTTTCGACTCGTGCGGCATCGGCTGTACCACCCACATCGAGGAAATTTGCTGGTTCTCCACCCGCCTGCTTGATCAAGTCCATAGTCGCCATGGCTAGACCTGCACCGTTGACCATACAACCTACATTACCATCTAGGGCCACATAATTGAGTCCAACTTCTTTAGCCTCTACTTCAACGGGGTTCTCCTCTCGCAAGTCGCGAAGTGCATGATAATCCTTGTGACGAAAAAGCGCATTGTCATCTATGGATACTTTGGCATCAACAGCCAAAATTTTATCATCTGATGTTTTTAATACGGGGTTAATCTCAAAAAGAGATGAATCAGATTGTACATAGGCCGTGTATAGTGCCGTTACAAAACGTACCATCTCTTTAAACCCATTGCCCGAAAGACCCAAATTAAACGCTACACGACGTGCCTGAAAAGGCATCAATCCAACTGCAGGGTCAACATCCTCCGTAAATATCAAATGTGGGGTTTCCTCAGCAACGGTCTCAATATCAACTCCGCCCTCAGTCGAATACATAATCATATTGCGACCAGTAGAACGATTCAATAAAACAGACATATAATATTCCTCTGGTTCAGAATCACCAGGATAATAAACGTCTTCAGCAATCAAGACTTGATGGACACGCTTGCCCTCTGGAGAGGTTTGTGGAGTGACCAAATCCATTCCTAGAATACTGCCAGCCACTTCCTCGACATTGTCGATCCCTTTGGCAAGCTTCACACCACCGCCTTTGCCACGTCCTCCGGCATGAATCTGGGCTTTGATTACAAACCAAGATGTGCCTGTCTCTTCAGACAAGGCCTCGGCTGCTGTTACTGCGTCTTTTGTGTTTTGGGCAACTTTTCCCCTCTGTATACGAACCCCAAATGAAGATAAAATCTCTTTGGCCTGGTACTCATGTACGTTCATTGTCCTGTTTGTTTGTTACAAAAATAGAAAACAAGCACCGATCACAACAGAGAATTATATATTTGTTTTGTTATATTTATAACATTTTGTTGTATTTTTATATAATTCTAAAAAATGGTTTTGATATCAATGAGAACACAGTTAGATTTGCAGGAAAATTATCCCGATGGAAAATACCGTATTGACATCGATAGCAAATCAATTTGGAAGTCCCCTATACGTCTATGACGCAGATAAAATAGAACACCAATACAAGCGATTGACACAGGCATTTCAAAATGTGCCGCAATTGCGTATCAACTATGCCGTGAAGGCCCTATCCAATATGAATATCCTCAGCTATATGCACAGTTTGGGTGCTGGCTTGGATACCGTCTCGATACAGGAGGTCAAACTTGGTTTGTATGCAGGGGTTCCTGCCCAAATGATCATCTTTACGCCCAACGGAGTTTCGCTTGAGGAAATCGAGGAAGCAGCAGCACTCGGGGTGCAAATCAATATCGATAACCTCTCACTACTCGAACAATTTGGGAACAAGCACCCTGATGTTCCTGTATGTATTCGCATCAATCCCCATGTAATGGCCGGTGGCAATGCCAACATCTCTGTTGGTCATATCGACTCCAAGTTTGGGATCAGTATCCATCAACTACCGCATGTTGTTCGAATTGTTGAGAATACAGGCATGCGGATCAACGGGATTCATATGCACACAGGCAGTGATATTCTTGATATCGATGTATTTTTACATGCGGCTGAAATTTTGTTTACCGCCGCAAAGTCCTTTCACGATCTCGAATTTTTGGACTTTGGGAGTGGATTTAAGGTTCCCTATCATCCCAACGATATTGAAACGAATATCGAAGAATTGGGACAAAAACTCGGTGAGCGGTTTCAATCGTTTTGTAAAGACTACGGCAAAGAACTCACTTTGACTTTTGAGCCAGGCAAATTTCTGGTGAGCGAAGCGGGATGTTTCCTCACCCAAGTCAATGTAGTCAAGCAAACTACCTCAACGGTATTTGCGCAAGTCAATAGTGGGTTTAACCACCTCATCCGACCCATGCTCTACGGCTCAAAACACCATATCGAAAACATCTCAAATCCCAATGGATGCGAGCGGTTTTATTCTGTAGTGGGCTATATCTGCGAAACGGACACCTTTGCCAACAACCGCAGAATCAATGAGATTTCGGAAGGCGATTTTTTGTGTTTCCACAATGCAGGTGCTTACTGTTTTTCCATGGCAAGCAACTACAACTCACGCTTCCGTCCTGCAGAAATTTTCTGGCACCAAGGCGAAGCCAAATTGATTCGAAAAGCAGAACAGTTTGATGATTTACTTCACAACCAAGTGGTTCTTGATTTTGCTACTGTGAAGGTATAACTACCCAATCACCCCCGATCCAATCAACTCATCTTGAAGATACCAGGCAGCAAATTGCCCAGCGGCAATCGCAGACTGGGGTTGGTTAAAGACCATGTACAATCCTGTTGGTGTTGGGTGTAGCGTTGCTTTTGCCAATGGCTGGCGATAGCGGATACGCGCCCATACCTGCATGGGCTCATGGGGTACAAGATCTGGGCGTACCCAATGAATATCTTCCTGAGAAATCCATAAAGCAGAGCGATACAGTCCAGGGTGAGACTTTCCTTCGCCAACATAAATGATATTTTGTTTTACATCCGTAGCCAGCACAAATAGCGGTTCTTTGGTGCCGCCAACAGCTAGTCCTTTCCGCTGACCGATTGTAAAGAAGTGAGCACCCTCATGCGTTCCAACTTCTGTTCCGTTAGAAACCGAATAGGTGTATTTTTGAGAAAGCCCTTCGGGCGTTTCTTCTCGCTTGATTTGATACATCGGATGGGAATCGGAAACCTGAACAATACAACCTGTTTTGATGGCGAGTTGTTGCTGTAAAAATTCTGGTAAACTCACCTTTCCCACAAAGCACAAACCCTGTGAGTCCCGCTTTTCCGCAGTGACCAAGCCTTGTTCTTTGGCGATCTTGCGCACCTCTGGTTTGGTTAATTCACCGATTGGAAACAGTGTTTTGGCCAATTGTGCCTGATTGAGTTGACATAAAAAGTAAGATTGGTCTTTGTTGTTGTCTACCCCTGCCAACAAGCGGTAGTGCGTTGCTCCTTCGATCTCCACTTGACCTTTTAGGCAATAGTGGCCCGTAGCCACAAAATCAGCACCTAATTCCAATGCGATTTTGAGAAATACGTCAAATTTGATTTCGCGGTTGCACAAGACATCTGGATTGGGAGTGTGCCCACGCTCATACTCGGCAAACATATAATCCACGATACGTTGTTTGTATTCCGAACTTAAATCCACCGTTTGAAAGGGAATCCCGAGTTTTTCAGCGACAAGCATCGCATCGTAACTGTCTTCTAGCCAAGGGCACTCTTTGGAGATGGTGACGCTATCGTCGTGCCAGTTTTTCATAAACAAGCCGATCACCTCATAGCCCTGCTGTTGCAACAGAAAAGCTGTCACACTCGAATCGACTCCACCAGAGAGTCCAACAACTACACGTTTTGAATCGAATTTCATCGCAAAGCAAAGGTAACCAAAAGCGGTCTAGCGACGGCGTCCTGTACGTTTTTGCTGTTCGGCTTGCTCCATAATCTCTTCCATCTTTCGTTGGAATCGACTTTGCTTTTTAGGTTTCTTTTTGTTTTTCTCAATCTGCAAAAAGATTTTTTCGTCGTCGATGATATAGTTTTTAATCACCAACATAATCCCAATGGTAATGAGGTTTGAAATCAGATAATACAAACTCAAACCAGAAGCATAATTATTAAAGAAAAACAACATCATGATTGGCATGAGGTAAATCATAAACTTCATGTTTGGCATTCCAGGTTGGCTGGGTTGCATTTGCTGACCCATGGTCATTTTTGAATACACAAAAATGGCGATTGATGCCAAGAGCGGAAACAGACTCACATGATCTCCATAAAACGGAATGGAAAAGGGAAGGTCTAAAATGGCGTCATAAGACGACAAATCCTCCGCCCATAAAAAGGATTTTCCACGAAGGGAAAAGGCAACTGGAAAAAAGTAAAACAACCCCAAGAAAACGGGCAACTGCAACAAGCTCGGCACACAGCCAGCCATGGGGTTTGCCCCTGCTTTGGAGTAGAGCTTCATGGTTTCCTGTTGCTTTTTCGCACGGTCATTTCCATATTTTTCGTTGAGCGCATTGATTTCGGGACGCAATACTTTCATTTTTGCCTGTGACAAATATGATTTATAAGTCACAGGAGATAGTGCCAACCGAACGATAATTGTCATCACGATAATGGCAATTCCATAAGGCAAGAACCCACTTAACAATCCAAACAAAGGGAAAAACAAAAAGCGGTTCATCCACCCGATAATTCCCCAACCAAAAGAGATGGATTCAGAAAGATTGTCATCATAGGTTTTTAAAATTTCATAATCTGTTGGACCGATAAACCAGTCAAATGACGTGTTTAAAGCCCCATTTTGAGAAGCAATGGCTGTTGTGGTTTCAAATCGTTTTAAAAACACCGAATCGTCGCTATTATCGGGGTTCATCATTGAAGATGACTCCGCATCAATCGACTCAAATTGGGTGGTTGGAATGAGAATCATGCTAAAGAAATGCTGTCGGTACGAAATCCAAGACACCTCTTTGTCTTTATCATCGTCTTCACCCATCGCGGATAAGGCCTGTACTTTATCGCCTTCATACTGATAGGTCAACTGGGTGTATCGATTTTCATAATCGGCACTCAATGCATGGCGAAACCCATCCAAGCCCCAGTATAAATCGGTTTCGGGCTGAACGTTCAAATCAGTTGAGCGTATCCCAAATTGAAAACGATAAGCCTGACTGTCTTCTCGTTCTTTGGAAAGGGTATAAATATAGTCAAGTGTTCCTCCTACGAATTGAGAACGCATCGTGAGTTGGTTCCCCTCGAGAATGGGTAAAAAGTCTAAGTCACGGGTATTGATCAACGCTCCGTTGGCTTCGATCCGCAAGTTGAAATCTGTGTTTCCATCTTTGACAACAAACACCTGTTCGTTGAGGTGATTGGTGTGTTGTTTGAGTTCAGCTTCTTGAATAAACCCTCCTTTGGATGTCACCGCCAAGCGCAACAACTCATTTTGTAGTGTTGTGACTTGTTCGGGAATGGAATCCATTATACCGGGGGCATTGTTTACAACCGGAACGTTTGATTGTGGAGCATCATCCACTTGGGATTGGGTGGTTACGCCATTGGTCTCCAACTGCTCATTTTGCTCCATCATTTCCGACTGATCATACATCATCCAAATCAGAACGAGGAAAAGCAAAAAGAAACCGATAATTTGTAAGGGGTCTATTCTTTTTTCTTCCATCTTGGGTTAATTTTTAGATTGTGCGTAGCGGTTACATGCATTCACAAAACCGACAAACAAAGGGTGAGGGTTGGCAACTGTACTGCTGTATTCTGGATGATACTGCACGCCTACAAACCACGGATGTACAGGGAGTTCAATCGCTTCCACGAGTTGGGTTTCGGGGTTGACTCCCGAGGCAATCATGCCATGCGCTAGATATTGTTCGTAATAGGCATCATTGAACTCATAACGGTGACGATGACGTTCCTCAATACGGTCGTTTTGATACACCTTGTGCAGCAGCGTATCCTTTTCGATCGCACATGTCCAAGCACCCAAACGCATGGTTCCGCCTTTTTGAATGATGTTGCGTTGTTCATCCATCAACGAAATCACGGGGTGCGGGGTGTCCGCATCCATTTCAACAGAATTGGCAGCGAGTAGTTGGAGTACATTCCGTGCATACTCGATCACAGCCATTTGCATTCCCAAACAAATCCCAAAGAATGGAATCTGATGTTCACGAACATATTTGATCGCGTTAATTTTACCTTCAATCCCACGCTCACCAAAGCCCGGTGCAACGAGAACTCCATCAAGGTTGGCAATTTTTTCTTGCACATCCTTTTCTTCCAAATAAGAGGAATGGATCGGAACCACCTTAACTTCTACTTCATTGGCAGCTCCTGCATGCACAAAAGATTCCAAAATCGATTTGTACGAATCTTGCAGTTCAACATACTTTCCGATAAGTCCAATGGTTACACTGCTTTTTGGGTTTTTGTGGCGTTTGAGAAAATTCTGCCATTGGGTTAAGTCGGGTTGGTTATCAACTTCGATACCCAAGCGTTTCATCACCACCTGATCAAGACCCTCCTCATGCATCAATATCGGCACGTCATAAATGGTCTCCGCATCGATTGATTGAATGACAGCTTCTTGCTCGACATTACAAAACAAGGCCAGTTTTTTCCGTAAATCGTCCGAAAGTTCGTGTTCGGTTCGGCATACCAAAACATCTGCATTGATTCCGCTTTCCATGAGGGTTTTTACAGAGTGTTGGGTGGGTTTGGTTTTCAATTCTTTTGCAGCGGATAAAAACGGTACAAGGGTCAGGTGAATAACCACGCAGTTTTCCCGACCGAGTTCCCATCGCAATTGACGTACGGCCTCGATATAGGGCAACGACTCAATATCTCCGACTGTGCCTCCGATTTCGGTGATCACCACATCGTTCTCATCGCCTTTTCCTAAAAGTTGCATACGCGCCTTAATCTCATTTGTGATATGCGGAATCACCTGTACGGTTTTCCCTAAAAAGTCACCGCGTCGTTCTTTCTCAATCACGCTTTGGTAGATGCGACCCGTTGTGACATTGTTTGCCTGCGAGGTCTTCACATTGAGAAAGCGCTCATAATGTCCGAGATCCAAATCGGTCTCAGCACCATCGTCTGTCACATAGCACTCCCCATGTTCGTAGGGATTGAGCGTTCCAGGGTCAACATTGATATAGGGATCAAATTTTTGGATGGTAGTTCGCAAGCCACGGGCTTGTAACAATTTGGCGAGAGAAGCGGAGATAATGCCTTTCCCTAATGATGAGGTCACTCCACCTGTTACAAAAACGTATTTGGAATTTGGCATTAAACGCTATTTTTTTCCAATTCGTAAACAAAAGTACAAAACGACCATGACAAATTCATCGGATTATTCATCGGTTAGCTCTATGGTTTCATATCCCTTGTGTTGGAGCAAATACACCGCTGTGTTTCGAAAGCCATTGGCTTGCTCCTGAAACAGGAATTTATTCTGTAAATATTGGGTTTCCCCAAGCTCAAAGCCATCGATCAATTCTTCCCGTATGGCAGTACGGAGTAACAAATCGGTCATCAACTCATACCCACGAATGGCATCGCGAGTCGGTACCGTACCATAGGTAGACTCAAAGCGTTCGTACAAGCTGGTCAATGCAATTGGATTGATATCATATGTCTCTGCGTAGGTAAACGATAGGTTCCCCAGATGTGATTTGTCGATGTTTTCATCGTCATATGCCGATGAACGATCCAAGGTCAAGAGTTTTGTTTTTCGGTCTTCGTTTTGTTGGGCATTTAACATCGAAACCATGCTGATAATCAGGTTGGTTTTTTTGGTTTCCAGAAAAACCCAGTTTTGCTCCAAATGCGAGGTCAGCGAGTCGATGAGTTCGGGTTTGATAAAATTGAATTCTGGGTCGGGGTTTACAATTTCTGCCAAAGGGAACTGTTTTTTCAATCGATTTTGAGCCGCCAGATTTTCTGCATCTGCCACGATCACCACACAGGGGTTTTCTGACGATTGGTCTAGGGAGTGGATATAGCGATACATGCGTTCTCTGAGCAATTTTCGATCTGTTGAGCTATGAACAACATTTTTGCGCATAGCCACAGGCTTGGTCGTGAGCGGGGAAACCAAGGGAAACTTACGGTTTTCCAATTTTTCAGAGAAGGTATTAAAGTGTCTTGGCACAAAAGGCCCAACGATAAAATCATAGGACGAAAAGTCATAGGCATCCAAGAGTTGGTTGATCCGAAAATTACTGTTTTCCGTATCCAACACCGTGAAATCGATTGACAGGCCAAGTTCGACAAGGTCTTCCATGGCCAAGCGTGAGCCTGCATAGAAATCGAGGGATATGGTTTGTAAATTTCGTGTTTGTAAAATCTGATTCGTTTGCGCAACCGAGTCAATCCGGACTGTTGGTAAGCGAAATGGTGCCAGCAAAGCCACTTTTAATTCCGTCTGTCGAAACAAACTATCGCGAAGATTGACCTTTTCAATGATCAAGTTGTTTTCTGTAGTATAGGTCGGAGAATTGTGTTTGGGTAGGCGCAGAATCATTCCTGCCAGCAAACCATTTTCAGACAACTCAGGATTGAGTGCAATCAGCTCTTCCTCACTCAAGCCAAACTTCACTTCCAAGCGGTAATAGCCCTCTTTGGGTTTTACCATGTAGTAGTTATAATTGGGGTCAAATGAGTTGGTTTCGACTGTGGCTTCTGGAATCACAAGCACTTGATCAATTGATATGACTGCATCCATTTCTGGATTTGCCGCTTTGAGTTCTTCAAGGGTAATCCCATATTGATAAGCCACACGCAAAGGCGTTTCACCCTTTTTAACTGTGTGAGTATTGGCTTGGGGCTCTGGTTCTGGTGGAGATGGAATCTCTTTATACCGCGGAATCTTGAGTTTCATTTTCCGCTTTAAACCACCTTTGAGCTCGGGATTGTAGTACAACAACTGTTGCGCACTGATTTCATATCGTTTTGTCAAGCTAAAGCTGGTATCCCCTTTGCGGACTTTATGGGTCAAAAAGTGTGTGCGATAGTCTTCATTGGGATCCTGTGCTTGCAGGTTTGCGGTGAGCAACCCAAACACAAGTCCAAAGAAGAAAAGCACACGCCTACTCCCACTCAATCGTGGCAGGCGGTTTAGAACTGATATCATAAACTACTCGATTAATTCCTTTGACTCGATTGATGATTTTATTGGAGATGTTTTGCAAAAAGGGATAGGGCAAATTCACCCAATCTGCTGTCATTCCATCGGTGGACTCCACAGCCCGTAGCGCAACGCATTTTTCATAGGTTCTTTCGTCTCCCATGACCCCTACGCTTTGCACAGGTAACAGGATTGCACCGGCTTGCCACACTTGGTCGTATAACCCTCCCTCTTTTAATCCATCGATAAATATCGCATCTACCTCTTGGAGCATCTGTACTTTTTCAGCTGTGATATCTCCCAAAATCCGAATTGCCAAGCCTGGCCCTGGAAAGGGATGACGACCGAGCAAGTTAGCGGATAAGCCCAAGGTTTTACCAACTCGTCTCACTTCGTCTTTAAATAACATCCGAAGTGGTTCGACCACTTTTAGTTTCATATAGCTAGGTAATCCCCCGACATTGTGATGGGATTTGATCGTTGCAGAAGGACCATTAACAGATACAGACTCAATTACATCTGGATAAATCGTTCCTTGTGCCAACCAAGTAATCTTGGTTAAGGCAGTGGCTTCATCATCAAAAACATCGATAAACACCTTTCCTATGCGTTTGCGTTTTTCTTCTGGATCGGATACTCCAGCCAAGTGTCCCAAAAAGCGATCACTGGCATCGACACCTTTCACGTTGAGACCTAAGCCCTCATACTGCTGAAGTACATCGGTAAATTCATTTTTTCGCAATAGCCCATTATTGACAAAAATGCAATGGAGCTGAGACCCAATGGCTTTGTGTAAAAGCATGGCTGCTACCGTCGAATCGACCCCGCCCGAAAGACCCAAAACGACACGATCCTCTCCGATTTGATTTTGCAATGCTGCGATAGTCATCTCGGCAAATGAACTGGGTGTCCAATCTTGAACAACTTCAGCAATGCCGACCAAAAAGTTTTCCAACAACTGTTTGCCATCAGTGGTGTGATAGACTTCTGGATGAAACTGGATAGCATAAGTTGTTTCGCCTTCAATCCGATAGGCGGCATTGTGAACATCATCAGTGCTGGCCAAACAAACTCCTCCTGTGGGTAGGGTTTGAATTGTATCACTATGGCTCATCCACACTTGTGTCCCTTGTGAAATACCCGTAAAGAGGGGGTCGTCGTTGATCGTTGTGAGTTTGGCACGCCCGTATTCCCGTGTACTGGAAGGTGCAACCTTACCGCCCCCAAAGTGTGCCAGGTATTGGGCACCATAGCATACCCCAAGCAGGGGTTTTTTTCCTCGGATTTCTGCTAAATCGGGATGGGGTGCGTCATCGCCACGAACCGAAAAGGGCGAGCCCGATAGGATCACCGCTTTAAAAGTATCGATCTGTTTTGGTGGCTTGTTAAATGGATGTATTTCACAATAGATGTTCAATTCGCGTACGCGTCGAGCAATTAGCTGGGTGTATTGTGAACCAAAGTCTAGGATTAAAACCTTGTTTTGCATGGTCAAAAATACGGTTTCTACCTCGTACTATTTCTATTTCACTTGCTTTTTTTATAGCGAAAAGCACATAAAATCTTTTTCATTTGGGTCGATATGCTTTATCAAAAAGGGAATCAAATCATCACCGTGTAGCAAAACAAACTCTGCAAAATTGACCCTGCGCTCTTGCAAATCGCCCATTGGAAATAATTGTTGTTGCAGTTCAGTCATGCGATTGATATGATCCACCAACTTTTTTCTTTGGGCCTTGAGCAGTCTTTTTTCTAGTAGGTCAATTCCCTTTTTTTGCTTTTTTTCCTGTGCTTCTACTGCCCCCAAAAATGAAGCGTCGGTTTGTTTGGCAAGCGCGTAAAGTGCACCAAACTGCTGATTCAAATGGGTTTTGAGATCTCCCAAATCGATATCGATATTGCTGATTTGACGAACCCGATGGTTGATCAGCTCATTAGTTGGCAAGAACAAATCGGCAATTGAAATGTCCAATTTTTTGAGCTTTTG
>Ga0233438_10003436_pt1 | contig 14658 bp, 12 predicted proteins | sample SI_123_September_FD_182720 | JGI IMG/M metagenome (GOLD analysis project Ga0233438, IMG submission 182720) | Seawater microbial communities from Saanich Inlet, British Columbia, Canada - SI_123_September2016_10_MG | ecosystem: Environmental > Aquatic > Marine > Inlet | place: Canada: British...
GGCGATAAAGTTGATATAGAGATAGAGTTGATCAATCCAATAGCCATGGAATCGCAGTTAAAGTTTGCGATCCGAGAAGGTGGCAGAACGGTTGGTGCAGGTGTTGTGACGGAAGTCATCGAATAATCAGATCCGTCTTAGTAATTAGGTCAGTAGCTCAATGGTAGAGCAGCGGTCTCCAAAACCGCAGGTTGGGGGTTCGAGTCCCTTCTGGCCTGCATTAAGGGTGTAGAGTAAATGTTACAAGCCATATCTTTATCGCAATTGAAAAAAAAGCTGGAATCTTTTATTATTGAATTCAGGAAAGTCGTGTGGCCTGCAAACGCTGAAGTTAACAAAATACTGATCGTCGTTATTTTGTTGGTTTGTCTGGCTGCGTGTTTTTTAGTGTTAGTCGATCAATTTTTTTCAGCTGTTTTAAGGTTTATAGCAATTAGGTAGGTTTTCATGGTTCAAGAGGATAAAGAGAGAAGTAATCCAAATTTCAAGTGGTATGCCATTCGCGTTGGAACCAATATGGAAAACCAAGCGCTCATGCAGATAGACAAAATGATCAGCAAATATGATTTAGATGCTCACTTCGGTAGAAAGGTAAAGCCAACTGAGCAAGTCGTACAATTGAAGGGTGGGCAAAAGAAAACGCTTACTAAGAAATTATTTCCAGGCTACTTGTTTCTTGAGTTAGAGATGAGTAATGCAATCTATAAACACATTGTTGGGGTCAAGCCTGTTCTTGGTTTTGTTGGAGCAGCTGGCTCTGAGCCAAAGCCTATATCTGACCGAGAAATGAAGTCCGTACTGTGCTCGGGCGAGCAGAGAGTGAGGTCAGAGGCGTCAGCCGGTGTGTTTACAATAGGTGAAAATGTCAAGGTTGTTCAGGGGCCATTCAAAGGATTTGAAGGCTCTGTTGTGGCATCTGAAGATGAAAGTGATAAGTTAAAGATATCCGTCATGATGTTTGGTGAGCAAACAAATGTCGAGCTGACATACTCGGATGTTGAGAAAGATAAATAAATGATTTGCAATGTACGACCAATGCGTTATAATCCCTGTCCCTGTCGCTTTAGTGAGCGAAAGCGGTTTATCGTTTTAAACTACGAAATAGAGAGTTGCAACCAAGATGGCTGAAGTAAAGGCAATCATAAAGCTGCAAATTGAAGCTGGAAAGGCGAACCCTGCCCCACCTATTGGTCCAGCGCTAGGCCAACACGGCCTACAGATCGCTCAATTTTGCCAAGAATTTAATGCGCGAACAAGCAAAGAGGAAAAAGGCACAATTCTGCCAGTTGCAATTCAAGTGTATACTGACAGGTCGTACGACTTTACCATCAAAAAGCCACCAGCTTCATCATTAATTATGAAGACTTTGGGCATCGATAAGGGTAGTGGTGTGCCAAACAAAGACAAGGTTGGCTCGCTATCTCATGATCAGCTTGCGCAGATTGCTAAGACAAAAATGGACGACTTAAACGCAAATGACCTCGATGCCGCTATACGCATTATAGCTGGCACGGCGAGAAGTATGGGCGTCGACGTGGAATCGTCAGAAAAAGAAGGCTAAAGGCATATGACTAGCAAACGTTATCAGGAGTCTCAAAAAAACAGCAAGCCAGGTTTGCACCCGATTGGTGATGCAGTCACTGCGGTGAAAGGCCAAAAAGGAACTAAATTTGATGAGTCAGTCGATTTCGTTATTCGACTGGGCCTTGATGTTAAAAAAACCGATCAATCAATTCGCTTGTCCACTGTACTTCCTTGTGGGACGGGAAAAACTAAGAGGATCGCTGTTTTTGCAGAAGGCCAAATGGCCCAGGACGCAAAGTCAGCAGGAGCAGACATTGTTGGTTGCCAGGACCTTTTTGATAACATCAAAGCTGGAAAAATTGATTTTGATGTGCTTATATCGCACCCAAGCCACATGGCAATGGTGGGCAAGCTTGGCCCGATACTTGGCCCAAAGGGCCTAATGCCTAACCCTAAGGTAGGTACAGTGACTGCAGATCTAACGAAGTCCATTAAGGAAGTAAAGTCTGGTCGAGTTCAGCTGCGGGCCGACAAGGCTGGCCAGGTTCACGGTTCTTTTGGCCGAAAAAGTTTCTCGAAGCAGGATTTGGTCAAAAATTTTGAGCATGTGATGAGCACGATAATCAAGCATAAGCCTGACTCTTCAAAAGGAAAATATCTCTTGTCCTGCTCTATTTCACCCACTATGGGTGTTGGCGTTCAAGTTGAATTATAGTTGTTAAGGTAGGTTCAGTCTGTGATTACATTTGATAGGAAGCAAAAAATAGTTGAAGAAGTGCAAGGTATGGCTAGCACTTCTGTTTCTGTAGTTGTATTAAACTATCTTGGCTTAAATAGCTCCCAAATGCTTGACTTAAGGGCTAGCGCCAGAGACAAAAATGTGTGCATTAGAGTTGTTCGAAATCGCCTAGCAAAGCGTGCTCTTGAGAAGACTTCTTTTTCATGTATTCATGAGGACTTAAAGGGTTCATGTTTGTTCTTGTTTGCGTATGAGTCTCCAGGTGATGCGGCTAGTGTCGCTAGCGACTTTATTAAAAGCCACAAAGTTGGTGAGGTGCGGGTCATTGGGCTTGCCGATGAGCGCATTGAAGCGTCACGCTTAAAAGAGATCGCAAGTCTTCCGACTAAAGAAGTTGCTCTAGCAATGTTAATGCGCTCACTCATGGCGCCAGCACAAAATTTAGCCTCGGGCTTAATAGGTGTACCTCAAAAGTTACATACCGCCTTTCAGGCAGTTTCCGAAAAAAATTAACCACTGTTAGGAGTTATAATGGCAGCAGTACCATCTACAAAAGAAATGATTGATATCATCAAGGAAATGAAAGTTCAGCAGGTTGTTGAGTTGGTCAAAGGCATGGAAGAAGAGTTTGGCATTTCTGCCGCTGCGCCCGTAGCCGTGGCTGCTGCACCAGCTGCAGGTGATGCGCCAGTTGCTGAAGAGCAAACTGAGTTTGATGTGGTTTTGAAGGGCTTTGGTGACAAGAAAATTAATGTCATTAAGGAAGTTAGAGCTGCGACTGGATTTGGCTTGAAAGAAGCTAAAGACCTGGTTGAAAAATGCACCTCAGGAGAGTCTAAAGTTAAAGAAAAAGTTTCTAAGGCTGATGCAGATGCGCTGGCTGAAAAATTAAAAGCTGCGGGCGCTACAGTCGAGATTGTATAACCACCTCTTTAATCAATTAGAAATACTGAGTAGATAATATGAGCATAGCCTCACCCCAGGAAAGGCGTATTCGACTGAATCTTGCTAAATATAAAGATTTGGTTTCAATTACTGACTTATTAGCGGTTCAGATTAAGTCGTATAATAAATTCATGCAGATGAATCAAAGTCGTGCGGAAAGCAAGAAGACTGGTCTACACCGTGCATTGAGCAGTATATTCCCAATTGAATCGCCAAATGGTGCCATAGAGCTGAATTACAAGGGTTACCGCTTAGACGAGCCAAAGTTTGGTGTTGATGACTGTAGGCTTAGAGGTTGCACGTATGCTGCTAAGCTTTATATTACCCTGCAGCTATCGATCTATGCAAAAGAAGAAATTAAGACAAAAAAAACTATTGTTGAGGTTAAAGAACAAGAAGTATTTGTTTGTGACATGCCATTAATGCTTGAAAACGGTAGCTTTCTGATTAATGGATCTGGTCGCGTTGTCGTGTCACAGCTACATAGGGCGCCAGGTGTTTTTTTTAGCCATGATCAAGGTAAGGTTCACTCATCTGGCATGCTACTTTACTCCGCTCGTGTTATTCCATACAGGGGTTCATGGTTGGATCTAGAGTTTGATCACAAAGGGTACCTATATACGAAAATTGATCGGAAGAAAAAGTTCAGTGTCATCTGGTTACTCAAAGCATTGTTATGTTCGAACCAAGATATTCTACGTCTTTTCTACAGTGAATTAACGATTTCATGTAAGGACAATGGTTTTTTTATGCATGTAAATGCCGATCAACTAGTTGGTAAAACGGCCTTCTTTGATCTGAAGGATGAAAAAGGCGATGTCATAGTTGTGTCAGGCAACCAAATAACAAAAAACCATTCATTACAGCTCAACATAGGTGACGGCTTTTATGTTTCAAAAGATGGTTTGGAGGGTTTAGTCATTACTGACCCTATAGTTGATAGCACAACAGGTGAAGTTATCGTAGATGCTAATGATGTCATTGATTTAGATGCAATAGAGAAAATGATCCATGCTAAGGTTTCAAAGTTTAGTGTAGTTGACGCATTTTCATCAGGTGGTCGACTGAACATGTCAGATATGCTGCGTGTCGATCAAAATCATTCAAGTGAAGACGCATTAATCATGATTTATACGATTATGCGACCAGGTGAACCACCTTCAATAGAGGTAGCCACTGAATATTTTGAAAAGCTGTTTTTTGACCCCAGTCGCTATGATTTATCTGATGTAGGTCGAATGAAAATAAACCTTAGATTTGGCAGGCAAGCCTTAGAAGGTCCAAATTATCTTGAGAAAGCAGATGTACTTGAGATATTAAAGGAATTGACGTCTATGAATGACCGAAAGCTGCCTGTTGACGATATCGATAGCTTAAGTAATAGACGATTACGCCAAGTGGGGGAGTTGATAGAAAATCAAGTTCGAACTGGTCTACTTCGAGTCGTTAGAAGTACAAGAGAGCGTATGGGGTCGATGGAAATCGAGTCAATGTCTCCAAGAGATGTTTTCAACTCTAAGCCGATCATGGTCGAAGTGAAAGATTTCTTTGCAACTGGACAATTATCACAGTTTATGGATGAGGTAAATCCATTGTCATCATTGGCACACACAAGGCGTATTACGGCATTAGGTGCCGGCGGCTTGAATCGTGATAGAGCTGGGTTTGAGGTCCGTGATGTACACCCAACCCATTATGGACGCTTGTGCCCGATTGAGACGCCTGAAGGACCTAATATCGGCTTGATAAGCTCATTGTCTATCTATGCCAAGGTAAATGATTATGGCTTCATTTCGACGCCTTACCGAGTGGTAAATAGTAGATGTATTACTGATGAGATAAAGTACGTTTCAGCTATAGAGGAGCCAGATTATTTTATTGCGCAGTCGAGGCTGGAAGTAAAAGACAATATGATTTTAGATGAAGTTGTACCATGTCGTCATCAGCGAGAATTTACGACTCTTGAGGCAGATAAAATCAACTATATGGATGTGTCTGCAAGACAAATTGTTTCACTTGCTTCGTCACTGATTCCTTTTTTAGAGCACGATGACGCCAACCGAGCTTTAATGGGGTCTAATATGCAGCGTCAGGCAATCCCACTACTTCGAGCAGAAAAGCCGTTGGTTGGAACTGGAATGGAAAGCGTTGGAGCAGTCAACTCCGGTCTAGTGGTTTGTGCCAAGCGGTCAGGAAAGGTTATTAAATGTGATGCTAATCGGGTTGTTATTCATGCGGACAGTGTGAAAGAGAATGAGCCGCTAGTTGATGTTTATAAGCTTGTCAAATGTCTCCGCTCCAATAACAATACTATGATCAGCAAAAAACCACTTGTGTCTCTTGGCTCCTTCGTAAAAGCTGGTGACGTCATCGCAGATGGACCTTCAACAGACTTGGGCGAGTTGTCCTTAGGTAAAAACCTATTGGTCGCATTTATGCCTTGGCGTGGCTACAACTTCGAAGATTCAATTATTTTATCTGAAGCGTTATTAAAAAAAGACACGTTAACTTCTGCTCACATTATCGAATCGGTATGTACTAGTCGGGAAACAAAGATAGGGTCAGAAGAGATCACGGCTGACGTGCCAAATGCTTCACCTGCATCACTTTCTAAGCTTGATGCAGAGGGTATTGTTTGTGTGGGCGCTAAGGTTAGAACGGGCGATGTACTGGTTGGTAAAGTGACGCCTCGTGAAGAGGTGACGTTGACACCAGATGTCCGGTTATTACATGCTATCTTTGGTGATAAAGCTTCTGATGTTAAAGATTCATCGTTACGTGTGCCTGAAGGGATAGAGGCAACGGTTATTGACGTTAAAATATTGGCTAGAGATGATGAAAGACATGGTGAGCGCTTACAAAAGATATCTCAAGATACGCTTCGAAGTATTGAGGAAGACTTGCAAGAAAACTTAGATGCAAGCGTTGCAGCTCTTGAAGCTGAAATTCGGCAGATATTGCTAAGCAAAAAAACGCTTCAGGGGAAGGTTTTAACCAGAAAAGATCTTGATGTTGCCTTAAAAGACTTGTTTAAAATTGACTTGACTGAGGATGATGAGCTTTTGGTGAAGCCATATAAGAGCCAACATACTGTGCTAAAAAGCAACCATACGAAAGCGCTCAAAGATCAAAAGAAGCTTTACTATGAATCTCATGACTTGCCTGTTGGTGTGATCAAAGTTGTAAAAGTTTATCTAGCAGTCAAAAGACGAATTCAGGTTGGAGATAAACTAGCTGGTCGCCATGGGAACAAAGGCGTCATTTCTACAATCGTTCCAGAAGAAGATATGCCATATCTTGAGGACGGAACACGAGTAGATGTTATCTTAAACCCACTTGGTGTGCCTTCTAGAATGAATATCGGTCAGATTTTAGAAACGCATTTGGGCTGGGCTGCAAAAGGCCTAGGTAACCAGATAAAAAGCAGGCTAAATCAACCATCAATTGATTATGCTGACTTGCGCAAATACCTATCGGAAATATACCAAAACGCAAAGGTTAATAAAGCAGACATTCAATCTTTATCCAATGATGAGTTGCACTGTTTGGCTGAACACTTAGCCGATGGTGTGCCAATGGCATCACCAGTGTTTGATGGAGCCAGTGAGGATAAGATTAAATCACTTCTAAAGCTAGCAGGCCTGCCAGAGAATGGTAAGGCTAAGCTAACAGACGGCTTAACTGGTTTGCCGTTTGAGCGTGAAATCACTGTGGGCTACATGTATGTGTTGAAGTTAAACCATATGGTTGACGAAAAAATGCATGCACGATCAACTGGGTCCTATAGCCTGGTCACGCAGCAACCGCTTGGTGGTAAAGCACAGTTTGGTGGACAGCGTTTCGGGGAAATGGAAGTTTGGGCTCTACAAGCCTATGGTGCGGCACACACCCTACAAGAGCTTACAACGATTAAATCTGATGATGTAATTGGCAGAAGCGCCGCATACAAAAGTATAGTCGACGGCAAGAACATTTCTACGCTAAGAACCCCTGAAGCTTTTAGGGTACTTCAAAGAGAAATTCAGGCAATCGGGATTGATTTTGACCTAAGCGAAGTTGATATCCAGTAAAAACGGAGAGCCTCAGGCATGGCCATACCTATTAATATAAGACATAGAGTTCAGAAAGGATCTGGTGAAAAAGTAATCCGAGTTAAAATCTTGTCTGACGAAGAAATCACGAGGTTGTCATGGGGAGAGGTGAAGACTGCTGAAACAATCAACTACCGTACGCTAAAGCCTGAACGTGATGGCTTATTTTGTGCACAAATTTTTGGTCCAGTAAAAGACTGGGAATGTTTGTGTGGTAAATATAAAAGGCTCAAGCACAGAGGTGTGGTCTGTGAGAAGTGTGGTGTAGAGATCACCCGTTCAAGTGTTCGGCGTGAACGTATGGGCCACATTAAGCTTGCGTCACCGGTTGTACACATATGGTTTCTTAAGTCGCTGCCATCTAGAATAGGGATGATTCTTGGTATCACTCTAAAAGATATTGAACAAGTGATCTACTTTGAAAAATATGTTGTAACTGACCCTGGAGTGACTGATCTGACATTAGGTCAGCTGTTGACTGAGGCAGAGTATCAGGATCGCTTGGAAGAGCAAGAGGGAGACTTTGTGGCCATGTCCGGTGCCGAAGCAGTTTTAAAACTGCTGAAGCAGGTTGACATTAAGCAAGAAATTCAGGACCTAAAGCAAAAAATTAGCGACACAACGTCAGATTTAAAAATAAAGCAGTTAATGAGGCGGGTAAGAGCGCTTGAGTACTTTAGTAAATCTGGCAATAAGCCTGAGTCGATGGTTTTAAATGCATTGCCAATTCTTCCACCTGACCTTAGGCCGCTCGTACCATTAGAAGGTGGCCGCTTTGCTACTTCAGACTTAAATGACTTGTACCGAAGGGTTATTAACCGTAATAATCGGTTAAAACGACTTCAAGAACTCTTTGCACCTGATATCATTCAACGCAATGAAAAGCGTATGCTACAAGAAGCAGTTGATGCCTTGATAGATAATACGAGAGCTAAAACGATTGTTGATTCTAACAAGCGGCAGCTTAAATCATTGGCAGATGTCATTAAAGGCAAGCAGGGTCGTTTTAGAGGAAACCTTCTAGGTAAACGTGTGGACTACTCTGGTCGATCAGTTATTGTTTGTGGACCAGGATTGGAATTTCATCAATGTGGGTTACCGAAACAAATGGCGCTTGAATTATTTAAGCCATTTGTATTCTGTCAGTTGCAGCAAAAAGGTTTGGCATCAACCATTAAAGTGGCTAAGCACTTAGTAGAGGAAGCTGACCCATGCGTGTGGGGCATTCTAGAATCCGTTGTCAAAGATCACCCTATCTTGCTTAACAGGGCGCCTACGCTGCACCGACTAGGTATTCAGGCATTTGAGCCAAAGATTGTTGAAGGTAAAGCTATTCAGCTGCATCCCTTGGTTTGTCATGCGTTTAATGCAGACTTTGATGGTGACCAAATGGCTGTCCATGTCCCTTTGAGTATTGAGGCACAGATGGAAGCAAGATGTTTGATGATGTCGAGTAATAACTTGCTTTCACCAGCAGACGGGAAGCCAATTATGTGTCCAACACAGGACATTGTATTGGGTATTTATTACTTAACAAGAGAAAGCATTAATGAGTTAGGCGAGGGGATGGTGTTTAGCGATTCTCATGAGGTTATTAATGCGTTAAACCACAATGCAGTAAGTTTGCATGCAAAGATTCGTGTTCGGTTTCCAATAGATTCAGGCTGTCAATACGTTGACACTACTGTGGGTAGGGTGGTGCTTTGGAGTAAGCTCGGCAAGCTAGTTGAATTTGAAAGTATTAATCGCGTTATTAGGTCAAAAGATTATTCAGAAATTATTATTAAATTAATGAGAGAATATGGTGAAAAAGAGGCCGCTCAAGTTTGCGATAAGCTAAAACAAATAGGCTTTCACTATGCGACACGTTCAGGGATTTCTGTCGGCGTAAATGACCTGAAGGTGCCAACGACAAAGTCAAGCATTTTGAAGGCGGCAGAAGCAGAAGTCGGTGAAGTGACTAACCAATATGCATCGGGTCTATTGACGTCAAAAGAGCGCTACAATCGAGTGGTTGATATTTGGACAGTTGCCAATGAAAAGGTCTCTAAGGCAATGATGGATGGCTTAATGTTTGAAGAGAAGATGGATAGCAATAAGCAGATGAAAAAACAGAGGTCATTTAACTCAATCTTTATGATGGCTGATTCTGGAGCTAGAGGTTCAAAGGCTCAAATGCGCCAATTGTCTGGTATGCGCGGCTTGATGACCAAGCCAGACGGGGGCATTATTGAAACTCCAATTACTGCAAACTTTAGAGAAGGGCTGGATGTGATTCAGTACTTCATTTCAACTCATGGATCTCGCAAAGGCTTAGCTGACTTGGCGCTTAAAACAGCCAATTCAGGGTACTTGACCAGGCGTTTAGTGGATGCTTCGCAAGATGTGATTGTTCAAGATTATGATTGTGGTGCTAAAAACGGAATGGATTTAAAGCCTATTATTGAAGGTCGAAAAGTCGTTGCTTCTCTTAAAGATAGGATTAAAGGCCGTGTACTATTAAATGACCTGTTTGACAAAAATGGAAAAATGTTGCTTGAGAGAAACACGCTGATTACCGAAGACAACATAAACCAACTAGATAAAATGGGCGATACAGCCTTAGTTCAAGTTCGATCGCCAGTGACATGCGAGAATTCCAAGGGTGTTTGTGTACTGTGTTATGGAGAAGACCCAGCAAGTGGAAGGATTGTTAGTGAGGGCGAAGCGGTTGGCGTCATTGCGGCCCAATCAATTGGCGAGCCAGGTACACAGTTAACGATGAGAACTTTTCACGTCGGTGGTGCAGCGTCAAGCTCAGCAATTGAAAGCGAAATAAAATGTTACAATGATGGCAAGGTTAGATTTAACAGTATCCGCACGATCGATCGATCATCAACTAAGGAAAAAGTTGTTATATCAAGAAGTGGCTATGTCAGCGTCTTTAATGACAAGGGCCAAGAATGTGAGCGATACAAAGTTCCCTATGGTGCTGCGATTAAGGTAAGTGATGGTGGTTTAGTAAAAAATGACCAATTAATTGCATGTTGGGAGCCTCACCTTCAGCCAGTAATCAGTGAGGTGTCAGGAACGCTAAATTACGTTGGATTGATTGATCAAGTCAACTTAGACCAAAGAAAAGATGAAGGTACTGGAAAAATGATTCGGATTGTTGGCGTTTCAGATCAAACAGATCAGTTGAAGCCCATGTTATCTATTGTCGGCTCAGGTTACGCTGATGTTAACTATGCTCTTAGGGAAGGTGCTCAGATCATCCATGCTAACGGCGATCAAATTGAAAGCGGAGAAGTCATTGCTAAGATACCGCTAGAAAGCTCTAAAACGAAAGATATAACGGGTGGTTTACCTCGGGTATCAGATTTATTTGAAGCGCGCATGCCTAGAAATCCGGCTATTCTGTCTGAATTGTCGGGTGTCGTTAGTCTCGGTAAGTCTACGAAAGAAAAGCGTCGATTGATAGTGACCGCGGAAGATGGCAAGGTCAGTCAGTACTTATTGCCCAAGTGGCGTGACATTAGGGTAAATGAGGGGGAGCAAGTCCGAAAGGGTGAACTTCTAGTTGACGGTCCACTTGATTTGCACGTAATTAATCGTATTCTAGGCTCGGTTAAAATGGCTGAATATTTTATTAATGAAGTGCTTGATGTATATAGGTTGCAGGGTGTTGCTATTAATGAGAAGCACATCGAGGTGATTCTACGGCAGATGTTGCGCCAGTGCATTATTGTTGATTCCGGTGACACAAGCTTCTTGCAAGGAGACCAAATTGCGATCTCCCAGGTAAAAAAAGCCAATATGCTATTACCTGAAAGTAAGGTTCCTGCTGAATATGAGGTTATACTGCTGGGCATTACAAGAGGCTCGTTGACAACAGAGTCGTTTGTTTCGGCTGCATCGTTTCAGGAGACAACGCGTGTGCTAACAGAGGCTTCATTTAGAGGTCAGACTGACTTTCTAAAAGGGCTTAAAGAAAATGTCATGGTCGGAAATTTGATTCCTGCAGGGACCGGTTTTAAAAAACATCGAGTTAATACCGCTAAGGATTTTGATTAGGCTGACATATGGCCTCAACTTATTTTTTTATTGCTAAAGGAAAAACATGAAAGAAACCAATCTTCTTCTTGACTTTGCCCTCCCTTTTGACTCTAATGATTATCCTGTTATTTTAGGTCGCCAGCGTGCCAACGATTAATCAAATTGTCAGAAAGCCCAGATCGAAAAAGCGAGCTGGAGAAATCGGCTCAGTACTTGACGGTGCGCCACAAGCAAGCGGTGTTTGTGTAAAGGTTTTTACCATGACGCCAAAGAAACCAAACTCCGCCACACGTAAAGTGGCCAAGGTTCAGCTATCAAAAAGCCGAAAAATAGTCACGGCATACATCCCTGGAGAGGGTCACTCGCTTCAGGAGCACTCATTGGTGCTAATTCGCGGCGGTAAGGTTAAAGATCTTAATGGTGTTCGATTTACGGTCGTGAGGGGGCACAGTGACTTAGCTGGCATTGATGCTCGAAGACAGGGTAGGTCACATTATGGTACCAAGAAAAAGCAAGGTGAAAAATAGTCATGCCACGGAAAAAAACCCAACTAGCCGATTCAATCATAAAGAACCAAGAAAAGGGTGACCCACTCTTTAGTGACGTTCAAATAGCTCAGTTCGCTAGAATGATGATGGTGGATGGCAAGCTACAAAAATCCTACAATATTTTGACTAAAGCGCTTTCCATAATTTCGGACCCAAAAGCTAAAGCATCTATCGGCAAGTCTTCATTTAAGCACCAAGAAGTCAGCTGGACTGAAGATCGCAAGGAGAAGTGCGTCCAGTTATTCGGTCAAATTATAACGGCCGCATCACCCGCAGTAGAGACAAAAAGTAAAAGGGTTGGCAGTGCAAATATTTTAATACCAGTAGCAGTGAGTGGAAAAAGAAAGTTCAAATTAGCTGCTCTTTGGATCATTGAGTCCTCTCGAAAGAAAGTTGGCGCGATGTCTACCAATCTTGCTAAGGAGTTTTTTGACATCCTTGATGGTAAGGGTGCAACGCTGGCTAAGCGAGATTCGATACATAAAAACGCACAATCAAACGTCGTTAATACGAGCATAAACTAAAGGGTTTAAGTTAGGGTTAAAGATTTAATGGATATTAGCAATTACAGAAATATCGGTATATCAGCTCATGTAGATGCTGGCAAGACAACGACGACTGAAAGGTTTTTGCTATACACTGGCGTGACACATAAGTTAGGCGAGGTTCACGATGGAACTGCTGTCATGGACTTTATGGACCAAGAGCAAGAGCGCGGTATAACCATTCAATCTGCCGCTACGACCTGTTATTGGTCTGGTATGGAAGGACAATACGCGAAGCATCGTGTCAATCTGATTGACACTCCTGGACACGTTGACTTCACAATTGAAGTTGAGCGCTCTCTCAGAGTACTAGATGCTGCTGTAGTGGTGCTTTGCTCAGTTGGCGGTGTTGAGCCACAATCTGAGACAGTTTGGCGACAAGCTGATAAATACGGTGTTCCGAGAATATGTTTTGTCAACAAAATGGATCGAGCTGGCGCGGACTATTATCGAGTGGTTGATCAAATAAAAAGTCAACTTGGCGCAAAGCCAGTTCCTATTCAAATTCCCATTGGCGCTGAGGATGACTTCAAGGGTGTTGTTGATTTGGTTAAAATGAAGGCGGTCATTTGGGATGATCAAAGCCAGGGTCAGAAGCACGTGTGGGTAGATATACCAGAAAACTTGAAAGATAAGGCTGACGAGTTTAGGGGGCATTTACTTGAGTCAGTTGCAGAATCATCTGAGGACCTTATGGATCTCTACCTTGAAGATGGTGACCTTGAAGAGTCAGTTGTTGTGTCCGGCCTTAGAAAACTCACCATAAAAAATGAAATAGTGCCTGTTTTGGCAGGGTCAGCATTTAAGAATAAAGGCGTACAAACACTGCTAGACGCAGTAATCGACTATTTGCCATCACCGATAGATAAGCCTCCTATAAAGGGGATGAATGAGAAAGGTGATGAAGTTGCCTGTCAGCCTGATATAAAAGGACGATTTTGCGCCCTGGCCTTTAAGATTTCTTCAGACCCGTTCGTTGGAACGTTGACTTTTATACGGGTGTACTCGGGTACAATTAGATCCGGTGATTCAATCATCAATGTAACAAAAGATAAAAAAGAGCGTATTGGTCGTATGGTGCAAATGCACTCAAACTCTAGAACAGAAGTCAAAGAAGCGAAGGCTGGTGACATTGTGGCATGCATTGGGTTCAAGCATGTTGCCACTGGTGATACGCTTTGTGATTTAAGTGACCCTATATTGCTTGAAAGAATTGACGCACCTGAACCAGTTATTCACATAGCAATAGAGGTTAAAAATCAAGCAGATCAGGAAAAGCTCTCAGTAGCTCTTGGCAAGCTAACTCAAGAAGACCCTTCTTTCCATGTCAAAGTAGATGAGGACTCTGGTCAGACGATCTTGTCCGGCATGGGTGAGCTACACTTAGAGGTCAAAGTAGAACTGCTAAGAAGAGAACATCAGGTTGATGTAAATGTCGGAAGTCCACAGGTGGCGTATAGAGAGACCATCACAACTAATGTGGACCAAGAGTATAAGTATATCAAGCAAACTGGCGGACGAGGCCAATATGGCCATGTAAAAATTGTATTTGAGCCTCACGAAGAATATGAGTTTGTAAATAAGATCGTCGGTGGTGTTATTCCTAAAGAATATATTCCCGCTATTGACAAAGGTATAGTCGAGCAAATGAAAAACGGTGTTCTCGCTGGCTATCCTATGGTCAACGTTAAAGCAACGCTTTATGACGGCTCTTTCCATGATGTTGACTCTAGTGAAATGGCCTTTAAAATGGCTGCTAAGAATTGCTTTAAGCAAGGTGCAATTAGTGCAGCGCCTGTTATGCTGGAGCCGATCATGAAGGTGACAGTTACAATGCCTGAGGACTATACAGGCGTGGTTACGGGAGATTTGAATAGGCGCCGTTGTAGTAGCCTAATGATCAATGACCAGAGTGCTGGGAAAGTGATTACTGCTGAGGTTCCATTGAAGGAGATGTTTGGATACTCCACTGACCTGCGCTCTAAGACACAAGGTAGAGCAAATTACATCATGGAATTTTGCAAGTACATGGAAACGCCTAAAAACATTGCTGCTGAGATTATTAAGTCAGGCAAGCATGATGATATGTAACCAGTAAGAAGGTAGACGAGTATGGCAGATAAATATGAGAGCACATTGCCCCATATGAATGTGGGTACGATTGGTCACGTAGACCATGGTAAGACGACATTGACTGCGGCGTTATCGCTGAAGGATTTTGGGACGATTGA
>Ga0233438_10003438_pt1 | contig 14646 bp, 15 predicted proteins | sample SI_123_September_FD_182720 | JGI IMG/M metagenome (GOLD analysis project Ga0233438, IMG submission 182720) | Seawater microbial communities from Saanich Inlet, British Columbia, Canada - SI_123_September2016_10_MG | ecosystem: Environmental > Aquatic > Marine > Inlet | place: Canada: British...
CTTTAAAAGAATATAGTGAGTAATTTCTCCTGAGGCTATTTTGATGCTAAATATATTTAAATTGAATAATAATTTCAAACTTTCTACATCAAATGGACTGGATAAAAATTTAATTTTTTTTTTTTTACAATAATTAATTAATATTTTATGATCGTTTTTTTTTAGCTCATATTTTCTTAACATATCTATTTGGGTAATCTTTTTTTTTAAATTCTTTTCTTGATATCCAATAATTTTAGTTTTGCTTTGGACCAAGTTTTCAGCTTTAAAAGATTGAAATTTTACAAAATCACATCCAGCTTTTTTTGCAATATTTATTAATTTTTTAGCTACATTAATATTTCCATTGTGATTTACTCCCACCTCGGCGATAATTAATGTTTTACTTTTGATCATAAATTTTTGAATTAGCTTTTATATTTTTATCTATAAATAAATTTCCATTAATGAAACAATTATTAGCAATTTTTACGTTTTGTTTAATAACCGAGTGAGTGCCGATAAAAGAGTTGTCTCCAACATTTACCTCTCCATTTAGAGTTGATCTCGTAGAAAGATGGCAATTGTTTCCAACTGTTGCATCATGTTCAACTAATGCTTTTGAGTTGATAATGCAGTTCTTTCCTATTTGTGCTCCTGCATTGACCACAGCTCCATGCATTATAATAGTTCCTTTTCCTATTGTAGCTCTCGGAGAAACGTAAGCGTAAGGTGAAATGATGCTTGGAAATTTAAAGCCAATTTTTTTTAACGTATTAAATAATTTTTCTCTTTTTTTTGAATTCTTTATTTGACCCAATGTTATTAAAGCAAACTTTGTTTTTTTCAAAAGTAATTCTAGATTTTTATCATCTCCTAAAATTTTGTAATCTTTATTAATTGTACTTTTATTTTTATCTATTAATCCAATAATTTTATATTTCTTTTCTGCTTCGATTACATCAATACAAGATCTGCAATGCCCGCCTGCTCCAACAAGAATTAAATTTTTCATTTTTGTCTTAATACTAAGTCTGGACTACTAGGTATATTTATAGCTCTTTTGTATATTTCTTTTGATCCAGATAAATTCATTTTTGAACAATTTTTATACGGTTTTAACTCAGAAATTAATTTCCATACCGGTCTAGAAAAAATTTTTTCTTTATGCATTTTTTTTAGTAATTGATTTTTTAAATACGATACTTTTATATTTAATATAATTGTCTGCAGCCAATAATTACTTTTAGAGTTTTTAGTTTCTCTTAATAGTGAAACATCCTGAAAATCCTTTAATTTTTCATAATATTTTGAATACAGCTTTCTTTTAGCAGCTAATAAAATGTTGATTTTTTCTAACTGTGCCAAACCTAGAGCCGCATTAATGTTAGGCATTCTTAAATTGTGTCCTACTTCGTCATGCACATATTCCCACTTATGTTTAAGCTTAGCGGTTGTAGTGAGATGTTTAATTTTTTTTGCTAAAGTATTATTATTTAAGACAACCATGCCACCACCTCCAGTAGTAATTATTTTATTACCATTAAAACTAAAACAACCGATATCGCCAAATGTGCCCAAGTGTTTTTTTTTAAAAAAACTGCCTAGTGCTTCAGCTGCATCTTCAATAACTTTTAATTTATATTTCTTAGCGATATTAATAACTCCAATAATATCGCAGGTATGTCCAAAGACATGGACTGGTATTATAGCCTTAATTTGATTATTTGTAATTTTGTTAATACATTTTCCTTTTTTCATAATGACAATTTTTTCTAAATAATTATTTAATTTTGAACAATTCACTCCAAAACTATTAATTTCGGAGTCAATAAAATGGGGTTTTGCTCCTAAATTTTTTATAGCATTAACTGTGCCAACAAAAGTTAACGCGGGAACTAAAACTTCATCATTTTGCTTGATACCACACGCCAACAATGAAATGTAAATTGCCTGTGTTCCGTTAACTACTGCAATTGCATTTTTACTTTTCACATAATTTTTAAATTTTTCTTCAAAAGTAGTTACATATTTTCCAGCGGATGAAACAAACTTCGTTTTAATCGTTTTTGTAACATATTTCATTTCTCTATCTGAGAATGATGGCTCATGAAGTTGGTGACTACCTTTTCCTGTAACTTTTTTTATTGAGCTTAGAATTAAATTAATTATATTTTTTTTCACTTAAATAATTTTTATAAATTTATTAAATAATTGCCGTACAAATCTGAGTTATAATTTTTAATGGCTTCTTTATTTTTTTTTAAATAATCAATAATTTCCTCAATACCTTCTTCTACACTATACTTTATCTTAAAATTTAATTTTTTTTCTATTTTAGAAAAATTTACTCTATAGTTCCTAGGATCAAATTTTTTATTCGTGAAACTTACATTTTTGTGATTAGGAATATATTTAAGGATGAGTTCAGTGATTTGCTTTTTCGTAAAATTATTCTGCTCACCACCTACATTAAATACTTCAAAACTTGTAAGTTTTGTTTCTTCTTCAATTATTTTTTCAAGCGCTAAAGAGAAATCTTTAACGTGACAATAAGGTCTCCAAGTGTTTGAGTCGAACACCTCTAGTTTTTCATTGCTATAGATTGATTTTGTAAACTGATTAATAGTTAGATCATATCTCATTCTAGGAGATAGGCCAAAAGCCGTAGAAAATCTTAAAATTGTAGGATCTATTTTAATTTTATTTTTTAATGAGAGAATATATTTTTCAATTTCAACTTTATGTTTAGCGTATAATGACAAAGGTTGTAGCTTTGCATTTTCATCTAGTAACTCGTCTGTTTCGCTTAACCCATAATTTGAACAAGTAGAAACAAAAATTATTTTTCCATCTTGTTTTTTTTCACAATTTATAATTAAATTTTTTATACCATCATAGTTTATTTGTTGAGCTATCTCGGGATATTTTTTTGTAATAGGATCTCCAACTAATCCTGCCAAAATAATAATAATATCATGATTATTTAAAAGTGGTTTTAAAATTTTTTCATTTCGTAAGTCACCCAAAACAAATTCATAATTCTGATTTAATGTAAATTCCTTAAGACCAAATTTGTTTTTATAAATCAAATTATCTAAACATGTAACCTTAAAATTTTTTTTTAAAAAAAATTTTGTTATTACCGTTCCAATATAACCTGCTCCTCCTACTAATAAAATTTTTGTTTTCATTTAATTAAGTCTCTTTTTTAATAGAACCGTTATCCAATTTATAAATATGATCACAGTTTTTTAAAGTTGAAAGTCTGTGTGCTATAATAATTAGTGTTCTTTTTCCTTTAAAACTAGATAGTTCGTTTATAATTTTTTCTTCAGTAGTATTGTCTAGGGAATTAGTGAACTCGTCTAAAATTAAAACCTCAGGATTATTATAAAAAGCTCTAGCTATTGCAATTCTTTGTCTTTGGCCTCCAGAAATTCGGTCTCCAAACTCTCCAATTTTTGTACTAAGTCCATTATCTAAATTTTTAATAAATTCCTCTAATTTTGAATTTTTTATTGAAAATTGAATTTTTTGTTTATCAATTAAATCATCATTCAGTCCAAAAGCTATATTTTTTTTTATTGTATCGTCTGTTAAAAAAATATCTTGCGATACATATCCAATTTTTTTTTGCCAATTTTCAAGATTTTCAAAAATATTTTCCTTATCAACGGTAACTTTACCTTCAGTTGGTTTCAGTAAACCTAAAATAATATTAATAAGAGTTGTTTTGCCTTTGCCACTTTCCCCTACTATCCCAATTGTATCACCTTGATTAATCTCTAAGTTTAAATTTTTTAGAATATATTGATTTGAATGATTGTACTTAAATTTTATGTCTTTTAATGAAATTTTATCATTAAAACTCAAAGGTGGAAGATTAATTTTTTTTAATACAGGATTAATTTCATTTTTTTCAAATTCAAAATAAATAGTATCTAACGCTGGTCTATTATAAATAATTTTTTGAATACAATTCATGATACGTGTTAAAGATGGCATAATTCGAAAAGCTGCTGCTACAAATAAACCTATTAAAGGAAGAATATATTGTATATCTCTACCTATATAGATCATTACGAAAATTACTAATGTAAATGCAATAACTATTAACCATTCTAACCAAAGTCTTGGCAAAGAGTCGGTAAAATTTTGTTTAATCTCACAAAGATTTAATATTTTATTATTATTTGTATAAATTTGAATTAATTCTTTAGTTTTTTGTAAAATTTTTGCGTATTTAATTAATCTAAATCCTTCATTTAAAAATTTAAGCCTAAGTCCAGAATGTGCTTGCCTCATCTCGCCCCATTTTTTAACTCTTTGTTTTATTGTGTTAAAAAATAAAAATCCAAAAAATCCAAAAAATAAAATGATAATTACTGCGCCCAACGGTTCATACCAAATCACAAAAGATGCTATCCCTAAAAAAATAATGAATTCTGTACTTGCGGTTATGATAAATTGTATTAGTGCTACAACTAAACTAACTTCGTCAATATTTCTTATTAATTTTGATGAGTTGTGATTCAAATGAAACTCGTAAGGTTTATTTAAATATATATTATAAATTTTATCTGACAAATTTACTCTTAAATCAGCTAACAATTTTGTTTGTGCATAGGAAAAAAAAGTTAAATATAATGTTTTGATAGTATAAATAATAGAGATAAATATTATGAAAATTAAGATCAACTCATTCTTAGTTTCTGGAAATAAATTGAATTTATTTAAATAACTGCTAATTGTTAAGTCAGCACCATCAGACATTAGTGATTTTATGAATGGTATAATTAAACCCAATCCAATGAGTTCTAACATCATGGTTATCAAAGATAAGAAAACAAATAGATAGACTAAATTTAACTGTTTCTTTGATAAAATTTTTTTTAACTTATGATACATTTTTTTTTAAATAATATTTAGCTAAAATCAAATCTTCTTGGGTGTCTATATTAACAGATCTCTCTTTTGGCATTAAATATGGAAGATTATTTTTTGAAACTAAAGCCTTTTCTTTGAAAATCACATTTCTTTTGAAGGCATATATTGCTCCATTTCTAATATAAACCTTGCTTAATTCTTGTCTTGGTTTCATGTTTTCAAAATCTTGTTTAATATAATTTTTTAATTTATTTTTTTTGATTATTTTCATTCTTAGTGGGTGGTTAGCTCCCACATCAACTATACTTGTTATCGAATTAGAGTTTGATAAAATTAGTCTTTTAAGCGAAACATCTATATCTTTAAATGACCGCAAAGGACAAGTTGGTTGTAACAAAATTATATAATCAAATTTAAAATATTTTATTTTTTCTATTTGCTTTATTGCGTGTTTTATTACTGGAAATGTTTGTGTTTTATCAGTAGCTAGTTTATCGGGACGTAAAAATGGCACTTCTGCACCCATTTTCTTTGATATTTTTGCAATTTTCTTACAATCAGTAGATACGATTATACTTGTTATATATTTTGATTTTTTTGCATTTTTGATTGTAAAATAAATTAGTGGTTTTCCTAAAATTTTAGTCATATTTTTTCCAGGAATTCCTTTAGAACCTTTTCTTGCAGGAATGACAGCTAAAATTTTTAAACTTTTTTTCATCTTTTTAGACTAAATTCTGTTCCTTTTACAAATTTAAACTTTTCTTTAATATTTTTGTCGATATCAATACCGAATCCAGGAGTATCGTCCAAACTAGCATATCCATTTTTAAAATTAACCTGCTGGCTTTCAAAATAATTTGAAATTTCAAATTCAATCAAAGGAATTTCAAAAAATGACAAGTTTTCTAAAGAAAGAGCTAAATGTAAGTTTGAAATCAATGCTAGTGGACTGCCCCACACATGAATAGAATTTTTTATTTTTTTGATTTTACTTTTTTCTGAAAATCTTTTACATGCGTCTATACCTCCCGAGTGAGTGCAGTCAAACTGTAAAATATCTACTGACTTGTTGTCTATTAAGTAATCGAACTCAAGATCACTACTATATGCCTCACCAGCTGCTATTGGGATTTTCTTATTTTTCAACTTTGAATATTCTTTTATTTTAAGTGGGTTCAGTGGTTCTTCTAGCCAAATTGGTTCAAGCTCAATTAAATCTTTAATTTTTTTTTTTGCTTCTTCTAAATTCCAACCTGGTGAAATTGTTCCCATAATTGCATCTATCATTAATCCATTTCCACTCAATTTGGATTTGGCTGCACTTAATCTTTTAAGATCTTTGCTCCAAGTTTCAAGACCAACTCTCATTTTGTAAGCTTTAAAATCTTTTTTTAAAATTTCCTCAACTTCTTTCTTAATTTGATCCTCTCCCATTGATATTGATCCACCACTTGCATAGCATTGGACTTTGGTTATTTTTTTATTTAAAATTTCATATACCGGTTTACCTAAGATTTTTCCTCTAAGATCCCAGATTGCAACTTCTATAGATCCTATTATACTCTTTATAAGACCATTTCTTGCAATTATAGGTATGCTTGAAACATCATTTAATAAATTAAGATCAGAAATTTTTTTTCCAATTATATATTTTTGTAAATAATCAACTATTGGGTTTGTTAGGTCTGTTATGTAAACTGATGCATAATTTTCACTAAAACCTTTTTTCCCACTCTCAGACTCAATTTCTATGTAGCCAAAAGTTTTTATCTGATTTTTTTGACCTAGAATTTTTCCTTTTGTAATCTTTGAAGAAAGACAAAAGCTCTTTATTGAAATTATTTTTTCGTCAATGCTTTTCCACATTATATTCAGACTTTTATTTGAAATTAAATCTTACCTTCAATTTTCCAAGTGCTGCCGCCATCCGTATAATGGTGTTCTGCCTCTAATAAAGGATCGTACAAGAATCTTAACTTATTTTTTATTATTTTTTTTGCCCAATATCTATCTTCTTTGCCTAAAAGTTTTGCATCAAAAGGATATTTTTTTAAAACTTTTTTATCATAAACAGCTAATGCATTATGAATAAAATATCTGTTTTCAAGTTTTGAAAACATATTTTCAACTTTTTTATTAACAAAATGACTCCAAATGTATCTTTTTGTTAATTTTTTACCTTCCCAAATGGGAATTTGATTTCCAAAAATACACGCATATTTTTTTAAATGAGTGGAAATATTTTCAAGACTAAATTTTTTAAGAACACAATGGGCTGACATTATAACGATAATATTATTTGACGCATTTTTAACACCATAATTTAACGCTGCCCCTGGAGTATAATTTTTTATATTTAAAATTTTTAAATCAGTATAATTTTTTCCACTTGGATGATCTGACTCATCATTTAACTGTGGGTCGTGCATAAAATATTTTACTATTTTTAAAGTTTTATCCGTAGAATTATTATCGACTATCAAGATTTCCGGTCTATATACTCTATCTAAAACTGACTGAATAGCGTGGCCTATCCATCTTTCTTCATTTTTGGTTCTTATAATGAAAGTTATTTTAGTTTTTTTTTTATTTAACATTAAAAAAATTAAAACTGTATTACATACTCCACTAGCCTGAATGGAAAGTTTTCTTTAACTTCTAATAGTTTTACATTTGCTTTTTTAAAAATTTTCTTCCAAGTTGTTTTATTGGCTAATGCTTGATTAGTTAAGTTATGTATAATTTCTTGGTAAAATAACATATGCATTCTTTTCGATAATGGTATTTTTGCAAATTCACTATCGCTCGCTTTATTAAATTCACCTAAAATGAAGTAGCTACCAGGAAATTCTTTTTTCATCTTTTTCAAAATATTGATGACTGCTACCTCGCCATCTCTCAAGAATTCATGTAAAGCCATAATTGCATTAAAAGCAACCTGCTTTCCCTTGTGTTTAATTTTTTTTGAATAAGTCCTTGGGTTGATCATGTCTCCTTGGATTAAGTCGATTCTATTATTTAATTTGGCCTTTTTTACATTTCTCTTTGCTTCTAAAATTGCTCCTCTATTAATATCTAAACCGACACCGCGTAATTCTTTATGTCTTTTACAGAAATGTATAATGATATCTCCAGAACCACATCCTAAATCTATAACTGTTTTTACTTTTAGTTTTTTTAATTTTTCAATCACCCATGGATAATTTGCCTGTCCGGTTAAAACAGATGAGGTTGCAACTAATCTGCCGTCTCTAACAAAATCTTTTCCATAAATTTTTTTTTTTTGCATGGCTGCGGCATACTGAGTTAAGATTATGTTATAGGCACCAACGGCTCCTAGTGACATCGCTAAAGTTTGATTTGCAAAAATTCTTTTTTTTCCTATTTTTGAAATTTTAAATTTTCCTGATTTATCCTTAACAATTGAGTTGTCTGCATTAGCAAAAAAATTCATCCCTCCACTTAAAATTTTTTCATCTAATTTTAATTTTTTTGCAATTTCTTTTATGGATCTTTTTTTTCCATCTTTAAGATATTTAAAAACACCGGTATCATGAAAAGAATATAGTAGAAATGAAAGAGCATAGCCTCTTCTAATAAATTGTGTCCAGTCAGTAATTTCTTTACCTATAAATGGTAAATCTTTCTTTAAAATACTTCCAGTCATCTAATATCCCTCTCTAATACTTGTGTAATTTTTTAAATTTTTTAGTTTTTGATTGTTCTTATATCTCATTAAGTTTTTTGAAAATAGCAAAATTTGATCGTCCCAGTATTTATTTGTAACACCTGCTATATGCGGTGTGATTAAAACATTTTTAAGCCTTAAAAGTGGTGAGTCACTCTTAATCGGTTCATTTGTTACAACATCAAGTCCCGCACCTAAAATTTTTTTCGTTTTCAAAGCATTAAGTAAATCATTTTCATTTACTGTTCCTCCTCTTCCAACATTAATAAATATTGAGTTTTTTTTCATAGTGCTAAATATTTTTTTATCAAATATTTTTCTAGTTTTATCAGTTAGCGGTAGAAGACTTACAATGAAGTCTTTATCTTTTACTGCTTTTTTTAAATTATTTAATTTATAGTTTTTTCTTATAAAAGATGGAATTTTTTTTATATTTTTTTTAACAGAAGATACATTCATTTCTAAAGCATTACATGTTTTAGCGATTTTTAAACCAATTTCACCTAAACCAACTATTAATATATTTTGACCATATACATCTTGGATATCTTCGCTAATCTTATCAAAATTAAATCTATTTAATTTTTTTTCATTCTTTAAAAAATTACAATAGTGTACCCCTCTAGCTAATGAGAATATAAAACTTAAAACAGTACTTGAAACTGCGGAGCTAAAGATTTTTTGCGTATTTGTTACTTTGATTTTTTTCTGCGAAACAATCTCATGTATTTTTCTGCTTATACCTGTAGATCCATAATGTATCCATTTGAGATTGGGCATCTGATTTATTAAATTAGAGGTAATTCTGTTTCCCCAGTATATTTCTACATTTTTCAAATTTGCACTAATTTTTTTTTCAGGAGAGATTTTTAACAATTTGATTTTTTTTAATTTTTTTTTGATTTTTTTAAAAGCAGATTTTTCAATTCTTTGAAATTTAATGCTACTAGAAAATAAATCACACGCAACTAACATTTGTTTAAATTTATTCTACTTGCTCCATCTTCCTCTATAATCTTTGTAAGTGCTCATTTCACATTTCTGCAAATCTAAACCTCTATCAATATTCATTAATTGAAAATTGTCTCGAAATTTTGCAACTTTTTTAAGATCACCGGGAAGTAAAGCAAATTTGTTATCTCTACCAGGTAGCTTTCTGTTAATTGTAAAATGTTTTTCTATATAAGTGCAACCAACGCTTATGGCTCCAATTGCATCTTCTATGCCAAAATAATGTCCGCTATAACCAACATTTTTAGAAATATCTTTTAAGGCTTCAATTCTTGGTAGATTAATATTCTTAATTTCACATGGGTAGCTAGATACACAATGCATCATTATAGCTTTTTTTTTATAATTATTAATTTTAGTTATTCTTTTGATTTCTGTCCACTTAGCAGCTCCAGTAGAAATAAGAACTTGATCAAAAATATTTAAACATTTTTTAATTAAATCTTTATTATGAATCTCGTGACTTGGAATTTTTATTATTTTTTTATTAATTTTATTTAACATTAAAGCGTCATTAATGTTAAACAGTGATGTAAAAAAACCTACTTTATGTTTTAAGCATATTTTTTTTAATTTTATGTGATCATCAAAACTTAGTTGTGCCTTTTCATAAATTTGTCTTCGACCATCTTTATCCCATGGACCTTTTTTTAAATTTTCAACAGACCATGTCTGAAATTTACAAAAATCGGCTCCACTATTAGCTGCTGCTTTTATCATTTTTTCTGCTAACTGAATATTGCCCATATGATTCCAGCCAATTTCTGCAATTAATTTAATTTTATTTGTCATTTTTTTTATAATAATAATTTTTATACCATAAAATAAATCTTTTAATACCTTCATTTAAATCTACAGTAGTTTCATAATTTAATAATTTTTTAATTTTTTTGGTACTAGCATAAGTTTTATGCATATCTCCTTTTTGCATACTTAGAAATTTTTTTTTGGCAACTTTTCCAAGATGTTTTTCGATTAAAGTTATACAGTTCATTAATTTAGAAGGAGCGCCACAACCAATATTTAAAATCTCTAAGTTTGTATTTAATTTTTTGTTAACAGAATTTTTTCTTTTTGAGGATTTTATAATCCCATCAACAATGTCGTCTATATAAGTAAAGTCTCTATAATGATCTCCACGATTGTATATTTCTATATTTTTGTTTTCTAAAATTTTCTTTGTAAATTTAAAAATAGCCATATCAGGCCTACCCCAAGGCCCGTAAACTGTAAAAAATCTTAAACCAGTAATTTTCATTTTATATAAGTGGGAGTAACTATAGGCTAAAATTTCATTAGATCTTTTTGTTGCAGCGTAAAGTTGTATTGGACGGTCAGCTGAAGAGTATGACTCTTTATAAGGAAATTTAGTTTCACCACCATAAACACTGCTTGAGCTAGCAAAAATAAAATGATTTATTTTATAAGTTTTACAATTTTCTAAGATATTGCAGAATCCAATTAAATTTGTTGAAAAATAATCATACGGATTTTTAATTGAATTACGAACACCTGCTTGCGCGGCTAAATGAAATACTTTTACAAAATTATATTTTTTAAAAAGTCCAGTAATATTTTTTTTATTATTGATATCGTATTTAAAAAAAATAAATTTGTTTTTACTTTTTTTTGAATATCTTAAAATTTCTCTAAGCCTATTTTTTTTAAGAGATTTATCGTAATAATTGTTTAAATTATCAATTCCTATTACTGTGTATTTTTCGCTTAATAGTTTAATAGATGTATGAAAGCCAATAAAGCCTGCGCAACCAGTGACTAAAACTATCTTATTATTTATTGATTTCATATTTTAAAAACTCCAATGCGTTTATATTAATATTATATATGTGACCAACATCTTCTATTTCAGCTAAATATTGATTGTAGTCTAAAGAGAGAATCTTATTTACTCTTTTTTCAAAATCTAAATAATTTGTACTGTTTAATGTGCATATGCCTTGTGAGAGGGCTTTTGTATCTTCATGGTCAACAAAGTTACATATAAGAATCTTTTTTTTAAACTCAAATGCGTCTCTCAGCAAAGTTGATGACATTCCTATTATTAGATTGCTTTCCATTAAATTTTTATACTGATCAAATTTAGCTTTGTTATTAAATGAAATTTTATAATCAAAATCTTTTAATGAATTTTTATAGAATTTTTTTTCTTGTGATTGAAAATTAAGACTTTTAGCATCACTTTTTCCTGAAAAAATTAAACTTTTATTATTTTTTTTACAAAATTTAAGAGTGTTGCTAGCCACTAGACCTAAAGACCTTTGAACATCATGCTGCGCATGAACTCTTTTGTAATCATGGTTAAGTTTAATACGTGGCTCAGAAATTAAGCAAATATCATGTCTATTAGATTTAATCATGATATTTTGATTTTTGAAATAATCTTTGGCAACTGCAGCCGACAGTGACCCGATTGGCTTAATTTCTTTAATGCCTGGACTTTTTTTGAAAACTTCCACTTCGTGATTTCCAAATACATAATACTGAGGAATATAAAATGAATTATTTTTTGCATGTATTTCATATCTATGAGAATTTTGAATAGCGATAAATTTTATATTTTCATTATTTAAAACTTTAGAAACTTTAAAAAAATCTACCGAATTATCAATAAATGTTATTACTCTTGTAGCTTGAATTAATTTTATTAAGGAAATTAAATAATTTTGTTTAATAGATCTTTTTAAAAAATTTTGTATCAAATATAGAATTATATATTTACAAAAATAAATAGTTTGAATTTTATCTATTCTCGTCGGCAGAATAAAATAATTATCTTTTAAAAATATTTTTTCTAAAACTTGAATATTTTCATCATCAAAAACGATTATTTGTTTTTTAGGAGGCAATCCCCAAATAATTTTAGTTTTTCTGATAAGGTTTAATATTATTAAGATTTTTCTTAAAATTTTAACTGAAAAAAAAATATAAATTTTTTTTATAAAAATATTATTTGGTAACACAATGTATTTTTGCTCCAAATATTCTTCTTTTAGATATTCTGGAACTACAATGTGGCTGCCGTTTTTTAAATTTAATAAATTAATAATTTTTTTGGACATTAAAATATACAGACATAGCTCCGCACTCTGCAAAAAGAGATTTTTTCACAAATTTATTTTTCATTAGTTTTTAAGCTGGATAAAATAAAAAATCTTTTTTTCGTATAGTAGTTTTTATATTACCCATAAAAATATCAATCTCATTTTTACGTAGATTAATAATTTCAAAAATCATTTTTGTAAAAGGTCCAGTCGTAAACCTATATTTTGAGTTAATATGCAATTCATAAAAATTTTTTGATAAATAGCCGGTGCTATCTTCAGCATCTTTGCATCTATTAATAAATTTTTCAATTTCGTCTTGTGATTTTATAAATCCACTTAAAAAATATTTTAAGCCTCTGCTGTATTTTAACTTGTTTAAAGTCTCTTCATTGGAAAAATGATTATGATAACAAAATAAATAATCACCTAATAAGTTAAACTCTTTTTTTACTAGTTTATTATTAATATATTTGTGTAAAAAAAACTTAGGTTTGTAAAACTTGAAGTTATCACCTAGTTTTTTTTTGAAATCTTTTTGTAAAAAAGGTAATCCTTTCTTATCAAATTTAATTATTGTCCACATTTTTATTTTTTTTAGAGTTTTTTTCTAATTCCTTTTTTAATTCATCATATTCACGCATTTTTTTTTTCATAAAATTAATTGTTAAATTTGTTCTTTCGGAAATACCTTTTGGCGTAATAACATATTTTAGGTAAGTGATTTTATTAGTTTTTTTTCTAAAATTTTCTAACTTTAACCAACCTTTTTTTTTAAGAGCTTTTAAGCAATAGTTTAGTTTTCCTAAACTAAACCCAAGCTCTTCAGCTAGTTCACGTTGAGAAGAAGCTGGGGTTTTTTCAATTTTTCTTAAAACTTCAAATTTGTCTTGTTCATTAATCATATGTTCAAAAATTGAACATTTATAGCGTTCAATAATTGAACTGTAAAGATATTTTAACCGCAAAAACTACATAATGGGTAGTCTACAGTTTTATAATCTATATCTAGGAGATGTTTTTCTCTGGAAAAAATTTTATTTTTTTATGATAAAACTTAATCTTTTGTCATAACTTAACTTCTCAATTTTTAAATTATTTTTTTTTATAAATTCTTTAGTTGCTCGTGTGGCTCCTTTTACACCATAAAAATCATCTATTAAGATAATACCATTTTTAGTTACTTTTTTATAAAGGCTTTCTAAAGCAAATTTTGTAGGCTCGTATACGTCCATATCCAAATGAAGAAATGAAATTTTAAATTTTTTATTTTTATTTAAAAAAACTGACAGTGTTTTTAAAAGGTCCCCTTTAATTAAGCTAAAATTTTTAAATTTTTTTTTTTTAAGGTAGGTTTTGAGTTTTTTTTCACTTATACCTAAACCTGTCCCTTTATCATGTTGGGAAGCAAACTTTTGATCCTCCTTAATTTTTTGTTTAGGGAACCTGCCAAACGGATCAAATCCATAGATCTTTTTTTTCTTAGTTTTTTTAAACATGTCTCTGTAAGTAAGAAAACGTATTAAACTTGCTCCTTTAAAAACACCACACTCTACTATTGCGCCTTTAGCGTTTAAGCTTTTTTTAAATACTTCAAATTGGCAAACAGACTTTTTTAATCTCGTTACATCAGATTTAAGGTAAAAGTTGTTTTCTATTTCCCAGATATTCATAATAATTAAAAATTTAATCTATTTTAATAAATTTAACTTATAATAGAATTATTTGATGAAAAAAAAAAGCCCGTAATTTCTTACGGGCTTTTCATATTTTAACGTAAAAATGATATCAACTAATATTTTTTGGTGTTTGCTTTAACTGAAAATCTTTTTCAGTGCATAAATCAAGCCAATTGAGCTATTAGTACTGGTCAGCTGCACGCGTTACCGCGCTTCCACACCCAGCCTATCAACGTAGTGGTCTACTACGGCTCTATAGGAAGAACTAGTTTTGAGGTAAGTTTCCCACTTAGATGCTTTCAGCGGTTATCTTTTCCATACTTAGCTACCCAAC
>Ga0233438_10003440_pt1 | contig 14622 bp, 15 predicted proteins | sample SI_123_September_FD_182720 | JGI IMG/M metagenome (GOLD analysis project Ga0233438, IMG submission 182720) | Seawater microbial communities from Saanich Inlet, British Columbia, Canada - SI_123_September2016_10_MG | ecosystem: Environmental > Aquatic > Marine > Inlet | place: Canada: British...
AAACTTAATTTATTTTGTTGAGAATATTAGAATTATGATTCAAATTCTTCTCTTAATACTCTTTGCACGTCTAAAATTGTTTCTTCTTCTAAATCTGTTCTTTTTACAAGCTCATCGACATCTTTGTCCAAGACACTTTTCGCAGTGTCTAATCCAATGTTTTTGAACTCTTGAATGATCCAGGCTTCAATTTCATCAGAAAACTCTGTCAATTCAACATCTTCATCTTCTACTCCTTCTCGTTGAACGTCAATTTCAAATCCTGTTAGCTCACTTGCCAAACGGATATTGACTCCTCCTCGACCGATTGCCCTTGATACTTCTTCTGGTTTCAGGAAGACGTTTACTCTTCCTTTTTTGCCTTCAATAGGTTCCTCTACAATATCCATAGAAACTATCTTCGCAGGACTCAATGCTCTCGCGATGAACAATTGTGTGTTTTTTGTAAAATTGATTACGTCGATATTTTCGTTCCCCAATTCTCGTACAATTCCGTGAATTCTTGAACCTTTCATTCCGACACATGCCCCTACTGGATCGATTCTGTCATCGTAAGAATCTACTGCTATTTTTGCCTTTTCTCCAGGTATTCTAGCGACACCTTCAATGGTGATCAATCCGTCGAATACTTCTGGGATTTCTTGTTCAAACAATTTTGTTAAAAATCCTGGAGCCGTTCTAGATAATAAAATGACAGGCTTATTCCCTCTCAATTCCACACTCTTGATAATTCCGCGAACAGATTCTCCTTTTCTAAAAAAGTCGGAACGTATTTGTTCGCTTTTCGGCAATACCAACTCATTTCCTTCATCATCCAATAAAATGATCGCATTGTGTTTGATATGATGCACTTCCGCAGAATACAAATCTCCCTCCAATTCTTTAAAATGCTTGAAAATATTTGTACTGTCGTGTTCGTATATTTTTGAGATCAGATTTTGACGCAATGCCAAAATTGCTCTCCTTCCCAACTGAAACAACTTCACTTCCTCAGAAACGTCTTCGCCAATTTCAAAATCAGGTTCGATTTTTCTAGCTTCCGCCAATTCGATTTCTTCGTTGTCATCTTCAGACATTCCGTCAGCAACGACAACCCTATTTCTCCAAATTTCTAAATCTCCTTTGTCCGGATTTATAATGATGTCAAAATTTTCATCCGATCCGAACTTACGCTTCAATGCAGCTCTAAAAACTTCTTCTAAAATAGACATTAAAGTCACTCTATCGATGCTTTTGTCGTCTTTAAATTCCGAAAATGAATTTATTAAATCTATATTTTCCATGTATTGCTTCCTCTTAAAAAATTAGCTTCACTTTTGCTTCTACTATATTGTTGTATGTGATATTTTCTTTTTTCTCTACGGTTACCTTCCCTTTCCCTAAAGGCTTCGGTTCTCTCGTTTTCCAAGTCAATAAAATCCCCTCATCTGAAACTTCTTCCAATTTTCCTTCAAAACTTTCTTCTTGGGTTTTCACCTTCAAAGTTCGGCCTTTGTTTTTCGCGTACTGACGCTTTACTTTCAAAGGTTTTGTGATGTCTGGAGAACTGACTTCAAGACTAAAGTCTTCTTCTTCTCTATCTAAATTGCCTTCCACTGCTCGGCTCACACGGATACACTCGTTCAAAGGAACTCCGTTGTCTCCATCAATGACAATGGCTATTTTGTTGTCCTGAAGAATTTCTAGATCGATCAAGAACAAGGAAGAATCCTCGCTCAAAGCTTCTAATACATAATGTTCAACGAGTTCTTTCTTCATCTTTGGGATAAAAAAGAGGGGACTTACAAGTCCCCTTCATTCTTCAGTAATCTTTATTTTACGGGGCAAATATAGGAACAAATATTCAATTCACAAAAAATCCAACAACATTAAGCCGAACTGAAAAATTGGGCCTCTTTTCATACAACCATTTATCGACTCCTATTGATTATTCAATGATATCATCCCTCCCTGTAAAATCAACAAATGGATCGAAGCACAAACCGCCTGGAACATCTTAAAACAGATCTTCTAATTTACAAACAGAAAAACATTTAATATTTAAATCCTTTTGTAAAAACAAGGTAAAATGCAGCAGCAAGAAAGAAGAAAGTCATCAGAATATACAAACACAAAAGGATTCGTTGAAAAATATTCAAACCATCTGCTTTTTCTTTTAAAAACTCTATCAAAGAGCTCCAAAGACCTGAACTTCTCACTGAAGTCTGATTTGATTTATTTGAGCCGTTTTTTGCAACCATAACTACATGTTTAATGTTAAAATTAAAACAGGGGTAGTGGGAGTTTTGCAATCAAGAAAAGTTTAAGACAATAAACTTTCATATAAAATTACAAAAAATTGCGCTAATACTTGACTTTTTTGCATTTAATTATCTCAAATCATTCTTTGATAAACTTCTAAAAAACACTTACTTTTGAGACTTCATTGGAATCCATACAGCAGCATTCTATCTATGTTTTCAACAGCAGAAAAAAAACATTACCAACGCCATTTTATCCTGGATAAAATTGGCATTCTTGGACAGCAAAAAATAAAAGACACCAAAGTCCTCGTCATTGGAGCTGGAGGTCTTGGATGTCCGATACTTCAGTATTTGACAGCGGCGGGTATTGGAACTATTGGAATCGTGGACAATGACAATGTATCCCAGAGCAATCTTCAACGACAAGTCCTGTTTTCGTATGATGACATTGGGAAGCCGAAAGCAGCATGCGCTAGAGAAAAACTTTCCAAATTGAATCCGCACATTACGATTGAAGCACATGTCTGCTTTCTAACCTCAAAAAATGCGATTGGCTTGTTCCAACAATACGACATCATTGTAGACGGTTCCGACAATTTTCAAACGCGCTACTTGAGCAACGATGCAGCAGTATTGACCGAGAAACCTTTGGTTTTTGGAGCTGTTTTTAGATTTGAGGGACAGGTGAGCGTATTCAACTATCAAAACGGGCCAACGTACCGTTGCTTGTTCCCAAATCCTCCTGCCCCAAGCAGCATTCCAAATTGCTCGGAAATAGGTGTTTTGGGCGTTTTGCCTGGTATTATTGGATGTTATCAAGCGAATGAAGTGCTAAAGATCGCCTGTAATATTGGAGAGGTTTTAAGCGGAAAGTTACTCTCTATAAACAGTTTGAATCTCCAACAAAATAGAGTGAACTTTACAAAAAACAACACGCTTCAAATTGAAAAATTAATCGATTACGATTTGTTCTGTGGATTGTCCAAAAAAAACAAATTGGACATCTCTCCCGAAGAGTTGAAACAACTGATTGCCCAAAAAGACCTTTGTTTGGTTGATGTTCGTAAACGAATGGAGCGCGAACATTTTCATATCGGAGGACTACACATTCCTTTGCACGAACTTACACAACGAATACATGAATTGAAAAACAAAGAAACTCTTATTTTTTACTGTAAAGTCGGGCAAAGAAGTAGCATTGCTGCTGATCTCGCAAAAGAAACATTTCCTCAAAAAAACATTCAAAATTTAGCAGGTGGCTTAGACGCTTGGTGTTCCGCCTTTGAACTTTCCTAAACAATATTTCCCATGAATCCATTATTAGACAAATTCAACACGCCTTTTGAAACGGTTCCTTTTTCCAAACTAAAAAACGAACACTTCAAACCTGCTTTTGACGCAGCGATTGTAAAAGCAAAGGAGGAAGTTGCCCTTATTGCAAACAACCCTCTCCATCCTACTTTTGAAAACACGACGGAGGCGCTCGAACTCTCGGGAGAATTGCTGAGTCGTATATCTAGCATCTTTTTCAACTTGAATTCTGCGGAAACCAACGATGAAATTCAACAAATTGCACAAGAGATCTCTCCCAAATTGTCAGAATTTTCGAACGACATCCGTTTGAATGAAAATCTATTTCAAAGGGTAAAAGCAGTATACGATCAAAAAAAATCTTTGCATCTTGACCAGGAGCAAATTGTTTTGTTAGAGAAACAATACAAGGGTTTTTCTAGAAATGGCGCCAACTTAAACAAGACAGACAAAGATGTATTGAGAGCAATTGACATGCAACTCTCAAAACTTTCTCTGAGTTTTGGAGAAAATGTTTTGGCGGAGACCAACGCATTCGAACTACACATTACAGATGAAAAACAACTTCAAGGACTGCCAGATGGTGCGAAGGAGGGCGCTGCATTGGCCGCCAAAAAAATGAAAAAGAAAGGCTGGATATTCACCTTAGATTATCCTAGTTATGTTCCGTTCATGACTTACATAAACAATCGAGAGCTGCGAAAAGAAATGGCGATCGCTTTTGGGAAGAAATCGTTTCAAGGAAACAAACATGACAATCAAGAAATAATTTTAGAGATCGTAAAACTTCGTCATCAAAGAGCCCAACTATTAGGCTATGAGACACATGCTCATTTTGTTTTGGAAGAACGCATGGCGGAAACACCGCAAACCGTCTTTGATTTTTCAAATGAATTGTTGCAAAAAGCAAAACCTGCAGCAGAGGAAGAATTTCAAATATTGAGTGACTTTGCAAAAAGAGATGGCATTGACTTCTTGCAAAAATGGGACGGTGCGTATTACGGTGAAAAATTAAAAAAAGAACTGTTTTCCTTTGATGAAGAAGCTTTGAAGCCCTACTTCCAACTGGAAAATGTATTGCAGGGAGCTTTTACGATCGCACACAAATTGTTTGGTTTGTCTTTTGAACAAGTGTTCGACATCGATGTATATCATGAGGACGTTACCACTTACAAGGTTTTGGATGAAAACGAAAATTATATCGCAATTTTTTATGCTGACTTTTTTCCTAGAAAAGGCAAAAGAAATGGTGCTTGGATGACGTCTTTTAAAAATCAATACATTCGAAATGGCGTGAATAACAGACCCCACATCTCGAATGTTTGTAATTTCACAAAACCAACAGAAACCAAACCTTCTTTACTCACTTTTAACGAAGTGACGACACTTTTTCATGAATTTGGACATGGATTACATGGCATGTTGGCCAACACCACCTATCGCAGTCTTTCTGGAACCAATGTCTCTTGGGATTTTGTCGAATTACCGAGTCAGATTTTCGAAAATTGGTGTTACGAAGAAGAGGCCTTAAAACTATTTGCAAAACATTACAAAACGGGAGAAATGATCCCTATGGAATTGGTTCAAAAAATTAAAAAAGCAGCAAGTTTTTTAGAGGGCATGTCTACTTTGCGTCAATTGAGTTTCGGTTTGCTAGACATGGCGTGGCATGGGAACGCAAGCCCAGAAAACATGACGGATGTAAAATCTTTTGAACAAGAAGCGTTTCGAGAAACACAGCTCTACCCTGATGTACTGGAAAATTGTATGAGTACCTCATTTTCGCATATTTTTCAAGGAGGATACTCTGCTGGATATTACTCTTACAAATGGGCAGAAGTTTTAGATGCTGATGCTTTTGAGTATTTTCAAGAAGAGGGAATTTTCAATAAAAAGATTGGAGAAAAGTTCAAAAATACCGTTTTGTCAAAAGGTGGTACGGTAAAACCGATGGATTTGTACATTGCTTTCCGTGGTAAAAAACCCTCCTCCAATGCCTTGTTAAAAAGGGCTGGATTGTTTTAAACTATTGAAAAAAAGTGTTTTGCAAAAAACAAAGTGGTTTGATTTGCAAAACTACAATGACGAAAAGCTACTCAATTCTTGAATTTGTAACGATACAAGGCGTAGGCTAACAACCCGACCAGTACGTATGGAAAAACCATGAGGTAAACAATCCCATCATTGACGCCCTTGGCCATTCCTTTGTCTCCACTTTCAACCACTGCTTTGCACATTGCACATTGGGCCTTTACAAGCACCGGTGAGAGGAAAAAAAAGAAAGGAATTGCGTTTTTCATAGAGGAAACCTAAAGGACATAATAGGGTGAAATCATCCAATACACCACGACACCTGTTACGGCGACATAGAGCCATAAAGGGAACGTATACTTTGCTATTTTTTTATGCAATTCGACTTGATTTGTAATCGCTCTAACATAGGTTATCAATACAAACGGTATGACGGCAATTGACAAAACAATATGAGAAATTAGTATGAAAAAATACAAGTACCTCAAAAGTCCTTCCCCTTTGTACTCTGTAGAATCAGAGGTCATGTGATACAAGACATAGAGCACCAAAAACACCACAGAAAAAACGATTGCCGTTTTCATAAAAAATGCATGTTGTTTGATTTTCCCTTTTTTAATGGAAGCCACAGCCAAAATCAATAGAACGGCTGTCAAAGCGTTGATTGTTGCATAAATAGGCGGTAAAAAGAAAGGCAATTCCAAATCTATTTTAACACCGAACAAAACAGCTACTGCCAAAGGGATAGCAATTGAAAGTGCAATGATCCATTTGTTGTATTTCGTAGTTTCCATAATGTTTAAATTTTCGTGTTTCGATTCAATTTATTCTTCTAACAAAATTAGAATGTCTTCTTTCAGCATGGCAATCATTTTTGAATCCAATCCATCGTAAAACTTTATTGGATTGCTATTCTCTCCTATTTGTATTTTTCTGGAGCGAATGAAACCTTGCTTGTCAACGAGTGCAAACAGGCCGGAATGCTCAAAACCTCCCGCAACATTTTCATTTTCTGCCGCGTACAAAAGAAAACCTTCGTTTGAGAATTTGTAGATCTCAGACTGATCGCCTGTCAAAAAATTCCAATTCTTCATGGTCGCCCCTTTTTCTGCAGCATAGGCCTTCAATACTTCTGGGCGGTCATTTATGGGGTTGATACTCACAGAAGCAATACCGAAGTGCGGATTTCCGTAGAACTTATTTTGCAACAAGACAGTATTTTGCGTCATGATTGGACAAATGGTTGGACAGGTGGTAAAGAAAAATTCTACGATGTATACTTTTCCTTCATAATCCTTATTTGTAATTGTCTCTCCATCTTGATTGATGAAAGAGAAATCTGGGACTTTTTCAAATTTTACCAGGGGTGCAACGGACACCCTTGCTTGCCATTCGTTGACCATCCAAATTCCGAAAACTAAGATGACAAATGAAATCCCAACATATGAATATTTTTTTGCTGCCATTTAATTCAATTCAGGTTCTTTTACTACAAATTTTGATTCGTAAAACACCACTTTCAAATCTTCTCTCAATTTGTTTTTAAGTGTTGACACGGAGGTCATGTCATAACCAAACAACAAACCGTTGGAAGTGTCCTCATCATCTGTACGTCCTCTTAAATTCAAAGCTTCGTCAATCAAAAAAGCTTTTGAAAAGCTCTTGTTATCTTGCAGTTCAAAAGGGACTTTTAAGGCTTGGAAAAGAGTTTTGGCATGTTCCCTTGAAACGGGTACAAAATGCCACTTTTTCAAATCTACTCCTCCTACAAATGCCAATTCAGAATTTAATTTTTTAATATTTTGTGGGTTCTCCTCAACAAGCACCACTACTTGAAACTTGTTGTATTTTTCAGTCGATTTGTACACCACTTGATAGATATTTAACAATTGCTGTACACTCCGCACCGAGGTGTCTTCCCCTAAAAAAACAAGTACCGAAATTTTGTCCAAAAGAGAAACACTTGAACTTTGTGACACATTCCCCACATTTTCTGTAAGGATGGGCAACTTTTCAAAATTCACTTTGCCAGATGCCAAAAACAAAAAGAAAAGCAACGGGATGATGAAAGTGGCAAACAATACCACAAACTTTTTTGTTTGATTTTTTTGTGTATCCATAACTTGAGGTATGATTTATGCCAACAACAAAGGATTCTAGTTCTCTGTTTTGAACAAAAAAAGGTGGACAAACCACCTTCTTCTATTCATTTTACTGTCTTAATACGCCCAATTTATATAAGAAGCTAGTGTGTCGTGCACATAACCTCCCTCTATAATCAAGAGCGTTGCCAAATAGGGAATTAAAATAATCAGTGGCAATACTATTGAGTATTTAAAATTATTTTTTTCGTCTTCCAAGTGCATGAAATAATACACAATATAGTAGGCCTTGACAATGGTTAGAATGATAAACAAACTATTTAGAATGGATGTTCCTAAAAATTGTGTTTTGAATAAAAATTCAGGCTTGATAATTCCCAAGACTACCTCAACAATTGTAATTAGTGAAAGTATTCCAAATACTTTCCATATCAAGGCTTTGTGTGATGCTTCGTGTCCCATACTATTTTATTTTTCGGTGATACCGTACTTTTAATTTTTAACTATTAAACCAAATAGAAGAATGTAAATACAAACACCCATACCAAATCGACAAAGTGCCAGTACAATCCAACTTTTTCTACCATTTCATAATGACCTCTTCTTTCATAAGTTCCTATGATCACATTGAAGAAAATAATGATGTTCAATACAATCCCTGAAAATACGTGGAAACCGTGGAATCCTGTAATAAAGAAAAAGAAATCTGCAAATTGTGCACTTCCGTATTCGTTTACTTCTAGGTTAGCACCCTCAACTACTCGTGCAGATTGCGAGAGGTACTTCAAACCTTCTTCTCTAGAAACTATTATTTTTTGTTTGGTCTCAGGGTCTATTCTTTCAATGCGCAATAACACATCTTCATTTGCTTTGAAGGCTTCAAACACTTCTTGAACGGTATAATTTGGAATCGTCTCTCCGTCTTCAAACCACAACCCATTATTTCTTGTGTGTTGCTTTTGTTCGTGTTTTCCCACAACAAAATCTCCCAATGCAATTTGATGTCCATCCTTCACAAACTGAACGATTTTACCATCTTTCAATTGAACCGCTCCGTAGGATCCTTGAATGAAATTTTTCCATTCCCAAGCTTGAGAACCCACAAAAATAACACCTCCAATAATTGTAAGAAACATGTAGAACGTTACTTTTTTCTTGTTCATTTGATGTCCGGCATCCACCGCCAATACCATCGTCACGGAAGAAAAAATCAATATGAACGTCATCAACGCCACATAGTACATCGGTGCATGTACGCCATGCATGAATGGAAAGTGGGTGAAAACTTCATCTGCAATTGGCCAAATGTCAATAAATTTAAAACGTGTCAAACCATAAGCGGCAAGAAAACCTGAAAAAGTCAAGGCATCTGAAACGATGAAAAACCACATCATCATTTTTCCATAACTCGCTCCCATAGGCTTCACAGAACCTCCGTCCCATGTTTTTTCTTCAGACTGATCAGCAATATTTGCTCCCATAAAATTCTTTTTGTAATTATATTATCTAATTCGTTGGCAAAAATAACAATTTAAATCAAGTATTGAAATAGAAAAAGCAAAATAAACCGACCCATAGCGCATCTAAAAAATGCCAAAATATGGCGCCCAATTCCAATCCTAACATATCCTTCGGCATGTATTTTCCTCGAACATGGTTGTAAAGTACTACCAGCAAACAAATTACTCCAATAAAAACGTGCAAAACGTGTGCAAAAACAATGACCAATAACATGGAAGAGGACACTTCACTTTGGGGTCCTGTAAAAAACAAACCCATGGCTTTCAACTCCTCAAAACCTTGGTATTGTTGCCAAACAAAGCCCAAGCCCAAAGCAAGGGTTGCCCACAACAAAATAGAAGTCCATTGGCGGTTGTTTCTTTGAAGGGTGGTCTTGGACAAAAGCAAGGTCAAACTACTCAGTACAATCAATACGGTACTGATCATAAAGGCTTTGGGGATTTCAAAACTTACCCAATCTTCACGATTGCTACTAATTACATAGGCGCTCGTCAAACCCGCGAACATCATGGTCATACTCACCATAGATATCCACATCATTGGTTTTGCTGTTTTTCTTTTTCCCTCTTTTAATTCTACTTCTAAAGTATTTTCCATTCTTTCCATTTTTTTATTTGTGTGTTCCACAATTAATGTAAAAATTTATCCACCACGTAAACCACTTGAATCATTGTGATATACAAAACACTTGCCAACATCAACTTTCTCGCCATGACATTGCTAAAATCTTTCAACATTTTTACAGCAAAAAACAGCATGTATCCTCCTAAAATTAAAATGAAAACTGCTGTTAACGGATAAATGTAAAAATCACCTGTCAATTTTAGTACCGGAGCTAGGGATACTATAATCATGATAACAGTGTACAAAATAATTTGTTTGATCGTATTGGTGTCTTTCTTCCCCATAGGCAACATATTGAACCCCGCCTTTTTATATTCTTCATCCTGCAGCCATCCGATTGCCCAAAAATGAGGAAATTGCCAAAAAAATTGAATCAAAAACAAAAACCCTGCTTCAATGCCAAATTGTCCTGTGGCTGCTACCCAGCCCAACATGAATGGAATGGCCCCAGGAAAAGCCCCTACAAAAACTGACAGAGGAGTTACTGATTTTAAAGGGGTATAAACGGATGTGTATAAAAAAATAGAAATCGCACCAAACAAAGCACTTTTTGGATTGATGGTATACAAAATCCCAATTCCCAAAACAGTAAAAACAACTGCGATTGCCATGGCCAAATTGACCGACATTCTTCCTGTTGGTAGCGGACGATTCATAGTTCGTTTCATGAGCATGTCCGTATCTCTTTCAATAATCTGATTGAAGGTGTTGGAAGCGCCCACCATAAAAAAACCGCCGATAGCAAGCAAACTCAATGTCGTAAGAGAAATCGTATCTATTGCCAACAGATAGCCTGCTACTGACGAAAATACAACACTTATCGACAAACCAACCTTGGTCAATTGTTTGAAATCACCTACCAACGTGGATACCGCTGCTTCGTTTTCAATCTTTTTTGTGGTGGAACTCATGTCTAATAATTTTTGACAAAGATATTTCTTTATTAGTACTCCACCAACCTAAATTTACAATTCCGTCTGGTTCGACAATTATGAAAATCCCTAAATTTTAGATCCCAATAGCGGGCGTTCTAAACTTCCTCTAAAAAAGAAATAAAAAAGGGAAAATAGTTTTGTGGGATGAAATAACCTGTATATTTGCACACGAATTTGAAAAATCAGGTTCACGACGCTCGAGTGGTGGAATTGGTAGACACGCTGGACTTAAAATCCAGTGGACTGTAAGGTCCGTATGGGTTCAAGTCCCATCTCGAGTACAAAAAAGGGCAAATCTCCTCTAAGGTTTGCCCTTTTTTTATTTTTTCAATATGCGCTTTTGAAATGAGCGGTTTTTAAAATCCTTGATGATTCCAAGAATGATTTGTCACGGTCTTGCATATGAATAACAGTTGCTTACGAAGCAAGAAGCTTTGGCTAAGCACAATCACTCTGTGTTTTTATGCATTGTTGTGCTCTCGTTATTTTTTTTCACTTGCTATTGCATAAATTAAATCATTTGAGTTCCACAACAAAACTTGAGTATTATTTTCATTTATCAGTGTGTTAAAGTCAAAAGATTCTTCTTTTTTGAAAATGTAACAGGTAACTACTTTTAAGTCTGTACTTTCTAATTTTAATTGAGCGGCAATTCTATTCTTAACTGAGCAATATTTACCTCCTATTAATTTATAATGGCTCGTGACTTTTTTGGGTAAGATTATCTTAAAATTAAGGCGATTGAGTTTTTCATTAATTTCAGAAATACTGTTTGTCTTTATTTCAGGAGGGAGATTTTTGTTATGGTTAAAAGCTATTTCTGTAGCAAATTGGTTTAGAATTTTATTTTGTTGTTGAGATGGAAGTAAATAAATACTGTAGATACCCGATAGAATCAATAAAAATAAAGCCGCGTACTTGAATAAAGAAAATATTTGATCCCTTTTTTTATATCTGACAGGAGAAGCGTTTTGGATACTTTCCATTTGATTTGAAGATAGTTTTTTCGAATTGTATGCGTGTTTTATTTTTCTTTCTAAGTTTATCATCTTAAACTTGTTTTTCGGTAAGTTGTACTTTTAATTTCTGTTTGGTCCTATGTAAAATTGATAGAATTGTCCCTCTTGGGATATTCATTAAATCTGATATTTCTTGAGCTGTATATTCTTCAACTATCGAAAGGAATATAATTTCAAGGTTTCTGTCAGGTAGTTGAGACAATAATTTTTCTAAAATAGGTTCAACAGTAAAGAGCGGCTCATAAGTGTCTTTTTGAGTAAACTTAGTAATCCAATTTAATTTTAATTTCTCTTTACGTTTATGATCAATATAAAGATTTCTTATGGTGGTTATCAAATAAGAAATAATCAATGGCTTATCTTTTTCAAGAAGTTTCAAATAACTGCTTTGAACCAAGTCAAAAGCATCATTCTCGTTACGACTTAGAGATAATGCATACCTATAAGAACGATTTATTAAATCTTCGAACTCTTTAGAATAAGCCATTAATCATAATGTTTTTTTTATAATAGAGAGGTGATTTTTTTACCCATTTCTTTTGTGGTCTGCAGTTTGGTAAACTTTGCTTTGACTTCTTTCGTTTTACTGTCTATTACTAAAACAAAACCAGTACCACTATTACTAGAAACAATTTTTTCGATTCCTAAAGCAGATGCTAGCATATTAGATTGGTGTTTTGTAGTATTATTTGTAAAATTTAATTCTACAAATAATGTTGCTTTACCATCTAGTTTATTAGCTAGGTCTTCTAAAGCTGGGCCAATAGCTTTGCATGAGCCACACCAATCTGCATGAAATTTCACGATTAATAATTCGGGTTTTGCGATTTCTTGAGAGAAACTTTTTGTTGGCATAAATGCCATAGCGATAAACAAACAGATTGCAATAAATACATTTTTCATAATTCTAAAATTTTAATGTTATTTCATTGAATACGAATAAGCATGTATTTTGATTGCATTTAATATTATTTTTTTATGGCAATCAGCATGAGTCACAATGAAGCACAAAGGCTTTGTTGGATACAGCACTACGTATCTAAATTTCGCATCTCGTTTTGCTTGTAAAAAGCATAAGGATATGTAAATTAGGAGCAATAACAAAACAAAAAGGAATGAGTGGTAATATCCAGAAATAACTGTAATTTGAAGGCTTGCATGAAATACAATTCCGTTTAAAGAAATTTCCACGTTTTTAATTCATATCAACGGTCTCTTATTATGAAAAGTAGCGGATTAAAAAACCATTAGCTTTTCGGTTTAACAGAGCTCTATTTTTATATTTACTGGCCATCGTTTAATCTCTAAAACCGCTATTTTTTATATACGATGTTATCTTTTGTTTTTTTCTACCCACTTTAATACAGAAGGCCAAATCTCTTTTGCTGAATTTCTACTCATAATAATTCTGCTATGGTCATAATTTTCTAAATCTCCATTATCAGTTGAATATACCTTAAATACATTATCAGGATTATTAAATGATTCGAAAAACATTTTACATCCAATACTTGGAGCTATGAAAGTATCTCCTTTTGAAGATATCGAATATATAGGAGTCTTTACATTTACCATATTAATTTTATAATCAAATTTTTTGTCGGTGCTAACAAATTTCTTTTTCAAATTCCAGTCAAACCATTGCTTCATTGTGTAATAACTTTCATTATGAGGTCCTAAGCGTATTTTTTTAGCTGGTATGTAACCAATTAAAAGCGTTAAATATTTACTTAATAGAATTTTGATTTTATTTTTTCTTAGAGTAGCAGCGCCAAATGCTTGGCAAGCAAATATTGTAATACTATTTATTTTGTGATTGTAAATAGTATGTTTCATTAGAAACATAGATAATGCAATACCTCCGCCACTATGTGTTATACAGTGGATTGATTTTAATTTTAAATCTTCAAATAAATAGGAAAACACCGTATTTATATCATATAGTGCAATTGTTTCAAAATTAAATCTCGTTTTAACTGATGTGCTTTTACCGTGATTTCTCCATTCTAAAATATAGCAACAATACCCTTGTTTTGCAAAGTAATTTGCAATACCTAAACAAATATTCTTATTAGAAAATGTTCCGTGAGTGAGAAAAATGTTGTCAATAATATTTTTCTCACTATTTGATATTTTCCACAGTGCTATTTTTTCTTTATCACTTGTTTTTAAAAACGTTATATTTTTAGAAATCATACAGATTCTTTTTCTTCTGCTTGTTTTTTAGAGATAATATCCACTTGAGATTTGCTTATTAGAGATTGAATTAATGGAACATAAAACTCTCCCTCTTCAACAAGTATTATTTCATTCTCTTTTATTTTTATCCAAGATTCTTTTTCGAGAGCAATCCATATTTCTTTGAAATCTTCTGTTACTGAACTATTAAATATTTTTTGATATTTAATGGTTAATATTTATTTCTGTGTTTCGCTTGTGGCTAACTTGTTGCTAAACGTCACTTGTGTTTATTTTACTTTCTATTTTATTTTTTAAGTCGCTTTAAATCAGTTCTTTTACTTTTTAAAAAGGTATCTAAAGGACTTTTTATTTTTGCAAGAGATTTACTGCTCACATGTGTGTAAATCTCTGTTGTTTTTGAATTTCCATGACCCAATAACTGTTGAATATATCGCAAGTCCAAACCTTGCTCCAACAGGCGTATAGACGTCCAAATGTAGCGTTCGCCGGTTGCGTAGTTTCGCAATCAATTTTGCATCTCATTTTGGTTTTAAAAAACATAAGGATACGTGAATTAGAAGCAATAAAAAAACAAAAAGGAATGAGTGGTGGTATATAGAAATAACTGTAATTAGAAGTATTGCATGAAGTACAA
>Ga0233438_10003443_pt1 | contig 14615 bp, 11 predicted proteins | sample SI_123_September_FD_182720 | JGI IMG/M metagenome (GOLD analysis project Ga0233438, IMG submission 182720) | Seawater microbial communities from Saanich Inlet, British Columbia, Canada - SI_123_September2016_10_MG | ecosystem: Environmental > Aquatic > Marine > Inlet | place: Canada: British...
GTGGGTTTGCAGGTAGTTTTGGAGCTGAAACTCAATTTGTGGGAGAAAATGCTAACAGATCACCTCAAATAAAATATTTATTACCTAAACGACATACTTTTGGAAAGATGAGTATGGAAATAAAAAACAGTAAAGGTGAGGTTGTTTCTAAATTATCTCCTGGAAAATCAAAAGGTATCAATATTGTAAATTGGTCAGGAAACATCAAACAACCTAAAGTTGCCAAGGGAAAAACTCTGGCATTTGGTGGTTTTGCAACACCAAGAGTAGAAGCAGGTTCATATACAGCAGTTATAACAAAAGGAAGGAACGTATACGAGCATACTTTTGAAATTGTTTATGATGAGCGAACTGGTTTAACTTCAGCAGATAGAAAGATGAAACATGATATCATGTCTAAGATGTATAAAATGACTGAAGAATTAGCTTACATGGTTTATCAAATTGATGCTTTTATTGAAGCACCTAAGACAAAAACTAAACTAAAATCAAAATTAAATGAACTAAAGAAAACTTTAGTCATTACAACTGGAGATAATTATGTTGGTAGTGCTGAACCAGAGTTAAGAGAAAAACTAGCAGATTTATTTAGTAAAATTGTTGGGAGTTATGACAAACCCTCAAATTCTGAATTAGAATTTTTATCTATAGTTGAAAATCGTTATTCAAAAGCAAAAGAAGACTTCAATAAGATTTCAAAAAAAATAAAATCTAAAGAGGAAATCAAACTAAAAACTTTTGAAGAATTTACAAAGTAAAATTAAAGCCCCAAAAGGGGCTTTTTTAATTTTATAGTTTACTTTAAATGATATTGTATAATTAGTTCCTCTATTTCAAAAAACTTCGTACATTTGCGCCCACTTATCACGAGATGGTAGGATTATTAATAACCAAGGTCGAGAACCTTAAAAAATTAAGAAAATGTCAGTAAAAATTAGATTACAAAGACACGGAAAAAAAGGAAAACCATTTTATTGGATTGTTGCAGCAGATGCAAGAGCAAAAAGAGATGGACGCTTTTTAGAGAAATTAGGGACTTACAATCCTAATACCAATCCAGCAACTGTTAATTTAGATGTTGATGGTGCTGTAAAATGGTTGCAAAATGGAGCGCAACCAACTGATACTGCAAAAACTATATTATCTTACAAAGGAGCAATGCTTAAAAATCATTTAGTTGGTGGTGTAAGAAAAGGTGCTTTAACCGAAGAACAAGCTGAAGAGAAATTTCAAGCTTGGTTAGAAGAAAAAGTTGGAAAAGTTGCCTCTAAAGAAGAAAATGTAGCAAGAGCAAAATCAGAAGCAAAAGAAAAAGCATTAGAAGCAGAGAAAGCTGTGAATGAAGCTAGAGTTGCTGCTGCTGTTGAAGAAGCTGCTCCAGAGGTTGTTGAAGAAGAAGCTGCTGAAGAAGTAGTTGCTGAAGAAGCTGCTGAAGAAGCTGCTCCAGAGGTTGCTGAAGAGGTAGTTGCTGAAGAAGCTGCTCCAGAGGTTGCTGAAGAAGAAGCTGCCGAAGAGAAAAAAGAGGAATCTGCTGAATAAGCAAAACTTTTGTCGATATGCGTAAAGAAGATTGTTTTTATTTGGGCAATATCGTAAAAAAACACAGTTTTAAAGGAGAAGTCGTTATCAAATTAGATACTGATGAACCTGAATTGTATAAAAATATGGAATCAGTATTTGTCGACTTAGGTGGCAATTTGGTTCCATTTTTTATTAAAAAAAGTTCGTTAAGTAGAGGCACTATGTTGCGTGTTCATTTTGAGGATATAAATAATGAGGAAGAAGCAGATTTTATAATGAAAGCTGGAATTTATCTTCCTTTAAATTTATTGCCTAAGCTTGAAGGAAATCAATTTTATTTTCATGAAATTATTGGGTTTCATGTTATTGATGAAATTCATGGAGATATTGGTGTCTTAGTTTACATTAACGATAAAGCTGCTCAGCCTATGTTTGAAATTGAGAACGGAGATGTAGAGATTTTCATTCCAATGATTGATGATTTTATCAAAAAGATAGACAGAGAAAACAAACAAATACATGTAAAAACCCCAGAGGGTCTAATTGATTTGTATTTGAATTAGAGAGGTGGCCGAGTGGTCGAAGGCGCACGCCTGGAAAGTGTGTATACCTCTCAAGGGTATCGAGGGTTCGAATCCCTTCCTCTCTGCAAAAGAAAACTCGCAATGAAAGTTGCGGGTTTTTCATTTTTGAATGTATCAAAAGCTTACTTTTGAAAATATAATTTATAATGGATAAACCATTTCGTTTTAAGGAGTTTACTATTAATCAGGATAAGACAGCTATGAAAGTAGGTACAGATGCCGTACTTTTAGGAGCTTGGTGTTCATTAGAAACATGTCCAGATACTATTTTAGATGTGGGTTCAGGAACTGGGTTAATATCTTTGATGATGGCCCAACGTAGCGATGCTGAAACTATTGATGCAGTTGAGATTGACCCTGATGCGTATGAACAGAATGTTGCTAATTTTGAAAAATCAGGTTGGTCTGATCGCTTATTTTGTTATCATAGCTCTTTTCAAGATTTTTCACAAGAAATGAAAGAAGAGGATGAAGAATATGACCTTATTATTTCCAATCCACCATTTTATAATGATAATTTTGAGACTGATAATATATCAAGAAATACAGCCAGATTTACTTCTGCGTTGTCATTTAGGGATTTATTAGAAGGTACATCAAAAATACTCTCAGATTTAGGTGTTTTCACAATTATTATCCCTTTTAAGGAGGAAGTAGCTTTTGTAAGCTTAGCTAGAAAATATGGGTTATTTTTAAATAGGGTGTGTAGAGTTAGAGGGACTGAGAATTCAGAAATAAAAAGAAGTATGTTGGATTTTTCTTTTTATCAAAAAGAGTTAGAGGAAACAACATTAGTGATAGAAAAAGATCGTCATATATACACACAAGAATATGTAAATTTAACTAAGGATTTTTATCTCAAAATGTAATAAATATTAGTTATATAAAAAACTTACTATCCAGTAACATTTTCTGGATTGTATCCCAAATAAGGAACCTTTTTTTCTTTAAATTCAATACCATATTTCTCTAATTCTTTTAAAATTGGAGCATATACTTCTTTGGTAATTGGTAGCTGAACTCCTGGAGTGGTAATCTCCTTATTAAGTATTTTTAGAGTAGCAATAGCAACTGGTAATCCAACAGTTTTTGCCATAGCTGTAAATGTTTGATTTTCTCCCTTTACAACTAAACTACTTTCAATCTGGTGTTTTTCACCATTTAACTCATACCCAAATTTATGATGCATAACAATCATATCTTTTTCTTCCTCCTCTAGGGTCCAAGAGTCTGACAATATTTTTTGCAACATCTGGGCTGGTGTAGCATTGCTTAATCCTATTTTTTTTGTTTCACTAAAAAGATCCAATTCTACAAGTTTATCCCAAACGATGTCATCTTGGTCAATTTTTAGGTAAGATCTTAATTTCAATTCAACAGAATCGTTAGGGGAATAGGCTAAAAATAAATTCACAAAATCTCGATATGTCATGTTTTCAGAGTCTTCTATGGTATAGCTATCGTCTGTCATGCCCAATTGAATAAAAATATTCCAAGCTCTAGAAAACCCTACTTTTCTGATGGTTCCTCTATACATGGTACGAATGTCTTCTAGGCCATAAATACTTCTATATTTTAGAGAATCTCTATTAGCATAAGCTTCAAATTTACCATTGCCATTTAAGCTTAAGAATTCTGTTCTTCTAAATAATTTATGATAAGGAATATACTTATAAGTACCTTCTTGAATAAACATTGCAGCTCCCCCTTGACCAGCCAATACAACATTTCTTGGGTTCCAAGTAAATTTATAGTTCCATAGGTTATTATCACTTTCTGGTGCTACCAAACCACCTGTAAAAGACTCAAAAAGTATCATTTTTGCACCTAGATCACTAATTCTATGAATTACTTCCATAGCACTCATGTGATCAATTCCAGGATCTACACCAATTTCATTCATAAATACCAATCCTTTTTTTTCGGCCTCGCTATTTAATTCTTTCATTTCTGGAGAAATATATGAGGCAGTAACCATATGTTTTTCGAAATAAAGACAATCTTTAGCTACTTCAATATGAAACCTAGCCGGTAACATGGATACTACGATATCAGCTTTTTGTATCTCCTCTCTTCGTTGACTTTTATTAAAAACATCAAATTGAAGTGCGGAAGAGTTAGGATGATTTCTAGCACTAGTCTTTGCGTTCTCTAAAGAAATATCTGCAATGGTAATGTGTAACTTTTCAGCTGTTGACTTTTTTTGAAGGTAGTCTGTTAAGTACGAGCAAGATTTTCCAGCTCCAATAACTAGGATATTTCTCATTATAGAATTATGTTTATTTTTGATTGAATATTAAACGAATTTAAAAAAAAATAGACTGAGTTAACTTCTTTTCACAATTAGATATGAACAAAAATTTAGCAATTACATGCATCTTTGGATTGATAGCTATTATACTTGGAGCTTTTACTACACATGGATTACAGGATGTATTAACTACAAGAGAAATGAGTAGTTTAGAAACCGGTATTCGATATCAAATATATCATGTCATAGTTTTATTGTTTGTAAATACGCACTCTTCTTTTTCAAATAAATTAAAAAATTATGTGAGTTATATCTTTTTCTTTGGTATAATTTTATTCTCAGGGTCTATTTATGCGATTCATATTTTAAATTATTCTGCAAAAAGTATCTGGTTTGTGACTCCAATGGGAGGGCTTTTATTTATGATAGGTTGGGTTTTAATGATTCATTTTTTTCTTTTCAGAGTAATCAACAAAAAAAAGTAAATAAAATATTAACCGATTCTATCTTGTCTTAAAATTATGTTTAATTTTGCTTTAGTTATAACTAACAAAATTATTGATATGATAGATACAAATACGAAATCGATTTCGTTAAATAATCTAGGAATAAATAGTTCAACAATCCATTATCAACTATCCTCTAACGAATTACACTCAATAATACTTAAAAAAAATCAAGGAAAAGAGTCATCTTTGGGTGCAATCGCAATTAACACTGGAGAATTTACCGGGCGTTCTCCAATGGATCGTTTTATTGTTAAAGATTCAATCACGAAAGATGAAATTTGGTGGGGAGATATTAATATTCCTTTTAGCACAGATAACTTTGATAAGTTATATGATAAAGTAGTTTCATATCTATCAGAAAAAGAAATTTTTGTAAGAGATAGCTATGCTTGTGCAGACCCCAATTATAAACTAAATATTCGAGTAGTAAATGAGTATCCATGGAGTAATATGTTTGCTTATAATATGTTTTTAAGACCAACAACCGAGGAGTTAGTTAGCTTTATGCCAGAATGGACGGTTATTAATGCACCTGGTTTTATGGCTGATGCTACTATAGATGGTACTCGTCAACATAATTTTGCAATATTAAATTTTACAAAAAAAATTGCTTTAATAGGTGGTACAGGATACACAGGAGAAATTAAAAAAGGAATTTTCTCTGCCCTAAACTTTATTCTTCCTGTATTTAAAAATACATTGCCAATGCATTGTTCGGCTAACGTTGGTAAAAACCAAGACACCGCTATTTTCTTTGGTTTATCAGGGACAGGAAAAACGACACTGTCAGCAGATCCAGAAAGAAAATTAATAGGAGATGATGAACATGGTTGGACAAATGAAAATACTGTTTTTAACTTTGAGGGAGGTTGTTATGCAAAAGCAATAGATTTATCAGAAGATAAAGAACCAGAAATTTATCATGCTATAAAAAAAGGTGCAATTCTTGAAAATATAATAATGGATAAAAATGGGGTAATTGATTTTTCTGATACCTCAATTACTCAAAATACGAGAGTTAGTTATCCTATTGAACACATAGAAAATATTCAAAAACCTTCTATTGGTAAAAACCCAAAGAATATCTTTTTTTTAACAGCTGATGCTTTTGGAGTACTACCTCCTATTTCAAAGTTAACTTCTAGTCAAGCCGCTTACCATTTTATATCTGGTTATACAGCAAAAGTTGCAGGAACAGAAGCAGGTGTAACAGAGCCAATTCCTAGTTTTTCAGCATGTTTTGGGGCTCCTTTTATGCCACTTCATCCTACCCGTTATGCAGAAATGTTGAGTGATAAAATGAAGGAAGCAGGAGTAAACGTTTGGTTAGTAAACACCGGCTGGTCTGGAGGACAATATGGAGTTGGAAAAAGAATCGCCTTAAAGTATACTAGAGCTATGATTACTGCTGTTTTAAATGGAGATTTAGGAAATTATACTTATGAAGATTATCATATACACTCTGTATTTGGTGTAGCACAACCAAGAAGATGTCCAGGAGTTCCATCATCTGTTTTAAGTCCCAGAACTACCTGGAACAACGACGATGCATATTATAAAGCAGCGTTTAAACTTTCTAATGCCTTTAGGAAAAACTTTAAGCAGTTTGAAGAATTTGCAAACGAAGAAATAAGAAGAGGCGGTCCTCAACGCTACGCTTTTTAAGTATAAAAATTACCTCATAAAAAAAGCATCCTTGATGGATGCTTTTTTTTTAATTTCTTTTGTCTACTTTTAAAATATTTAATTTGAGAAAGACAATTAATAAATCAATTCTCATTGTAGATATAACTTTTTAATTATGATTAAAAATTGGTTTAAGAAATCAGGTCCAGGAACTCTTGTAGCTGCTGCATTTATAGGTCCAGGAACCGTTACCTTATGTACATTAGCAGGAGTTAATTTTGGCTTTCATTTACTTTGGGCCATGGTATTGTCTATTGTAGCTACCATTATATTACAAGAAATGGCCTCTCGTCTAGGAATTATATCTCAAAAAGGCTTATCTGAGGTTATTAGATCTGAAATTAAACATCCAATAATCAATAAATTAATAATGCTACTTATTTTGTCGGCAATTGTTGTAGGAAACGCTTCCTATGAGGCAGGGAATATTAGTGGAGGTATACTAGGGCTTGAGACTATTACAGGAGAATTAAGAATTGTTTTAGGAAACTATTCACTCAATATACTGAGTTTTGTGGTGGGAATTATAGCCTTTATATTACTTTATATAGGGAATTATAAATTTCTTGAAAGAGTACTGGTAATGCTAGTGATAATAATGAGTATCTCTTTTTTAATTACGGCTTTTTTAACCAAACCATCTATCTCTAGTATATTAAAAGGTGCTCTAGTTCCCTCATTTCCAGATGGTAGCTTATTAACAATAATTGGTTTAGTTGGAACTACTGTAGTGCCATATAATTTATTTTTACATGCATCTTTAGTCAAAGAAAAATGGAATAATCATAAAGATTTAAAAGATGTAAGAAAAGATACTGTTATTTCTATTGCTATAGGAGGGCTTGTTTCTATGGCTATCATTATTTCAGCCTCTTCTATAGGTTTAGCTGAAATTTCAAGTGCATCAGACTTGGCGATGAGTTTAGCGCCTTTGTATGGAGATTTTGCAAGTTATTTTTTAGGAGTCGGATTATTTGCTGCAGGAATTACCTCAGCAATTACTGCACCTTTAGCTGCAGCTTATGTAGCTAGGGGATGTTTTGGATGGGAATCTGGACTAAAATCAAAACAATTTAGAGCTGTATGGTTTCTAATCTTATTACTAGGTGTCGTATTTTCATCATTGGGTCTTAAGCCTATAGAGATCATTAAATTTGCACAGGTAGCTAATGGTATTTTACTTCCGGTTGTAGCAGGAATACTCTTATGGATGGTAAACAAAAAAGTAATTTTAGGAAAGTATGTAAATTCTAAATTCCAAAATATTTTAGGGTTTATTATTTTGATTGTAACTATTTTTCTTGGGTTAAGAGGCCTAGACAAAGTTTTTGAATTTAATATTTTTTGATGATAGATATTAACTGCGATCTAGGCGAAGGGTTAGATAATGAGCATATCATAATGCCACTCATTTCTTCCTGCAATATTTCTTGTGGAGCACACGCAGGTTCCATAGAAATTATGGATAAAGTTATTCAGCTAGCTGTTAAGCACAAAGTAAAAATAGGAGCACATCCTTCATTTCCAGATAGAAAGAATTTTGGACGTAAAGTTTTGGATATTTCCAATAGTGATCTTCAAAAAAGTTTAGAGGACCAACTTACTATTTTAAAAGATAGAGCACTGCTCCAAAACGCAACTATTCATCATGTAAAACCACATGGTGCTTTGTATAATTTAATTGCTGTAAATCGTGAAAAGGCTTCGATAGTTATCGCTGCAATTCAACATGTTTTTGAAGCTGTAAAATTGTATGTGCCATACCAATCAAGGATAGAGGAAGTTGCTGTTCAAAGTGGTATAGAAATTGTTTATGAAGCTTTTGCAGATAGGATGTATAATGAAGACTTGAGTTTGGTTTCAAGAACTTTTTCCAACGCACTTATCCAAGACAAGCTCGAGGTTTTGAAACAAGTACAAAAAATATCAAATAAACAATTGGTAACTACTGTAAACTTTCATGAAAAAAAGATTAAAGCGTCTACTTTTTGTGTTCATGGAGATACTAAAAATGCCATTGAAATTTTAGAGTATTTACATAAACATTTATAAACAAAATAATTGAAGTTTCAACTCACATATAAACTTTTTGGAAGTTCAGCAGTTTTAGTAGAATGGCCTGCTACTATTTCAAAAGATATCATTCAAGATATTATTTCTTTTGAGAGAAAGGTCAAAGAAATAGATTCTATTTTAGACACAATTATCGCCTACAACTCTTTGCTTATTAGGTATCAAAACCCTATTGTAAATAATGAAATTATTATTAGTCAACTAAAAACAAAATATGAAGCTTCATCCTATTCGATAAAGCAAGATCAATTTTTATGGCAAATTCCAGTGTGTTATGATGTTTCTTTTGGAATTGATTTAGAGGAAATTGCTTGCAAGAAAAAATGTAGTGTAACAGAAATTATAAGATTGCATACAGAAGGAGATTATTTAGTTTATTTTATTGGTTTTCAACCTGGTTTTTTATACTTAGGCGGACTTCATCAAAACCTTCATATTCCCAGAAAATCTAACCCAAGAGTCCGAGTAGACAAGGGATCCGTTGGCATAGGTGGTTCTCAGACTGGAGTTTATCCTCAAGATAGTTCTGGGGGATGGAATATTTTAGGAAAGTCACCACTAAATTTTTTCAATATGAAGGCATCAAATCCCTGTTTTGCCAAACCAGGTGATCGCATTCAATTTGTTGCTGTAGACCTTCATACTTTTTATCAAATAGAAATAGAGGTAGCAAATCAAAAGTTTAAGATTAAAAAAAGCTTATTGTGATAGAAGTCTTACATCCAGGAATTTATTGTTCTATTCAAGATCAGGGTCGTTTTGGTTATGCTAAGATGGGAATTCCTCAAGCAGGATATATGGACACTTATGCTGCAAAAATGGCAAATGCCCTATTGAAAAACGATGAGGGAGCAGCACTCATAGAAATTACTTTTGGACAAGGCAAATTTAAATTTACTTCAGATACCTACATCTGCATTACTGGAGGTGATTTTTCTCCAAAAATAAATGAGAAATTAATTAAAATGCAATCTGTATACCCTATTAAAAAAGATTCAGTTTTATCATTTGGTAAAAGAGTTAATGGAGCTAGAGTTTATTTGTCTGTTAAAGGAGGTATTCAAACTGAAACAGTCTATGGTAGCCGAAGTTATTTTGAAGGAATTACTCAGAAAAAACTAGGTAAAGGAGCCATGTTGCCTATTCTTCCAATCCAAAAGGATACAGATAATAGTTTCTCTAGAGTTCGAGTAAGTGAAAAACATTTTACAACAATTTATTTACCATGCTTAAAAGGACCAGAGTTTTCCAAACTCAATAATGAACAGCAGCGTAAATTATTTACTTCTTTTTCAATATCAGATGATAATAATAGGGTAGGATATCGGCTAAAAGAATCTTTAGAAAATAACTTATCTTCAATACTTACATCGGCAGTTTTACCAGGAACAGTTCAACTCACACCGTCTGGTAAATGCATTATTTTAATGCAAGATTGCCAAGTGACAGGTGGCTATCCAAGAATTCTTCAATTGTCTGAAATAGCTATAGCTAGGGTCAGTCAAAAAATATCAGGGGACAAAATACAGTTTATATTAGAAGAATACTCATAATCTAATACATAAAAAAATAGTATTTACTTTACATTAAGAGCTCCAATTTCGTTGTTCCACAGTAATTTATTATAAGTTGGAATCACTTTCTGAATTAGTTCCTCAGACCTGTTTTTTAACTCAACCCACTCCTTATTTAGTTCTTCAAGTCTATTTTTTGAAGCTGAATTTAGTCTAGGGATACTACTGTCATTCTGATTCATAAGAAAGATATATTCTGCGGTAAATTTATTTGGAAAATTTTCCACATCGTCATAAGCTTTAGATTTTCTTTGAACCATATCTTCATCCCAAGATTTTAGTTGTTGTATTATAGCTTCTCCCTTAGATTTTAAACTCATATATTTTTGTTCTTCAGGTAATTCCTTGATAATCTCTATTAATTGACCTTGAATCTTTTTCAGCTTATTCACTCTGTTGTGCATATCTGTAAGATTTGCCTCAGTTATGATCTTAAATTTATGAGTTTCTAGATACTCTTCTTTAGTAATATTGTATAACGGATTTGGCAATATGTTAAATGATACTTCAGATAATTTATCTTCTTGTTTTAGTGATGCTGAATATAAATTAGGCATGGCTTTATGACCTCGGTAAGACCCCTCTATGTATGCGGTGGGTATTCCTGGTAAACTTTGATGTCTCATATCCCATACAAATCTATTAAGTCCAACTTTATTTGATAAAATTGGTTCAGGTGATGGCCCTCCTGGATATCTTTGGAAATTAGGGTCAGATTTAGATGTAATAGTTCTAACCACATTTCCATCTTCATCTTTTATTTCTAAGTACAATTCTTTATTCTTTGAATTTTTTGGTAAATAGTAATAGAATACAATTCCATTAGCAGGGTTTACACCCTTAGAATCATCAGATCCAGAAAAGTTTTCAGATAGGTAGTTTAATTGGCTACTCCAGTTCCCTATAATTGCATCCTCTGGGGTAAGTAGTTTAAAAGTTGTTTTGTTCCCTTCAAACTGCCTTAGTAAACCTAGGTCATCTAATACCCAAAAAGATCTTCCCATAGTGGCTATAGTTAAATCGTTATGGCTAATTTTTAAATCTGATATTGGAGTTATTGGAAGGTTTAATTGAAATGGTTTCCAAATTTTACCTCCATTCCAAGAGATATACATCCCTAACTCTGTTCCAGCAAAAAGTAAATTTTTTCTTTGGGTATCTTCTCTTACCACTCTTGTGTAAGCACCTGTAGGAATTCCAGAACTTATATTAACCCAAGATTTTCCATAGTTAGTGGTTTTGTATATAGCAGGGGTATAATCGTTAAATTTATATCGAGTGGTGGCAATATAAGCTGTAGCCTTATCATGTGGAGATACTTCAATTGAATTAATTAAGGTTTCAGGTAGGTTTTTAGGGGTTACATTCTCCCAAGTTGTTCCTCCATTTTTTGTTAATTGTAATACTCCATCATCTGTTGCAGTCCAAATAACTCCTTGTTCATGAGGTGACTCAGTTACATAAGATAAAGTACCATAATTTTCTGCTCCAACAGCTTCATTGGTATAAGGGCCTCCACCTTTACCTTGTTTCTCTTTATCGTTATTGGATAAATCAGGAGATACTTCAGACCAATTTTTACCATTATCAGTAGTCTTCAGTAATAATTGTGCTCCATGATAAAAAGTATTTTTTTCGTGTTGAGACCAAATAATTGGTGCATTCCAATTGTATCTGTATTTCATGTCCTTTGAGTCTCTCCCTAAATATTGGATAGGAGCTGCCATAATTTGAGTGCTGGCTTTGGCTTTTGTATCTAAAATTTCAATTGTTCCTAAATAACTTCCACCCAATACATATCTTGGATTATCTGGATTAAAAGCTAAAAAGGCACTTTCACCTCCTGCAGAAGCAGACCAATTTTGTTCATTTATACCACCACTACCTAATGCTAAACTGCTAATCTTTACAGAAGAATTATCTTGTTGACCACCATAAATATTGTATGGAAATAGATTATCTGTATTTATCCTGTAAAATTGAGCAGTAGCCATGCGATTCTGAGGAGACCATGATTTTCCATAATTATAAGATACAGCTGCGCCACCATCATTAGCAATAATCATATTTTTATTATTGGTTGGATTAATCCAAAGATCATGGTAATCTCCATGAGTACCTGTAATTCTAGACCAAGTTTTACCACCATCAATAGAGCGTTGCGCACTTGCGTTAAGTACATATACTTTTTCCTCGTCTGTAGGATCTATAAACAATTCAATATAATACCATGCTCTTTGAATTAAACTATGATCAGATGAAATTTTTGACCAATTTCTCCCCGCATTGTCAGAGACAAACAACCCGCCTAATTCTTTATTAGAATCACTTTCAACTAAAGCATACACTTTTTCAGAATTTGAACGGCTAACTGCTACAGCCATTTTACCCTTCTCTTTTGGTAAACCATTGTGTATTTGATTCCATGTTACTCCTCCGTCAGTAGTTTTGTATAAACTGCTTCCTGGACCTCCGCTAATTACTTTCCAGGGCAATCTTTGGTGTTCCCACATGGCTGCATACATCACCAAGGGGTTGTTATAATCCATTGATAATTCTGAACAACCAGTTAAATTATTTACATAGAGTATTTTATTCCATGTTACACCACCATCAACTGATTTAAAAATTCCTCTTTCTTTGTTTGGACCATATAATGCACCTTGTGCAGCCACAAAAATAATATTTGGATTTTTAGGATGAATTACTACTCTAGATATATGTTGGGTGTTTTTTAAACCTATATTTTTCCATGTTTTACCGGCATCAGTAGATTTGTATACACCATCTCCGTATGATGTCATCACCGCTCTTGGAGCATGTTCTCCCATTCCTACATAAATGATGTTTGGATCACTTTCTGAGACTGCTACTGCACCAATAGAACTAGTTTTAAAATAACCGTCAGAAATATTTTTCCAAAGCTGACCTCCATCTTCTGTTTTCCATAATCCTCCACCAGTATTACCCATGTAATACGTCATTGGGTCACCTATTACACCTGACGCTGCAACAGACCTTCCACCTCTAAAAGGACCAATATTTCTATACTTGACAGAATTAAAAATAGAATCTATAGTTTGTGCAAAAGAAGTTGTTATTATAGATAATAATAAAAAAGGAAAAATTATTTTTTTCATGTACATGAGTTTAGTATGCTAACTTATTGAAATAATATTATTTTATTTCAAATTTAATGAAAATAAAAAAGCACCCAACAGGGTGCTTTTTTAATATGTGTAAAAAACTAGAAATCTAGCTTTCTTTTTTTACTTCAATTTTTACTATTTTCATGGTTTCTCCTTTAGAAGCATCAATTTTAAAGTGAGGTTTTTCGTGAACACCTTGACCTTTTAAAGCTTCAATTTTCTTTTCAACTTCTTCTACAGTTCCTTCAATAATTTCATCTTTAGTAGATTCAACACCATCAACTACATATGTTGTAGTAATAGTAGCTATAGCCATTTCGTTAGCATCTGCATCCACAGTTACTTCTAAATGAAGTTCTTTATTTACTTCCTTATTTGCATGTTTTTCAACAGCATGCCCTCCTAGGATAGGAGCTATAACCAACCCTATCAAACAAGTTAGTTTAATTAAAATATTCATAGATGGTCCAGAAGTATCTTTAAAAGGGTCACCAACTGTATCTCCAGTTACCGCTGCTTTGTGAGCCTCAGAACCTTTGTAAGTCATTTCTCCATTTATCTCAACACCTGCTTCAAAAGATTTTTTAGCATTGTCCCATGCACCTCCAGCATTATTTTGGAAGATTGCCCATAATACACCACTTACTGTTACACCAGCCATATATCCTCCTAACATTTCAGCAATCGCTAAATTATCCATACCAAATAGCATTGGAACAAAAGCAATAACTAAAGGGAAACCGATAGTTAATAATCCAGGTAACATCATTTCTTTTAGAGAAGCTTGTGTAGAAATTGCCACACATTTGTCATATTCTGGTTTTCCAGTACCTTCCATGATTCCAGGAATATCTCTAAACTGACGTCTCACTTCATTAACCATTTCCATGGCAGCTTTACCTACAGCATTCATTGCCAAAGCAGAGAATACTACGGGTACCATTCCACCCACAAACAACATCGCTAAAACAGGTGCTTTAAAAATATTAATTCCATCAATTCCTGTAAAGGTTACATAGGCAGCAAATAAAGCCAGGGATGTTAAGGCAGCAGAGGCAATGGCAAACCCTTTTCCAGTTGCAGCTGTTGTATTACCTACAGAGTCTAAAATATCAGTTCTTTCTCTTACAATAGGGTCTTGTTCACTCATCTCTGCAATACCACCTGCGTTATCAGAAATAGGTCCAAAAGCATCAATTGCTAATTGCATAGCTGTAGTAGCCATCATCGCAGAAGCTGCAAGAGCTACACCATAAAATCCTGCAAAG
>Ga0233438_10003450_pt1 | contig 14603 bp, 11 predicted proteins | sample SI_123_September_FD_182720 | JGI IMG/M metagenome (GOLD analysis project Ga0233438, IMG submission 182720) | Seawater microbial communities from Saanich Inlet, British Columbia, Canada - SI_123_September2016_10_MG | ecosystem: Environmental > Aquatic > Marine > Inlet | place: Canada: British...
TGGGATTTTACTTCGAAGAGCTAGAAAGAAAAACAGTTGGCTCGAAGAATTGGGTATTCATACCAACGAAAGTATCAAGGAGTTCAAACAAAATAAATTCGACTTCGAATCCACTAAGGGTAACGAAACACTAACTGCCGTTGATGTATTAGATGATCTTCAAGTCAAAGGTCAACAGGTTCGAATATTCACCTTGAAATCCATTGACATTGATTCATATCAATTAGAATACTTAGACGATTCAGGAGAAATTAAACAACTAGATATTCATCGAACGAATGACACCAATTTCTACTCTACACTAGACATAGATATTCGTGCCATTAAGGGTCGATTAGTCAATAAGTCAGGGCAACCACTGAGTAGATGGAAACCCATTCATGATACCAAAGAACTATTACGCACTAATACCGATAAGAATCTAGAAAAATACGCGGACATCAAGGACGGTGTATTACTACGGAATGAAGAGTTCACTAATCTGATTCAATTATTAAATCCTGCAGAACTCATTAATGAAAAAGCTTTTAGTCATTCCGGTGGTAATAGTATAACCGCCGCAGGAAGGTCCTATGTCGATTCAAAGGAATATGGGCATAATAACTCTAATAACAGCCGTGATTCAGCAACAGATGATTTTGACTACAGCAAATTAAGTACTGCGGAGTACGTCATTGAAGTGCTTCGTGCCGCTTCGAAGCTCTACAATCCGAATGATGATGTAGAAGAAAGTGCAGAAGCACAACTGTCTATGGAGGAAGGGACTGATAATGAAGGTAGCAGCTCTTCAAAATCGAAGAGTAAGCGTTCACTAATTTCAATAAGCCAGAAAGAAAAAACGGCTGCTGTCAGCTTATTTAAGACGATTACAAAACATTTCGAAAGCGCCAACACTGCATTGTTCAAACACAAGACCCTGCAAGTGAATGTAGCTGTAGATGTTTACTCAGACAGAAGCTTGAACTACTTGTTAGCATGCTCTTTGTTTATTGAAAGACGACTAGGAAGCTTTCTCAAAGATTCTGATGGATCCCCCTACTTCTCGAATGGCAACCTGTCTAGTGATGTAGATTGTTTAAAGGGTTTTCTGTTTAAAACAGTCGATGGCTTTCTATTAGGTGGTGGGAAAGAGATACCAAAGCTCTCAATGAAATCGCGAAACGATCTACTTCAATCCATACTATCTATTTGCTTGAATACTTTTTGGAGCAAGCATGATAGAACCGCTCTCAAACTCCTTGTCTTAAATGCATCACAATCTTTGAGCGATGAGCACATAAATGAATCCAAACTTTTAGCTTTCATTCATAATGTGAGTCTCACGTCTAATATAGACGGTATAGAATTCAGTACGAACAGGGCACAAGTGACATCTATATTGACTGAATGGTATAAATGGAAAGACCAATTAGACAGATCCAATCTTAAACAGAATTTGATTATTCCATTTAAGAGCTTGAAAACAGGTGATATCATTTTCAATCGAAAAATGGGGTTCTTCCGTGTTCGAAGAGTAAAACACGATTCTAAATCATTTCATTTAGAAAGAGGAAACCCAAGTCTCTTCATGATTGGAGATCGACCAATATTCTTTAGCCATCATACTGATTATATTCTAACGTACAGAGAATGAAAGAGGTTGGTGAATATCAAAACTTCAAAGACTGTACGAGTCGGGGAAGCGGTAAAAACGTTCAAGAGATTGAACCCAAAGGTCATGAACCTTGTCCAGAATGCATACCCTGGCCAGTACAGAAACGAGTTGGAATTTGGAAAGAGCTTTCTGATAATGATGTATTGTTGGCAAAAGGCAAGTATGTAGTCTTTGATTACATAGGTCTTCCCAATGAAAAGCATGGACTTTGGAAATTCTACGACAAAAAGCAAAGACTTAATAAGTTAGTTTACTTCGACAAAGGAGCGATCGTGAAAAAGGTGATCCCTAACAAACTCAAGGAATGTGTTAATTATAGAGAAATAAGGGCTTGGCATGAGTTCCGAAAGCCCGAAAACATTGATATCCATGACTTTTTCATACTTGAAGCAATACGTACCCAAAACCTTGAGCTTTTTGGAGATCTAGAGAAAAATAGCTTGGTTGACTCTGAAAGTTTAAAATTCCTAGAAGATCAAGGCCTGCTCTTCAGACACGATAACAGCATCAATCTCAATAGTATGAATGTGTCCGAAGACTATCTAAAAAAATTTCACTTCTTAGATCAATTTTTACCAGGATCTCATTTGTATGAACAGCTTTCGGATTTTGAATTCAATCCATACATGTCAACATCGATACTCGATGGCTTTGAAAAGTATGCTCGAAGTATAGATTTCAGAATAGATAAACACGGATGGATTGTTTACCTCATAAGCGTCTTGAAGCGTCAAAACATTGCATTCAATACCAATTTTTTGTTCTGGACTCAATTTGAACGAATTACTGAATCCTTTGAGCTTTGGAAAAGCTTCATACCTGACTTATTATCATTCGAAGAATTCCAGAGTAAACCAACAGAAATTGGTCTAAAAAGTGATTCGAACGAGTATTATTTACGGAATGAGGCTCTAGCTTTTCAAATCAAACTAACCAATCACAGGACGCATCATCTTTTTGAGAAAACCTACGATCATCATACAAAGTCGTTTAGACGAATCGAGGAGTATCAAGAATTAGAAAGTTTCAAGGAGGCATACGAGAAAAATGTAATCGCCCTCAAGTACAATTCAATTTTAGGGGGTTGTAACGAAACTGGTAGCAGCTATACCTGGTCTGCGCTCACCGACTACTACTCTACCAATAAAATAACTCCTCAGACACCAGAATTTGCCCGAGAGAATCGTAGAATAATACTCGAAGAACTTAAGAGAGGGAAGTCTGCGGAATATATGGGCAGAATACTATACAAAGCTATTCAAAACTCTCCCGATGGGGAACTAAAACACGCTTTAAAAGGACAGCCAATTGTTCTCCCAATACCGGCAAGTTCAATTGAAAAGAATGATAAGCGATTCAAACCCTTAATTGCCTCATTCTGTAAATGTGCCAATGCTGAAAATGGCTATAACCTTGCCATTCCCGCAGAAGAGGGTAGAAATGCCCAACACCTAACCGAAGAAAGCATTCACTTAAGCTCTTATATAACCATTGACCAAGGTGTGAAAGATAGGATTGTGATAGTAATAGATGATGTTCGTTCCCAAGGCCGGAGTACTCGCGCAATGCAGAAAAAGCTTATCAATCAAGGTGCTAGAGCAGTACACTTCGTTTATTTCGGCCTGTCCGTGAACAATGTGAACCGTTTTTACAAAGAAGAGTTTGATGACAGAATTAACGCATACAACTTCAAATCCTTTCAAAAGGCCTACTTCAAAACCTCTCGAAACGAATATTACTGTGGATTAAACATCAGAAGTGCCAAAGGTAATTTCATGTATCGTCGTCATGCATATATTAAAGCTCGAAAGTTGGGTGATATCTCTAAAATTGTATCCAATGCAAAACTTGAGTTAAACAGATGGGAACTTGAACGTGATGGCGAAATCCAGACTAGATTTTTTGCCAACTTTTTAAATATTGTTGAAAATGAATTCCGAGTATTTTTCTCCGAGCTTGAGTCCAAAAATGGATCATTCTATTCCGAGTGCTATCTCGTTCAAGCAACAAAATTTGAAGGCGTTGAAAATGTAATTCCTTTATTTCAAAAGGCTAACTTAATGCTTCCAAAGAATAGTATAATTCAATTAACCTGGCTTGATGAGTGAAGTAGCTTGCATAGCAGCATTACAGCTAATTGATGGCGTTGGTAATTCAACAATCAACAAAATCATTAGAACACCATCGTATGATCTCGCTGAAGGTTACAACAGTTTTCACTCCTGTTACCTAGCAATTAAAGCTATCAATAAAAATGTACCAGACTTAGAGAGTGGAAAGCTTGAAGCTATTTATCAGGAAAGCATTGAAGTTCTAAAAAATCAAGAGCAACTAGGGATCAAAACAATTTCTCGTTATGATAAAAACTACCCTGTTGGCCTCTCCCTCCTTCCCTCTCCACCACCTTTGATTCATTTCAAAGGAAATTTGAATGCTTTAAACCAGAAAAATGTTGCAGTTGTAGGGTCACGAAAAATGAGTCTAGGTACCGATCACTCATTAAGCAAACTGGTCTCAGAATGTGTAAAGAATGGCTACAATATCGTGTCTGGATTGGCATTAGGGGTCGATACCACGGCACATAAAGCAACTCTTAAAAATCACGGGACAACGATTGCAGTAATGGCTCATGGCCTCGAAACGATTACTCCGAGCCGCAATAGATCTTTAGCAAATGAAATCATCGCCAATAATGGATGTCTATTCTCGGAATACCTAATTGGCACTCCGCCCTCTGCAGGAAATTATATAATCCGCAATAGTCTTCAGGTTGCTATTTCTAGGGGTGTGATAATTGGTGAAGCTCATAAGAACAGCGGAACTATGGAAACCGCCAAACAAGCCTTTAAGCAAGGGAAGCTTCTGGGATGCTTACCAGTGACAAATGATAATATATCCAATTACACAGCCTTTGATTTTCTGGTAAATGATCACCAAGCGACAACACTCAATTCGGAAGAATCAAAAAATGAATTCTTCGAAAAGATCGAATCCTATAAAATAAGCCCGACTACCAAAACAAATGAACAGCTAAACCTATTTTGATAATGAAAAAGCACATGAAGCGTTCTACATATCCGTTCCAAAAAACGCGAGTCTAAAATGAGATCTTATTCCTCTTCTACCCCATAGCCGCAGCTATATTTACTAGCAATGATAAGCCTATTCCGATAAGAGCTGCTGTACAAGCAGTTTTCGCTTTTTTAGGGCTACTTTTAATATTTACCAGCCATATAATACCACCAATAAAAGGAAAACAAAATGACAACACCTGGTATACAGTGTCTAGATCTTCTTCTTTCTCTTCCTTTTTAACTTCTTTTATTATTACCTCAGGTTCTTTCTTAGGTGGTGGCATTGGTGAAGCTTTCTTTATAGACCGTACTATAAATTCAAGCTTTGGTCCTTCGTATGATAATTGAATCAGATCCCCACTTGATAAATACCAACTATTATTGACGGGTCTTCCATTAATAAGAGTCGGGTTTGAGCTAGAATTATTACGAATAATCCAATCTCTCCCATCTTTGACTAGAACTGCGTGCCTTCTGCTAACAGTCTTATGCTGATTACTATACCTAATATCACAAGTTGAATCTCGACCTATTTCGATTCGACTATTTTTTAGCTCTTGCTCTTGACCGAGCATGTAATCTCTTGAACTAGTCAAATACCTCACAAGGAACTGAACTTCCTCTGTTCCATTATCGCGTCTTATTGTTCTATCCAGATCTCCCATAACAGTTGTCTTTCTAAATCCAAGTTTTGATTACTCCACCAATATATTGCCCTAAACCAGAAATCAATGACATTGTCCCTACACCAGCAACAAAACCAGTAATCACTCGAATAAGATTAGTGCTTTCACGCTTTGTAATGTACTGCCGTATACCGTCTAGATACGTAGGTATTGCCATTGAAATCGCCCATAAAACAGGGATCTCCCACAAATTGAAAAGAAAAATTGGCATTGAAAAATAACCCAAATGAATACCCGTACATCGTGCACATACTGGAAACTGTTTCCCCTTCCAAAAAAAAGATCGGTGAGGCAGTCTATGACACAGCGTCAAGTGAATCTTTGTTTGTTTCAAAATAGTTGATTCGTTTATTTAAACTTGGTTGTTACGTATCTGTATTCGCCTTCAAACGTTCTACAACCACTTGAACATTCACAATCATATTCTCTAACATTTATCACATCCTCCCCTCCCCATATATTCAGGTGACATTCAGAGTTATCATCTAAGTAGTTCGCAACGCCAGCCCTGTGCTCATAAGCATATCCTTCAATCTGACGACTACATCGACCACTCTCGTCGCTTATCCGAAATCTGATTCCTCGAGAATGATTATTTAGATCCTCACAATAAGCCACACTCAACAGCCTTCCTAAAGAATCTTTATAATTTCCAAACCATTTTGTTGTAGATAAAATCATATTCTCCTTTAGGAGCATCTCATTTGTACTAAATGGTAACGTACATTGATCTTCAACATCACTTATACTGCGCAGCAAAAAATGAAGCCCTTCTTTGGACTTCCCTGACTTTTTCCATACGCCGTGTATCATATCTCCCGACAATTTACCTTGAAATATTCCCGTTGAATTTCCATCAACATTTTCTCTTAAAAGAAAGCTCCCGTCCGCTTCTAATGTGCCGTTCAAATTCAAATATTTGACCTTTGAGTCGTAACGATAAATCCCTTCTAGCTTCGAACCACTCTGGAATAAGATCATACTAATCCCGTATCTACCATCTATCTCACCTCTGAACATATATTTAATACTTAGTCCAGATTGGACTTCCTCTGAATTTGAACGAGGCGAGCAACTAATAATAGATAGTGTTACCAATAAGACGATTATCAAACGAGTCATACTCATGTCCTAGCGTTCATAAATCAAGTCACCCGGGGTTTGATTCCGAATCTTCCACCATATAGTAAAAGCAACAACCATAAGGGGAAGTATCGTAAAAAATGGCAAGTAAGTCAAAAGAACAGCGAAGTCATATAAACTTTCACCACCAGTATCTAATCGCACTAAACTCAAAACTGCATCGGTAGATATATCTGCGGTGAGATATAAAATTGCCGCCGAGGCGAGATAAACAATGCCAATTATAACGAATGATATTATGACATAAGTTAATCCAATGATTCTATTAGACATACCAAAAGCCTTCAGGGTTCCCAGATTCTTTGCATTCTTATTAATGTGCTGAAGCAGCGTTTGAATTACTAGGACAATAATGAACCCAATACTAATCAAAACGAGAACTCGAGATAAGATCTTGGAAACGCTATTGAATGTCATAAAGTTGTTTCTTGATTCAATAACATCCATGTCTATAACCAAGCCGATCTTCTTTTGATTAGACGTTAAACTCTCAAAACGAGTATTAATCCCTAACATCATTTTACGCAGTTGATTTACTTGTTCAAGTGAAGACATTTCAACAATCAGCTTATCGTAAATCACACCGTTCAAATTAGTATCCGTGAATTGGCCAACAGAATTGAAGTTGTAGATTCTTTGGTAAGAACCTAAGAGCTCACTTAGCTCTGAATCTAAATCCTCTTGGGATAAATTTGAATCATAAGGAAAGACATAATAAGGTTTACCTGAACCAATACTTTGTTTTTCCAATCCTTGAGGATCAAATTCAAGTAGATCAGATTTAAGTCCTTGAATTGGTTTTTCTGTGTAAATCACATATTCATTAAGATGACCGGTTGCATTCGGATCAAGGATACTGTACTCTGTGTAGCCCGCGATATGTGGGAATAGATCTTCCGTACAAAGAATATCACATTTATCCGGTAGCTGAGATACAATTCCCGCTATACCAACTGGAACTGAGAACTCTTCGTTTCCCACCCCTCTGAACCTAAAGTCAAGAAAAGCCGGATATTCATCGTTGTATCCTAAGCGATTCAAATATTCCTCAGTAACAACAATTGAATAATTCGCCACAGAAAAGTCAACGAACTGATTGTCCTTAAACAGTCCCTTAGACTTCATGAAATCGTACATTTTGTCGTTTGTACTAATCATTCTGATTTTAGCAGTTTCTGACTTTCTAGCTTTGAAAGATGATGAGTGCTTTGTATAAAAGGACTCGAATGCAAACGAGGTAAATGAAACACCCTGAACATTATATACATTGACAATGCTGTCTTGTTTCATTACCTTCTTTAACTCATCTATATAGCTTTGTCTCTGAGCTAATTGGAAAGGAATATCCACTTTTAAAAATTTCACGAAAGGACTATCCATTTTCTCCTTTAAATACTTGGAAGCACCTGAACTAAACCCGATCGACCATAGCGAAACTATAGCGATTAGAATGAGAAGAATAAATTTTCGACCACCAGAAACTACCGACTTGAATTCATTTCTAGCGAATACCTTATTGTAGGTTTTAAAATCCATGGTTATTTAAGTTGATCCTTTAAAAACTTTGCTAAATCAGACTGGATAATTGATCTATCCTGATAATCCTTCCATTTGTCCTGATCCCTGGTAAAAATGCCCTTGCTATTTAGAACCCCGTAAGATGAAGACTCGTCTTGAGGATCTCTGAATTCTTTACGAATAAGTACAATCCTGTCGCCATACTCGGTTGCTAAATCTATATCATGGGTTACGATTACCGTCACGCCATCTTCAGACTTAACCTTATCCACAAGGATTTCAATTAGGTTCTTCGCATTCCACCAATCCAGATTACCTGTTGGCTCATCTGCTAGAAGAATTGCATATTTGGAAATAGCCGCTCGCACGAATGCCAGGCGCTGACGTTGCCCCCCTGAAAGCTTCATAATCGCCTTGCCATCTTCGACGATCTCATCTCTATCTCGCTGATTAGGGAACAAACGGTAAATCATAGACTTAGCATTGTGTGCTGCTTCAGCATATGATTTACCCTCTACAATCTGAGTTAATAAGACATTCTCAAACGCGGAAAGATTCGGAAATAAATTGGTACTTTGGAATATAAACGAAAGGTTCTCTTGTCTAAACTTGGAAAGGTCCTTTTCCGACCTACTCCAAATTCTCCTCAGATCTTCACGCTTATTCTTATTCTCAAACCAAAATTCTCCGCTTTTTTGAAAATCGATGGTATTATTCATAAGCCCTAGCGTTTCTAGTAATGTACTTTTACCCACGCCTGATGCACCTACAAAAAAAACTATTTCCCCTTTATAAAGATTTAGCTCTTCTATTTGTAAGACTGGTTCTGAACTTGCACTGTACTGACATGCAAGATTCTTAATATGATAAACAAGATTATTCATTTCCGGGAAAGTCTTTTAGTGGTACCCAATAGAATGTTTGGTTTGCTAGAGGAAATGATCTGTTTCTATATCGATTCGGTGAGAAATTTGCTGACTTATTTGTGAAAGCATTTAGGAAACTTCTAAAGGAAGATGAATTCAAAGATTTGATATCCTTGAGTTTCTGATACTTGAGATCACCATAAATGTTGTTGTAGTCAAAAGGTATATTTAACAGTATTTCCCATATTTCATTGAGCGACTTATCTGCAATTACTTCTTCTGGATCTCCCGTAATAATCTGAGTCTGACTGATTAATGCTTCGTATAAACTCTGCTTCATTTCACTCTGTGAACCAGAGGCTTGAAGTGCTTGAAATGACTTTTGCAACTTATTGAACTCCGTTCGACTTAAGAATACTACCGGATTATAAACATCGTCATCACCGTACATGTCAATATTCGTATATCCCACATAAGAGAAATCACCTAGTGAACTTACGAAGCGTAAACACTCTTTAAATTTTTGTTCGTCATCACTACAATATGAACAAATTACCTTCGCTACTTCTTCGTCATAAGCACCCATGGAACCCGATGACGACACCTCGCCACCACCTAATCGCTTAATTTCTTGGATTCTATTATTTATCTGGGTTAAATAAGCCTGAGTTGCATCGCGAATGTTTCCTTCTAAAACATCGCTGTTCATCTGAGTACGATCCGGCGCATAAGTAAAACTTCCAAACATGAACAAATCAGAAATATCATCTCCTTGGGAAGTTTTAAAGGCTAGATTGTAGGTATTATCATAATTCTCTGAAGGCTTGAGCTCAGTTCGAATACCATCAATCTTATTAACGGCATTCGAAAGCATGTATAAATACTCCATGGCATCATCATTAAACTTGATAAAAGCATCTTGTTGAGTGTTGTACTTTACTTGAAAAGTGACCAAATTCATCTGATAGTCAGCCATAGCCGTAACCGCCTGATCAATAGTCCTTTTCATTTTATCCATAGATTCTTCATGATTACCGGCATCACCTATCAATATCATGATATTCGACTGTCCTTTCTGAAGTCCTACCTTCTTTAACCCTTCAATTATTCCATTATATTGTGCCTCCGGCAAATCTTTATCTTTCGATTGACATTTCACCTCTAGCAACCATTTTTCCAAGGCCTCTTCATCAGAAGTCAGCCTAAAATGTTCATACGCTTCGTCACCATCTGCGTAATCACGATAGACAACTGCTCCAAACTTTAGCTTAGAATTAAAACCTGAGGACAAGTTTTGATCAACGATTCTCTGGATACTTTCAGCAACGGATTTGTAGTAAGGCTTCATACTTACTGTAGCATCTACTACGAATACAACATTCACATTTTTTTGCTGCTCCTCCAGCACATTTAATTCTCGTGTCCATTTTGCTTTATCCGCGTCAGTAATTTCCTCACCGGCGACATTTCCAACTGTAGCGACTTTTGTAGTCTTACTTGAATTACTTTTCGGAGTTTCTAGGATTGGCATCCGCATTATCTCAGGCTCAAGCATAGACTGTTGTAGATTAAACTTCTTAACGCGCCCTCTGGTATTCACGTGGCCAGACCTTGACCATGCATTTAAGAGTCCCTCAGTCGCATAAATATCGGCTGTTTTATTCGGATAGGACGCTTCTATTGATCGGCCATAAGCAGGCTCTAAACATAATCGACTGTCCCAACTAGTAAGATGATAATTTCTCATCCAACCATCCACATCATTTTGCAACGATATTTTATCAGTTGATAAATTGTCGGTAGATGACAAAAGTTTCATACCTCCTCGCTCTTTGAGGATATAGTAAATCTTGAATTTACCGGATTCTTTCTTTTTCTCACGACCAGCTGGATCCCACCATAAATCATATTTTTTACTCAGGTTTTCTAGTTGAGATTGTTCCAAAACCCCCTCTTGTATACTAATTAGAGCCATAGCTTTTTTTGTAGCGCCTTGGTCGGTCAATAACGGGTAACCGCTTAAAACCGTATTGTCCACTTTTATCCAACCGACGTCTACCGGTCTATCATTTGCTCGACCGTTTTTAAGCTCATGGGGTATGTAAACATGCAGCCAGCTTCCTTGGATCTCTTTAACTAAAAGAGGTTGCATAAAATCTAATTCTCGACCAAAAGGAATGGAACTGTTTGGAGATTCCATAGTCCTATTTTTATTTCTATCGCTGTATACGTACCAAGGAATCTTTGTCGAAAAAGTCAACGAGCTTAATGATTTTGAGCCAGAATAATATTTTTCGAGGTCGCTCAGTTTAGCATATGTAGATAGTTCTTCCGGTAATACAATGAATCCCTCTCTCGTCGTTTTTTGTGCATACATCTGGGTAGCAACCGCTAGCCAGAAAATCATAAGATAACGTTTCATTTAAAAGTAAGTCGTAGTTTGTTTAATATCGAATAATGGTGAAGGAGCAAATACCGTGGAAGTATCTGATTGATGTAAAAAATAATTAAGCTCAATACTATTTACCGATTCTGCAAAGAGGTAACAGATCCTTTGATAGAGTAATCTTCCTAAATCTACATTAGGCTGAAAAGTTTCATTAGAAGTATAAACCATCACCTTGACTTCGTTACCAATTTCATATTTATCCAATGCCTTTACCAATAATCTTAAATCTTCATCTGCCAAAGGCCGTTCAGGTCTTACCGTACCAAGCTGCTTAACTACGTTAACATACTTATCGGGTGTACTTATCGAAGGTGAATTTTGATTTGATAGAAAAACTAATGTCTCGAACTCGTCGAGCCCCCTTAGTGTTTGATCTAAAGACTCTTGCCATTCATCCCTTGTATATATCGCAATATCAGAGGAGGCGTCTACGTAAACAATATTTCTGATTTGCGCGTTGGATACTACCGCAATCAACGAAAACAATAATGATAATTTTATACTCTTCATCATTGCTCAGAATATTTTATATTGAAATTTAAACAATCGGATGTATGGACTGAAATAATCTTCAATGAATTAGCGCTTCCACCGTATTTCTTATTCCGGCCATTAACTCCTATTTCTGTCATGAAACTTGATTTTTCAACATTTTTGCCATCCTTTATAAAAGTGAGCGTTCTGCCAGAGCTGACTTTTATAAAGATAGAGTGATTCTTATAATCGAGGATGTAAGCGTTTAAGGCACTTTTTATTTCTCGAGTTAACTTATCCTGGGTAGATTTATCACATACGAAGGGTTCACAATCCTTGTAGTTACGTCCTATTGTGATGCTTAATTCTTGATCCGTTTTCTGTGACTTAATCCAGATATTCATATCCCCAGATTGTTTTCTTTCCCATGATCGTAAATAGTTATAAGGCCCTTTTTGACCATTCACACTAACGAGAATATCTGAATCCTTATAACCTTTTTGTAACACGCCGTCGTTAATTTCCAGAGTATAATTGCAGTCTTTATCCGGACCGGTCACTGCAAATTCGACCTCTGAAAGAGGAAGAAGTGGACAGTCTGCTGATGATTGAGACTTAATTGCTGTGTGATCGAGTTTTATACCACTTCCATCTGACGTCTGGGCAATTATGGTATCTTTTTGATTATCACCAGAACCCCATGCTAATTCAAAGCTATTAATACCATCATCGGATTCACACGTGATAATTTCACCAGTAGATTGATCAATTTTAACTTTTTTTCCGTCTGATAATCGTACAGATTCTAGGTTCTCATAGTCGCCTACTATAAAGTAGCTTCCCGATTTATTTTCTATTGAAAAAGTTAAATTCTTTGTCGAGTTACCGAATCCCCCACAGAAGACAAAGGCAATAAGAATAGCTAATATGGGCAGCAAAACGAGGATTGGATTTTTTTTCATCGATAATATTATAAAAAGTAAATAATTGACATTTTAGAAATGAATCTATCGTTCCACAGTTTTTCATCCAACTCCTGGACAGATTGAAATTCATTGAAAAGGGTGCTTAGATTTCCTTCTTTTCCAAAAGGTGAATTCAAAACGGAGTTATAACCAAACGATACACTTAATTGAGTTCTACGGTTTAAATCTTGCAAAACACTTATTCCGTAAACCAAATTCAATTCTTCTAAGAGATTGGTATTATCCTCTAAATTGACAGTAAACTCCCCAAAATCATAATGTTGAGGGTCATCTATGAGAATATTGAAATATTCCGGGCCATATAATCCTGAATACTTAGCCGTGGCAATTGTGGAGTAATTATATATACCAGGCAACAAGTAATGTCCACTTATGTATGGTCCAACCTCGGTCGTTTTAAATCTTCTGCTATAATTGAGTCCAATAGAAAGATAGTTTCTTGATACCTGACCTGTCTCAACAAGGTTTTTGGTTTTCGTAATTCTTGTATAATTATCCCCTGCGTCGTCAACCGAGGCTACAGCACTTGTAAATGGAGTAATTTGAAATTCTGAACTTAAATTGGAAACTCCTCCCCCAAATTGCAAGGTAAATGATTGATTAACTTTCGAATAAAGCCTTTTACCAATAAGTAAGCCGTAACTTAATTGTGTAACTCTTGAATTTATTTCTGAGTTAAAAGAAGATTTTTGAGAAGCTATATTTTGCCATTCGTAAAAGAACTCTGGAGATATTGACCAGCCTTTCTTTCTAAATCGTAATTCTGAAATATTTGCAGGTTTGCGAATCGTATCACCACCAAGGTTCGACTTAAATGACTTACTTACAGATTTCTTCTGAAAGAATAAACTATTCTCAGAGTAAATCTTGGAGTCATTTTCTGGAGAAAATTCATTCAATGTAAAAATGCCGTAGGCATCTTGTATCGAACGAATACCCTTGTCCGACTTTACCAAAACATTACCAAATTCAAGTTGAAGTTGCTCTTCCGAAAGTCCTTTCGCACCATATTTTACTATTATATACTTGTCTATCCTCTCATTTGAGGTTATTTGTTCTATATGAAAAGTAATACTCGCTTCGTTATAGGTGTACTTTAGATGGAATCGTTGATCTAAAGTGTCTTTATAAGAGGCTACTGGTTCATTTGGGCTTTTAAAATCAATTGTCTTTTTTAGATCTATGAAGACATCTCCAGAACCATAACCTTTATTAGAGGAAAAGTTCTCATTGACTGAAACGGCATACGGGTACAAATCGATGTAGGCGTCCTGCCTATTGAACAGGCGGAGTAGATCATCCATGTACTTATCAACACTAACCATCTGCTGAGAATTCGCCATCGGAATATCATTCACTAGAGTTGAATTCTTGCCAAATAGATCGTAAAAGAAACCTTCATCTCCCGTTCCTCTCCAAATGTCATCATTCTCGTACTGGTCCAAAAACAATAATGCTTCTGAAATAATGTACCTTTCTCTATGTTCAATTCCCTTCGTCTGTTCCTGCGCATAGATTGACTGAGAGAAGAGACAACCTATGGTAAATATTATTAGTCTTCTCATTTTATCTTCTATCTATAATTACTTTCTTCTGAACTAAAGAACCGTCTATCTCCAAGGTCAATACATAGAACCCAGAAGGTAGGTGATCAGGCACCCTCACCCTATTATTTCGTGGTTCAAGAGGTATCATTCTTCCCGATGCCTCCGTGAGCCATACGCGCTGAGGCGAAATATGTGATTCAATATTG
>Ga0233438_10003452_pt1 | contig 14587 bp, 12 predicted proteins | sample SI_123_September_FD_182720 | JGI IMG/M metagenome (GOLD analysis project Ga0233438, IMG submission 182720) | Seawater microbial communities from Saanich Inlet, British Columbia, Canada - SI_123_September2016_10_MG | ecosystem: Environmental > Aquatic > Marine > Inlet | place: Canada: British...
TTCAGAAATTTAAAAACATCTATTAAAGAAACTCATGATTGGTGGTATTCAGATAATTTAACTGATGAAAGAAGAGCTAAATTTGAACAAAGAAAAGGTTCTATTCTAGTTAGTGAAAAAGAGTTGATTAAAAAATGGAAAGAACATCAAAAAGGATAAAACTACAAACTCATATATTTCTAAAAATCATTTCATACTAAAGAAAATGGCACAAAGTTTGATAATATAAAAACATGATAAAAAAAATACTACTCGTTTTATTTTTAATTCCGATTTCAGCACTTGCTCAAATTAATGAGGCCAATACTCAGAAAACTATATCAGGTTTTATAACCCACAATAACAAACCTCTAGAAAATGTAACCATTTTAGTCGATAAAACAATTAGATATGCAGTTTCAAATGAGAAAGGTTTTTATTCTATAAAAGCAAAACCAGGAGAAGTTTTATACTATAGTTATGTTGGTTTAGATGAAGTAAAAGTTTTAATTGAGAATGTAACACAAACACTTAACATTAATTTACAACTCAAGTCTAGCATAACAGATATTGAACATGATAAAGTTGTTCAATTAGGAGAAAGTTCGTTTGGCGAAAATGCCTCTAGTTTTAAGGCTTTAAAAGTAGATCCTAATAAATTGAACCCAAATGCTACATCACTTACAAGAGCATTAGAAGAAAAAATACCAGACATTTTAGTTCGACTAAATGATTATGGAGAGGAAATTATTTATTTAAGAGGTAAAGAATTAAATGGACCTGCTGTTTGGGAAATAGATGATGTTATTTTTGATATCCCCTATCCTATTTTCATTTCTGAAGTAAAAGAACTCTTAATAATTAATAATAAAGAATTTTATCCTAACCTAGAAGTTACAAATCCACTCATAAAAGTTACAACATCGATAGATTATAAAAAGTTAAAAAAATTAGATTATAATAACTACTACTTTATAGATGCAGATTATTATTCAAGTGATGCAAAAAAATACAAAGACATAAAAATTAAGTATCCATTTTTGGATAAGTTTGGTAAACTTTCTAAAGATGATGAATTACTTACAATTTATGAAAAAAACTATGCATTAGATAAGAATTATACCAATTATCATTTAGCAGTTTATAATCATTTTAAAAATAAAAAAGTTGATAAATCCATGCTGATTAAGGTGTTATCAGATTTTAATAAATTCACGAATAATCCTGAAGAATTAAAAGCAATAGCCTATAATTATCAGGAATTAAATGAAGGCAATAGTGCTATTGAAGTCTATAAAAGAATATTAAAATTAAGACCTTATAATAGACAATCGTTTAGAGATTTAGCAAATGCTTATTATGAACAAAAAAACTACAATAACTTTTTAAAGACCTATAATTTTTATTTGCAAAAAGGTTTAAAAATAGATGTTACTGATATTGGTGAAATTATGTCATCAGAAATTATGTCTGTCTATAATACAGAATTAGATGAAGTAATTACCAACCAAAAAATTAAAATTTCGAACCCTTTAAAAAGTGAAGAAAGTGATATTAGAATTATTATAGAATGGAATGTTTCTGAAGCCGAGTTTATTGTTGAATTGGTAAACCCTAAATTAGAGCGTTTTACTTTACAAAACACCTATTCTCATAATCCTGCATTAATTGTAAATCAAAAAGAAAAAGGATATCTCTCTAAAGAACTGGTTATAAATAGTCTAAATCCTAGAAATCATCTTTTAAATTTAACTTATTTAGGTAATAAACAATATAAACCTACCTATTTTAAATTTACAACTTACTATAACTGGGGCAGACCTAATCAGAGAAAGAAAATAGAAGTTTTTGAAATTTCTCAGAAAAACAAGAAGGTTCAACTATTAAAAATTAATCGCAGAAATTTATAATTTTTAATAATTATCTACATCTGTTATAAAACGAATTGGTCTAAAATCTTTAACTGCTTCAAAAGTATTTTTAATTTTAGCCACCTGACTTTTAGTATTGGCAAGACTTTGTTTTGGTGGAATTTTAATTACAATATTTTTAATATACTGATTTCTAATTCTAGCAACTGCTGGAGCTGTTGGCCCTAAAACGTGTTCTCCAAAAGATGTGTATAAAGCTTTAAATAACCAATTTACTCCAGTATCAACTTTATTATAATCTCTATGTTTTAGAGTAATTTTTATTAACCTATAATAAGGAGGATATTTGTATTGCCAACGCTCTTGCAATTGCTCTTTATACATTTCAGTATAACTTGTTGTAGATACTTGTTGTAATATTTGATGATAAGGATTGTAGGTTTGTATGGCTACATTTCCTTGTTTTTTACTTCTACCTGCTCTACCAGAAACTTGTACCATCATTTGATAAGCTCTTTCGTGAGCTCTAAAATCAGGAAAGTTTAACATGGTATCTGCATTTAAAATTCCAACCAAAGAAACATTATCAAAATCTAAACCTTTAGATAACATTTGGGTACCTACTAAAATATCTATCTCTCTTGCTTCGAAAGTACCAATTATTTTTTGATATCCAAATTTACCACGAGTTGTATCTAAATCCATTCTTCCAATTTTATAATCAGGGAATAATTCTTTTAGTTCAAGCTCAATCTGTTCTGTTCCAAAACCTTTGGTGTTTAAAGTATTACTACCACAAGCAGCACAAGAGTTTGGCATTGCTCTTTGATAACTACAATAATGACATTTTAACTCGTTTCTAAATTTATGATAGGTTAAACTAACATCACAATTAGGGCATTGAGGAGCAACTCCACAAGTTTTACATTCTACAATTGGTGAATAACCACGTCTGTTTTGAAATAAAATAATTTGTTCTTTCTCATCTAAAGCTTCTTGAATTAGTTTTAATAAACGATCAGAAAAATGACCTTTCATTTCTTTCTTCTTAAACTTTTCCTTTACATCTATCAATTCTATTTTTGGCAACTGAACATTTCCAAAACGTCTATTTAGTTCCACAAAACCATACTTATTTTGTTTAGCATTAAAATAGCTTTCTAAAGAAGGGGTTGCAGAACCTAATAAAATTTTGGCTTGATGGATTTTTGCTAAAACAATAGCAGCATCTCTAGCATTATATCTTGGTGAAGGTTCAAATTGCTTGTAAGATGTTTCATGTTCTTCATCTACCACTATTAATCCTAAGTTAGAAAATGGCAAGAAAATAGACGATCTTGCTCCTAAAATAATTTGTGCTTTAGTTTTACTTTCAAGAACGTTATTCCAAACCTCTACTCTTTCATTCATTGAGTATTTTGAATGAAAAACAGAAATTTGATCACCAAAATAAAATTGTAAACGCGTAATAATTTGAGTGGTTAAGGCTATTTCTGGCAATAGAAAAAGTACTTGTTTGCCTTCATCTATAACTTCCTGAATCAATTTTGTATAAATTTCTGTTTTACCAGAACTCGTTATACCATGTAAAAGCGTTACATCTTTTTCCTTAAAAGTTTCCTTAATTTCAGTAAAAGCTTTTTCTTGAAATTCATTTAAACTTTTTAAAGAATTTGTATCTCCTTTAAAATTGATTCTATCAGTTTGAATTTCATAAAACTCAAAAATATCTTTATCTACTAAAGATTTCAAAATGGCTAATGAAACATTCGCGCTTTTCTCTAAATCTTTGGCTTTGATAGGCTTTTTTGTAGTCGATAATTGAAAAAAAGCTAAAACTGCTTCTCTCTGTTTTTTTGCTCTAGATAATTCTTCTAATAATGAGCTTAGAGAGTCATCAGAATTATAGTTGGAATGTAAACGAACGTATTTTACCAACTTTGGTTTGTATTGTTCGTAGATTTTTTCTTGTATAAATATCGCTGACTTTTTTATAAGCTCATTTACAATTGGCATTACTTTTTTCTTGCCTAAAATATCTGCAACCTGATGAATTGTAAGTTGTGATTGATGTTGCAGAGCTTCAAAAATCAAAAATTCTTCATCCTCTAAAATATCATCATTTGTAAAAACTTCATTTTTAGAAATGCTAGTTTCACTTTCTAATAAAAATGCTGATGGTAAAGAAGCTCTATAGACATCTCCCAAAGAACACATATAGTAATTAGCTATCCATTGCCAATGTTTTAATTGTAATTTATTTACAATTGGACTTTCATCTAAAATCTGAATAATATCTGTAGTTTCGTATAAAGTTGGTTTGGTTGTATGAATGTTAAAAACCAAACCTGTGTACATGTTTTTATTACCAAAAGGCACTGCAACTCTCATTCCCACCTCCAAAAAACTAACTTCGTCATCTGTAATAGAATACGTAAAGGTTTTTTGAATAGGAATGGGTAATATGACGTCTATAAAATGAATAACTAACAATTTAATTGAATATCAAAGCTACATAAAATTCACTACATTGTAATCAGAAAATTATAAAGAATATGAAAGCTAGTGATTGGAAAAAAAAAGGCAAATTTTATGAATTAGAAGGGAAATCAATTTTTGTTATTGATCAAGGGACTAGTAAAGATGTTTTAGTAATACTTCATGGATATCCAACATCTTCGTTTGATTATTATAAAGTCTTACCTGAACTTATAAAAAAATATCGTGTTATTATTCATGATCATCTTGGATTTGGTTTTTCTGACAAGCCTTTAAATTACTCTTATTCTTTAATAGAGCAAGCTGATTTAGCGTTGCATTTATGGGAGAAATTAAATTTAAAAAACGTTACTATACTAGCTCATGATTATGGTACATCTATAGCAACAGAAATTTTGGCTAGAATGAACACAAATCTAATCTCATTAAAAATTAAAGAGCTTATTCTTTGTAATGGATCAATTCATATAGAATACTCAAAATTAAGAGTTATTCAAAAATTATTAAAAAATAAATTTACTGGTAAAATAGTGGCAAAATTAAGTACTTATCTAATTTTTAAAGAAAATATAAGAAAAACTTATTTTGATAAAAAGAGAGTTACTAAAAATGAACTGAGACAAATGTGGTTACAAATTGAAAATAATAACGGAAGAAAGGTTATTCATAGATTAACAAACTATATTAATGAACGATATTATTTTTGGTATAGATGGGTTGGCGCTTTAGAAAAAACAACCATTCCCACAAAAATCATTTGGGCAAAAAACGATCCTATTGCTATCCCTAAAATTGGAGAATTAATTCATAAAGAGGTACAGAATAGTAAAATTTTTTGGATTGAAAATTGTGGTCATTTCCTAATGCTAGAAAAACCAAAGGAATTTACTGTACTTGTTCTGCAAACCTAATCTTTAGCTTTTGTCAATATGAATTTCTTGAGATTTTATTTTTCTAGAACCCTCATATAATTCATACTTTACAAATTTACAGTCTAAATCTCCGTTTTTAAGTGCTATTCTTTTGGATGTTCTTAAACCAACGGATTTTAAAGCATCAGTATCCGAAGTAATTAACCAAGCTGTAGAGCCTGGATAATTGTGTTTCAAAGTGTCTCCAATTTTTCTGTAAAATTCTTGAGTATCTATATTTAAACGCTCTCCATAAGGTGGGTTAAATAGAATAGTTGTGTTCCCAAAAACTTCTTTTGTAGAATTGAAAAAGTTTACATGGTGTACACCAATAAACTCCTCTAAATTTGAAGAAATTACATTTGCTTTTGCTTTTTGAACAGCAGAAGGTGCTTTGTCAAATCCCATTATTTTAAAATGTGATGATCTTATTTTTTTTAATAATGCATCTTGTATCGTAAAATACAAGTCTTCATCATAATCTTTCCAGTTTTCAAATGCAAACATTTTTCTATTGATATTTGCAGGTATATGATTTGCAATCATAGCTGCTTCAATTAAAATAGTACCAGAACCACACATTGGATCTATAAAATTCTCATCTCCTGTGTAACCAGACAATAAAACCATACCTGCAGCCAATACTTCATTAATGGGAGCTATGTTTGTTGCAGTTCTATATCCTCTTTTATGCAAAGAATCTCCTGAAGAATCTAAAGAAACTGTTAACCAGTCTTTTTGGATATGAATATGAATTTTCACATCTGGATACTTTAAATCTACATTTGGTCTTTTATGATATTTATGTCTAAAATAATCTGCTATAGCATCTTTAGATTTTAAAGAGATGTAATGTGAGTTACTAGTAAAGTTTTTAGAATTAACAACAGCACCAATTGCAAAAGTTCCTTCTGCATCTAAATAGTTTTCCCATTTTATTTTCTGAATAGCTTCATATAAATCTTCCTCATCATATACTTTACAAGTCTTAATAGGTTTTAATATTCGAACAGCTGTGCGTAAGGCAATATTAGCTTTATACATAAACCCTTTGTCACCTCTAAAAGAAACGCTTCTTACGGCTTCTTTTACGTCTTGTGCACCTAACTTTTTAAGTTCGTTTGCCAACACTCCTTCTAAACCAAAAAGTGTTGTTGCTGTCATTTTAAAATCTCTATTCATACTCGTTATTCTTGGTTGCAAAAATACATTTTAAAAAAGTATATTTATTAGATTTTGTAAATTTCATTTTATGAAACGTAAGATTTAGTTACATTTGTTGACTTACTTTATCTATGGAAACAAAAGAATGGTTTACAGATTGGTTTAATACACCTTACTATCATATTTTATATAAAGATAGAAATAATGCTGATGCACAAATTTTTATGAAAAATATGATGTCATTTTTAAATTTATCTAAAGATGCTCATGTATTAGATCTTCCTTGTGGTAAAGGCCGGCATTCTCATTATTTAAATAGTTTAGGATACCAAGTAACTGGTTTAGATTTAGCAGAAAATAGTATTAAGGAAGCAAAAAAAATCAACAATGAACGCTTAGATTTTAAAGTTCATGATATGAGACTTCCATTTAATGAAAAGTACGATGCTATTTTTAATCTATTTACGAGTTTTGGCTATTTTGAAGACGATGCAGTAGATATTTCTATTCTTCAAAACATTAAAAATGGTTTAAAAAAAAAGGGGGTTTTTGTATTTGATTTTTTAAATGTTGAATTGGTGAAAAAAAATCTTGTACGCAATGAAACAAAAATAGTAGATGGTATCTCATTTTATATCACAAGAAATATAAAAGATGGGTTTATTACTAAAAACATTCAATTTGTTATTAATGATAAAAATCATTCATTTACAGAGAGAGTAAAATATTTAGGTGAGAAACAAATTAAATTATATTTTCACAAAGTAGGTCTAAAAATTCAACATACATTTGGAGATTATCATCTTAAAGATTTTAACTCAAATACCTCTAACCGATTAATTCTTGTTGCAAAGTGATTTATATACTCTTAATTCTGTCTGTTTTAGTTGGTTTCTTTTTAGTTATTTTATCCAACCCTAGTAAAATAATTATAAGACTTTTACTAGCATTTAGTGGTGCCTATTTACTTTCGGTAACTATTTTGCATTTACTTCCAGAAGTGTATACAATAAGTTCTAATTCTAATAAAATTGGAATGCTAATTTTATTAGGTATAATTTTACAATCCATTTTAGAATCATTTTCAAAGGGAGCTGAACATGGACATATTCATATTAATCCTAATAGCAATAAATTTCCAAAACTACTTTTTTTTAGTTTATGCTTGCATGCATTTTCTGAGGGACTACCTATTCATAATAATAATGAAAGTTTACTTTGGGCAATTATGGTTCATAAAGTGCCTATTGCAATAGTTCTAACTAGTTTTTTAGTACAAGCAAAATATCCAAAAAAAACAATGTTATTCTTTATGATTATGTTTGCGTTAATGAGTCCTTTAGGGGTGTTTTTTGGTAATAAAACTTTATTTTTCAACTACGAAAACGAGATAACAGCTGTTATTATTGGTGTATTTTTACACATTTCTACAGTTATTCTCTTTGAAAGTACAGAAAATCACAAATTTAATTTTCAAAAGTTTTTAGCTATTATTTTAGGAATAACATTAACAACAATTACGCTGTAGCTTGGTTATTTGATTATTTTAATTTGCAACTTCATTAATAAATTTAATACGCATTAAACGAAGTTCATCTTCATCATAATCTCCATCAAATTCATCTAGAGCATCTTGAATTTTATCAGTTTCTGCTTCCATAAAATAATCATAAATTTCTTCTTGCTGATCCTCATCTAATAATTCATCTAAAGCATAATGGATATCTAATTTAGTTCCAGAAAAAATAATTCTTTCCATTTCTTTAATTAAGTCGTTAATTTCAAGGCCTTTAGATTTTGCAATGTCCTCTAACGGAAGTTTTCTGTCTGTATTTTGTATAATATAAAGTTTTAATCCAGAATTTACACCTGTACTTTTTACAATTAAATCATCTGGTCTTAACACATCATTCTCTTCTACATATGACGCAATTAGTGCTATAAACTCTTTACCAAATTTCCTTGCTTTACCTTCTCCTACTCCATGAACTTTAGCAAGTTCTTCTAGATTGATTGGATATTTTAAAGCCATATCATCTAACGATGGATCTTGAAAAACTGCAAAAGGAGGTACACCTTGTCTAATAGCTACTTTTTTTCGTAAATCTTTTAAAAATTTCACTAATTTTTCATCAGAAACACCTCCAGAAGATTTTGCATTAATAATTATAGCGTTATCATTTTCTTCGCTATATACATGATCTTCTGTCATCATAAAAGAGGTAGGATTTTCTAAATATTCATTCCCACCTTTAGTTAATTTTACTACGCCATATTGTTCTATTTCTTTTTTTATGAAATTAACTACTAAAACCTGACGTATTAATGCCATCCAATATCCTGCAGGTTTGTGTTTACCAACTCCAAAAAAAGGCTGTAGATGGGTTTTATGTGAGGTTAATAAAGCATTTTCTTTTCCAACAATAGTATTTACTATTTCTTTAGGTTTGTATTTTTGTAAGGTTTCTTTTATTACATTTAATAATGTTACCACGTTTTCTTTAGCTTCATGCTTTTTTTTAGGATTTTTAGAATTGTCATCCATTTCAGCTCCTTCACCATTTACTTCATCAAAATCTTCTCCAAAATAGTGCAACAAATATTTACGCCTATTCATAGACGTTTCTGCATACCCAACGACTTCTTGTAATAAGGCATGACCAATTTCCTGTTCAGCAACTGGCTTACTAGCCATAAATTTCTCTAACTTTTCAATATCTTTATAAGCATAAAATGCTAAACAATAACCCTCACCATCATCTCTTCCTGCTCTTCCTGTTTCTTGGTAATAACTTTCTAGACTTTTTGGTATGTCATGGTGAATTACATATCTCACATCTGGCTTATCTATTCCCATTCCGAATGCAATAGTTGCAACTACAACATCACAATTTTCCATAAGAAACATGTCTTGATGTTTTACTCTAGTTTTTGCATCTAAACCAGCATGATAAGGAACCGCATTAATACCATTGACTTGAAGTATTTGTGCAATCTCTTCAACTTTTTTTCTACTTAAACAGTAAATAATACCGGATTTACCTTCTCTCTGTTTTACAAAACGAATGATGTCTTTCTCTACCTCTTTTGTTTTAGGTCTTACTTCATAAAATAAGTTAGATCTATTAAACGAAGCTTTAAATCGATTGGCATCTGTAATACCTAATGTTTTTAAAATGTCTTCTTGTACTTTTTCTGTAGCTGTAGCTGTTAAACAAATGACAGGAACATTATCAATAGCCTTAATAATGTGTTTTAGGTTTCTATAATCAGGCCTAAAATCATGACCCCATTCAGAAATACAATGAGCCTCGTCTATAGCAACAAAAGAAATAGTTTGTGTTCTTAAAAAAGTTACATATTCCTCCTTAATAAGTGACTCTGGTGCTACATATAATAGTTTGGTAATACCATTAGCAATATCAGTTTTTACTTGAGCTACGTCAGTTTTATTTAAAGATGAATTTAAAACGTGTGCAACACCATGCTCTTCTGAAATTCCACGAATAGCATCTACTTGATTTTTCATTAAAGCAATCAATGGAGAAACTACAATTGCAGTTCCTTCTTTCATTAAGGCTGGTAATTGGTAACATAAAGATTTACCACCACCTGTTGGCATGATTACAAAAGTATTTTGATTATTTACAATACTTTTAATTACTTGTTCTTGTAATCCTTTAAATTTATTGAAACCAAAAAATTTTTTGAGAGGACTATGTAAATCCATATAAATATTTATTTGTTAAAAAACCTCAAACCATTATAGTTTGTTGGAAGCTAATTTTATAGTAAATTTGCTTAGATTTTGCATACCTAAAGATATAACTTTTTTTTATTCTGAAAAAAATATAAAACTTGAAAAATAATTCAACAATAATTACCAGAGCTAAAGAAACCATTTTAGCAGAGAGTAAAGCCATAGCGAATATTGCACATCTATTGGATCACAATTTTGAAAATTCAATACACTGTATTCAAAACTCAAAAGGAAGAGTTATTGTAACCGGTATTGGTAAAAGTGCTAACATTGGAACAAAAATTGTTGCTACCTTTAATTCTACTGGAACACCGGCTGTGTTTATGCATGCTGCTGATGCCATTCATGGAGATTTAGGAAATGTACTAGAAGATGATGTTGTTATTTGTATTTCTAAAAGTGGTAACACCCCAGAAATTAAAGTATTACTTCCATTAATTCAAAATTATGGGAATAAAGTTATTGCAATCACAGGAAATGTAGATTCTTTTTTAGGTGCAAATGCAGACTTTGTTTTAAATACATATGTTGAAAAAGAAGCCTGTCCTAACAATTTAGCTCCAACAACAAGTACAACTGCACAACTTGTTATGGGAGATGCACTTGCTGTATGCTTATTAGATTTAAAAGGTTTTACACATAATGATTTTGCAAAATATCATCCTGGTGGTGCACTAGGTAAAAGATTATATTTACGTGTTTCTGACTTAATAAAAAACAATGAATTGCCACAAGTTTTTGAAGATGACACTATCTCTAAAGTTATTGTTGAAATTTCTGAAAAAAGATTGGGAGTTACAGCTGTTGTAAAAAACAGAAAGATTGTAGGTATTATAACTGATGGAGATATTAGAAGAATGCTGAATAAAAATTCAAATATTCAAGATTTTAAAGCTAAAGATATTATGGGTAAAAGCCCTAAATCTATTCCAATGGAAGCTATGGCTATAGAAGCTTTAGAGGCTTTAGAAGCAAATAATATTACACAAATTTTAGTTGTAGATGCTAAAAACAAATATGCAGGTGTTGTACATTTACATGACTTACTTAAAGAAGGAATCTTTTAATGGCAGCACAACAAAAAGAAATGTCTTTTTTAGGACATTTAGAAGAATTAAGATGGCATTTGGTTAGAAGTGCTGTAGCTATTTTTTTGTTTGCCATTATCTTTTTTGTATTTGCAAAACAGGTATATACACATTTTCTGTTAGCACATTTAAAACCTGATTTTGTAACTTATAAATTGTTTTGTAATTTCTTTAATCTGTTTGGGTTAGATAGTTCTTTCTGTAGTATAAATTTTGCGGAAAAAAAACTACAAAGTATAAAAGTAACTTCACAATTAATGAATTCTATATGGTCTTCACTGATTTTAGGTCTTGTTGTTTCTTTCCCTTATATACTTTGGGAAATATGGAGATTTATTTCTCCAGGATTAACAAAAAAAGAAATTAAAAAATCTAGGGGTTTTATATTTGTAGCATCTCTCCTATTTTTTATTGGTGTATTCTTTAGTTTTTATGTCATAGCTCCTATTTCTATTCAGTTTTTGTACAATTACCAGATAACAGATGCTATTGAGAATAGTTTTACACTAGAATCTCATATCGGTTTAGTTACTAACATGTTATTAGGTGTTTCAGTATTATTTGAGCTGCCAGTAGTTATCTATTTTTTAACAAAAATAGGATTAATAACACCTTCGTTCTTAAGAAAATATAGAAAACACGCTTTAGTTGTAGTTTTAATATTAGCAGCTATTATTACACCGCCAGATGTTGCAAGTCAAGTAATTGTTGCAATACCAATATTAATATTATACGAGATTAGCATACGAGTTTCAGTAAGAGTTTTAAAAAATCAAGAAAAAAATGCCAACAAAAGTTAAAGAGTTCAATGATTATCGTCAAAAAATGAACGATAAAATAATTGCTTCAGATAATAAAATTATAAAAAGGATTTTTAATTTAGATACTAACGCTTTTAAAGAAGGTCATCTTCCTGTAAAAACGAAAGAACTATTGGGCTTAGTTGCTTCTATGGTCCTTAGATGCGATGATTGTGTGCAATACCATCTAGAGGCATCAATGAAAAATGGCGTTACCAAAGATGAAGTTATGGAAACACTCTCTATAGCCAACCTAATTGGAGGTACAATTGTAATACCGCATTTAAGAAGAGCTGTAGAATACTGGGAAGCGTTAGAAAACGAAAAATAAATATTATTTAAGACCTTGTTAAGAGTGTTTTAAATTTTAAAAGGTAATTTTACTAAAAAAGAAAATCGTTTTAATATATGATTTTACGTGCAGATAACATTCAAAAACTTTATGGCAACAGAAAAGTTGTAAAAGGTATTTCCTTAGAGGTTAAACAAGGAGAAATTATTGGTTTACTTGGGCCTAATGGTGCAGGTAAAACAACATCTTTTTACATGATTGTTGGTATGGTAAAACCCAATTTTGGTAGCATTTTTTTAAATGATTCAGAGATTACCAAAGATCCTATGTACAAAAGAGCTCAAAGAGGTATTGGGTATTTAGCACAAGAAGCTTCAGTTTTTCGAAAATTATCAGTAGAAGATAATATAATGTCTGTATTACAGTTTACTGATTTATCTAAAAAAGAACAGAAAATCAAACTAGAATCACTAATAGAAGAATTTAATATTGGACACGTTCGTAAAAATAGAGGTGATTTACTGTCAGGTGGTGAAAGAAGAAGAACAGAAATAGCCAGATGTCTTGCCTCTGATCCAAACTTTATTTTATTAGATGAACCTTTTGCTGGAGTAGATCCAATTGCAGTAGAAGATATACAAAGTATAGTAGCTAAACTTAAAGATAAAAATATTGGAATTTTAATAACAGATCACGATGTACAGGCTACATTAGCCATAACCGATAAAACATATTTAATGTACAATGGTAGTATTCTAAAAGAAGGAACACCAGAGGAATTAGCTGCAGATGAGATGGTTAGAAAAGTATATTTGGGAAAAGATTTCGAGTTGAAAAAGAAAAAAAGTTTTTAATACAACTATATTTATTATACTTAAACTTCTTACTTACTTTTATTAAAATTTATTTTTTTTAGTAAAACAAATATTTCCATTTCGTTAAGGTGGATTTTAATACTAACTATTATTTACAAAATCATTATTTTTTTCATAATTTAATATTACAGAAACAATGACATACAATATAATAATTAGTGGAATAGAAATATAATTTAAAAATAAAATCATAAGAATAGAAGCCAATAAAAATAGATATTTTCCATAATTATGAGTAAGAGAATATTCTTTAAATTTTAGAGAAAATAGATGAATTTCTGCATTCATTAAAAAAGTAAGTAATAAAGTAATTGTTATTAAAAAATAGTGGTTTGACAATAAAATTTGCACAAACGCTATGTTTGTATTTTCTTGTATTAACGGTAACGAAATAACAAACAAACACATAGCTGGAGTTGGCATGCCAATAAATGAATTTGTTTGTCTAGTATCTAAATTGAATTTTGCTAGCCTATAACAAGCTCCTAATGTTAAAATTAAACCCAATAAAGAACCATTTAATAGAAAGTTATTATTATTAGAAGTGATATCTAAATTTGAATTTAATAATTTAAACATAACTATACCAGGAACCACTCCACTTGTAACCATATCTGCTAAAGAATCTAATTGCTTACCTAATTCTCCTGTTACCTTTAATAAACGTGCAAAAAATCCATCAAAAAAATCTAAAACAATTCCAATAACAACGCATAAAGCTGTAGCTTCAAAATGATCAGAAACTGCATATATTGTAGCCAAAACTCCGCAAAATAGATTTCCTAAGGTGACTAAATTTGGAATGTATTTTTTTAATTTCATAACTTAGTTTATTAAAAATGCTAAAGTAATAAAAGCATATTTGGTTGTTTTCTATATTATTGAATTTTTGTGATATTTGTAGTAAATTTATGATATGCCCATACTAAACTCAGACTTTTCTCCTACGATTCCTTTTAAAAACAGACATTTTAGTACTATATATGGTCCATTATTTTTAAAAGAAGATATCAAATATGCAAGAGAGCGTTTACTTACGTGGGATCAAGATTTTATAGACCTAGATTTTTCTAAAGTTGGTGGTACAACAGTAGCAATATTAATTCATGGTTTAGAAGGTAGCTCATTTTCACACTACATGACTTCAAATGTAAAATATTTAAATAAAAAGAATATAGATACTGTATGTTTTAATTTAAGAGGCTGCAGTGGCGAAGACAATAATATACTTGCAACATATCACAGTGGAAAAACAGACGACCTTGATTTTGTTGTAAATCATATAGTAGAGAAACATTATTATAAAAATATTATTCTTATTGGATTTAGTTTAGGTGGAAATTTAACT
>Ga0233438_10003456_pt1 | contig 14579 bp, 10 predicted proteins | sample SI_123_September_FD_182720 | JGI IMG/M metagenome (GOLD analysis project Ga0233438, IMG submission 182720) | Seawater microbial communities from Saanich Inlet, British Columbia, Canada - SI_123_September2016_10_MG | ecosystem: Environmental > Aquatic > Marine > Inlet | place: Canada: British...
ACTACAGCACCTGCTGCACCAGCAAATACTACAGCTACTGAAACGACAGTAACAGGAACTGCAGAAGCAGGTAGTACTGTAACGGTTTATGATTCAGGTAACGTAGAATTAGGAACAGCAACAGCAGATAGTTCAAATGGTTCTTATACGGTTACACTTTCTTCAGCACAAACTGCAGGATCGTCATTAACAGTAACAGCTACAGATGCTGCAGGTAATCAGAGTAGTGCAATAACAGTAACGGTTGCAGATACTACAGCACCTGCTGCACCAGCAAATACTACAGCTACTGAAACGACAGTAACAGGAACTGCAGAAGCAGGTAGTACTGTAACGGTTTATGATTCAGGTAACGCGATATTAGGAACAGCAACAGCAGATAGTTCAAATGGTTCTTATACGGTTACACTTTCTTCAGCACAAACTGTAGGATCGTCATTAACAGTAACATCTACAGATGCTGCAGGTAATCAGAGTAGTGCAACAACAGTAACGGTTGCAGATACTACAGCACCTGCTGCACCAGCAAATACTACAGCTACTGAAACGATAGTAACAGGAACAGCAGAAGTAGGCAGTACAGTAACAGTTTATGCTTCAGATGGCACAACAGTTCTAGGGAATGCACCAGCGGACAGCAATGGAGATTATAGCATTACACTTTCTCCTACTCAAACTGCGGGATCATCATTAACAGTTACCGCTACAGATGCTGCAGGTAATGAGAGTAGTTCAACCGCGGTAACAGTAGCAGATACTACAGCTCCTGCTGCACCAGTAGTATCAGATTTAGCGACTAATGATACTACCCCAACATTAACAGGTACTGCAGAGGTTAATGCAATTGTTACTGTAGTTGTTGATGGACAGACATATATAACAACTGCAGGTACTGATGGCAATTGGAGTGTTGATGTCACAACTAATCTTACTGATGGAAACTATACTGTCAGTGTAACAGCAACGGATGCTTCAGGTAATATGTCAAATGCAGGTTCTGGAACATTATCAATCGATACGTCTAATAATCTCCCTACAGGAACCCCATCATCCTTTAGTTATACTCAAAATGATCTTGATATTGAAGTAGATCTTACAGATGGGATTACAGATCCTGACGGTGATGAATTATCCATTTTAAATCTTACAATAGAGTATCTTAGCGGTGATTCTAATGGAACTAATTATGAAGCTATTACTGATCAAGATATTCTTGAGCAATTCAAACAAATTGTTGAAACAGCTTCACTAAATGGAAATAAACTTCAATTAAATCTTTCTAATTCTGCATTCTTGACGGGCTTGCAAAATGGAAAAATTAGAATATCATATCAGGTATCGGATGGTACAGCCCATATAGATGTTAGTAACGAGATTGTTATAGAAGGTAAAAATGACCCTCCTGCTGCAGTAGATAAAGTAGAGACACAAACGCCTGTATTTGATGATCAAGGGAATAAACAGATAGATATTGATGGGAATGACGTATTTCAAACAATAACTGAAGGTGTAAAAGTAGTGTCTGCAGTTGAAGGCTCAGATCCAGACAATGGAGATACAATCACTTACGCTTTGAATACACCAACATCTTCAATATCTCAAGGTACTCTAGAGTTTAATGATGATGGAACATACTCATTTGTACCTGAAGAACATTTTTATGGTGAAGTTGAATTCGAGTACTATGTAGAAGATAGTTTCGGAGAGCGAAAAGGCCCTTATAAAGTTACCATTGTTATCGCTGAAAGCCCTGATGATGATGGGATATCTACAAAGCTAGAAACACTTGGTAAAAGTCAAGATTTAGACGGTGATGGAGTGCCAGATAGAAAGCAAAATAATATAAGTCATTTCCCAATGACGAGTTATGAAGATTTTGTTTCAGCAAAAAGTTGGGCAGAAGGAAACGGAGGTTCGGCACCAGCACAGTCTAAATATGGAGCTATTTTGGTAGGAAGTATTGCTGATGCTGATGGTCAGTTTGGAAATGATAATTATAGGTCAGATCCAAATGCTAAACTTAAAGATTTAGGTATTGTTGAAATACCCAATGATATTCAGGAGTCATTTGACTTTAAAGCAGATTTGTATCAATTCTCTATTGTACCTGAGCCAAATACAACCTTGACTGATTTAGATGATACCCGAGATGGACTTCAGACGCGTATAGTAATTGATTTACCTTCAGGTATAGCAGCAACAACTTACATAAAAAAAGCAGCAGATGGAAGCTTCTTTAGCTTTAAAGATGACCAAGACTTAGCTACCTTTGATGATGGTGCTACGCTAATTGACACTAATCAAGATGGATTAGTAGATAGAATAGTAATTACCCTTACTGATAATGCTCTTGGAGATACTGATTCAGAGATCGGTCAATTTACAGATCCAGGCGGACTTGGAATAGCACTTCCAGAAATTGATGACGATATAACTAGCTCTTTTAACGAGGGGCAAGCAGTTGACACTTTTATCTATGATGTTAATGAGAAATCTACTGGAAATGATTCTGATTTAGAAGGTGATGAACTTACGTATTCTTTAGCAACAGCAAATGCTGAGAAAATAACCGACGCACTTCAAATAGATAGTTCTACAGGTATTATAAGTGTTAAAGAATCAGAATACTTTGATTTTGAATCCTTTGTAGATAATCAAGGTGATGCAAAAATAGAGGTAATTGTTCAAGTAAGTGATCCATTTGGAAATGAAGATTTAGCAACGATAACCATTCCATTAACAAATGTTGATGAATATCCTAGAATTATTACAGGTACTGTTGTTGATTTCTTAGAACAACAACCAACAGATGTCATAGTGATTGATATTGAAACACTACCAGATTATCAAGATATCACCACTTATACCATATTAGCTGGAAAAGATGGAGCTTCATTTAATTTAAATTCAACAACAGGTGAACTTAGATTTAATTCTTCTCCAAAGTACATTGAAAAACAGCAGTATGTTTTAGACATTCAGGCTTCTGATATTTCCAATAAAACGGATATTGCCGAATTTACAATTACAATACTTCCGTTTATTACAACAGCAACCATAGCCGACTTGGAATACACAGGTCAAGCTCAAACCCCAACGCTAGAGGTTAAAGATGGTACAACCGTACTGACTCAAGATACCGATTATGAATTGAGTTATGCAAATAATACCAATGTAGGTACAGCTACTGTTACAATTACAGGAATTGGCAACTACAACGGAACAAGAACAGTAACTTTTGACATTACACCTGTTGCCTTAACGATTACTGCAGATGATAAGAGTAAGGGCTTTGGAGATGCAGAACCAACATTAACTGTAAGTTATGCAGGTTTTGTTAGTGGAGAAGATACTACTGATTTATCAGGAACGCTATCTGTAAGCAGAGCTACAGGAGAAGCTGCAGGTACTTATGCCATTACAGCCTCAGGTTTAACGGCGACGAACTATGCGATTGCTTATGTAGATGGTGTGTTTACAATTACCAATAAGTCGATTACGAGTACAGACATTACAACAGCAACCATAGCCGACTTGGAATACACAGGTCAAGCTCAAACCCCAACGCTAGAGGTTAAAGATGGTACAACCGTACTGACTCAAGATACCGATTATGAATTGAGTTATGCAGATAATACCAATGTAGGTACAGCTACTGTTACAATTACAGGAATTGGCAACTACAACGGAACAAGAACAGTAACTTTTGACATTACACCTGTTGCCTTAACGATTACTGCAGATGATAAGAGTAAGGGCTTTGGAGATGCAGAACCAATATTAACAGCAAGCTATATAGGCTTTGTAAGTGGAGAAGATACTACTGATTTATCAGGAACTTTATCGATAAGCAGATCTACAGGAGAAGCTGCAGGTAGTTATACCATTACAGCCTCAGGTTTAACGGCGACGAACTATGCGATTGCTTATGTAGATGGAGTGTTTACTATTACCAATAAGTCGATTACAAGTACAGACATTACAACAGCGTCTATATCAGATCAGACTTACACAGGTCAAGCCCAAACCTCAACGCTAGAGGTTAAGGATGGTACAACCGTATTGACTCAAGATACAGACTACACACTAAGTTATGCAGATAATACCAATGTAGGTACAGCAACAGTTACAATTACAGGAATCGGTAATTATTCAGGAGACAGAGAAATTAACTTTACGATTGTACCGAAAAGCATCAATATTTTAATATCAGATCAAGAGAAAGATTATGGTGCCCAAGATCCTATTTTAATATTCACTGCAGATCCAACACTTTTTGGAGCAGATGCATTTACAGGATTTTTAATCCGAGAATCGGGTGAGGCAGTAGGAGAGTATTTAATAACTCCAGGTACTTTAAGTGCAGGAGATAATTATACTTTAGATATTCAAACAGGTGCAATTTTTAGGATTATCAGAATCGATAGTGATGGCGATGGTGTTGCGGACGATATAGAAGATACAGATGGAACAGACCCGACAGATACTTGTGATTTTGTAGTATCAAGTCAAACTTTAGCACCAAGTACAGCGTGGAATAATTCAGATTGTGATAGTGATGGTGTAACTAATGCAGACGAAGTTACAGACGGAACGGACCCACTGAATGCAGATACGGATGGCGATGGAGTCATTGATGGCACAGAAAAGATCGATGGCACTGATGGTTTAGATTATTGTTCATCAATTGCTTCAAATATTACGCAATCAGTAAGTCAAGATTATTTAGCTGCAGATTGTGATGGTGATGGTTTGAGTAATGGAGATGAGATTGGTCCAGATGTAAATAACCCAATAGACTCTGACAATGATGGCGTTTTAGATTATCTAGAATATAATAATCATACCACATCAATAGAGGATGAGCTAGAAGTATTCAACTTACTGACACCAAATAATGATGGTAAGAATGATGTATTTGTAATCCGTAACATTGAGTTATACCCAGAGAACACGATAGAGATTTTTAATCGTTGGGGAGCTAGGGTTTACAATGCTTCAGGATATGGACAAAATGGAAGGTATTTCACTGGTGTTTCAAATGCAAGAGGAGTTATTTCTCAATCATCACTATTGCCAACAGGTACTTACTTTTATATCTTAAAATATAAATCAAGTTCAGGAGAGTTAAAAGAGCGTAAAGGTTATTTATACTTAACTAGATAGTGTGTATTTAGAAGATAAAAGGAATAGAAATAATTAGAAAGAAATGAAAAAAATATTCACAACTATTATTTTACTTGCATCAATATTGAGTCATGCTCAGCAAGATGCCCAGTTTAGTAATTATATGTACAATACGTTGAGTTTTAATCCGGCGTATGCAGGATCACGAGGAACTACTAGTATTTATCTATCCCAACGTTCTCAGTGGGTAGGTTTAGAGGGTGCACCGATAACAAATGCCCTTTCGTATCATTCACCCATTGGTTCTTCTAATTTAGGAATTGGGTTGAGTTTTATGAATGATGCGATAGGACCAGTTGAGGAGAATTTAATATCATTAGATATGTCATATACTATTAATACATCCTATGATTATAAATTAGCCTTTGGTTTACGAGCAAGTGCTCATATGCTGAATGTAGATTTTATGAAGTTAAATGCTTTTAATCCTGGCGATATTTTAGCACAAAATAATGTTAACAATCGAGTTTCTCCAAATATAGGATTTGGATTATTCTGGTATTCTGATAAAAGTTATGTAGGGTTTTCTATTCCCAATTTATTAGAGACCAAACATATCAATAAGGATCTAAATTCTTCAGTGAGTTCAGTTTCCAGAGAACGTTTACACTATCATTTTACAGCAGGTTATATCTATGATATCAGTCAAGATATCTTATTTAAACCAGCCCTATTAACAAAGATAGTTTCGGGAGCCCCTTTACAGGTAGACGTATCTGCAAATTTTCAGATGTACGAGAAATTTACTTTAGGAGCAGCGTATAGGTTAGATGCTGCTGTGAGCTTTTTAGGAGGTTTTCAGTTAAACAATAATTGGTTTTTAGGTTATGGATATGATTTTGACACGAATAAATTATCTACCTATAATTCAGGTTCCCATGAGGTTTTTCTACGATATGAAGTATTTAGAAATAATAAAGTAAAAGTCCCAAGATTCTTTTAAAATAAATTAAAAAACATGAAATCACATTTTTATAATATTACCTTTTGTTTATTGTTTTTTACTGGATTTTTAAACAGCCAGCAAAATAAAGAATCGATAGCAAATTCAAAATATAATAGCATGTCTTATGCTAAAGCAATAGATCTTTATGAAAGACTTGTAAAAGACGGTTATGGCTCTAAGCAATTATTTGAAAACTTAGGGAATTCATATTACAATCAGTCTAACTATGCGTTAGCTAAAGTAAGTTATGATTCACTATTTAAAAGAACTGAGGATGTTTCTAAGAGTACGTATTATCGCTATATAAATGTTTTGCGAAGTGAGAGGAATGATAAGCAAGCAGACAAGTTATACGCTAAATTATTAAAGAAGTATCCAAAAGAGAAGACAACAGGTAAGGTTACAAATCGTGTTTTTTTAAGTCCAGAGAAACTTCCTGTTTCTACGGTTACTCTAAAAAATGCTAAGGTTAATTCACCATATTCAGATTACAAAGTATCTTATTTAGGAGAAGATAAGGTTGTTTATTCAAGTAGTAAAGAAACAAAGAAAATTACTTCGATAAAATCGATCTGGACCAACGAATCTTATACAAATTTGTATCAAAATAATTTAAGTTCAGATACCCTAACCGGGGAATCCGTTAAGTTAAAAGGACGCATCAATAGATTTTATAATGAATCCTCTGCAGTTTTTACGAAAGATGGAAAGACAATGTATTTTACTAGAAACAATCAATTAGGTAGTAAGGTAAAAACAGATTCTCTAGACAACGTTTTGTTAAAAATATACAGAGCAAGATACAATGGTAAGCGTTGGGATGATATAGAAGAGTTACCATTTAACAGCAATGAGTATAACTGTGCACATCCTGCTTTGAGTCCAAATGAGGACTACTTATACTTTTCATCAGACATGCCAGGAACTTTGGGAGAATCTGATTTATACAGAGTAGCTATTGAAGAGAATAGTTATGGAACCCCAGAGAATTTAGGAAATCAAATCAATACGTTAGGTAGAGACACGTTTCCATTTATCACCTCAGATAATGTTTTGATTTTTTCTTCAGATTTTAGAAAAGGTAAGGGAGGCTTAGACTTGTATTACACAGATTTAAAAAGTACGAATAAGAGAATCTACACTTTTGGTGAGCCGCTAAATAGCGCTTATGATGATTTTGGGTTGGTTTACAAAGTAGCTGAAGGAACAGGTTTTTTAACATCTAACCGAAAGCAAGACAATGTAGGCTCTGATGATATTTATGAAGTTTCAGGTTTATCCATACCAGCTATAGAAGATTTGACGGTAATAATCAAATCGACCAAAGGCAATGATGTATTAGGAACCACATTGGTTAGATTATTTAATGAAAACAATACACCATTAGGCACTATTAAGGCAACTAACAACCAAGTGTCTTTAATGGATTTAGATCCTTCAAAGCGCTATACGTTAGAAGCAAATAATGATGGTTATGAATTCTATAAAACTACCATACAATTTGAAGGGTCGAATTCAAAGACAATTTATCTTACAGAGAAAGCGCCACCACCAGCTCCAGTAGACTTACAAGAACTCTTAAAATTAGAGAATATTTACTTTGATTTTGATAAACATTCAATTAGAAAAGATGCAGCAATAGAACTAGAAAAGATTGTAACTATATTAAATAAATATTCAGTAATTAAATTAGAGATCATAGGTCACACAGATCTTCGTGGACCAGCAGCATACAACGAGAGATTATCAGCACAAAGAGCAGCATCTGTAAAACAATGGTTGGTAGATAGAGGGATTTCATCAGATAGAATGACATCATTAGGATATGGAGAGAAAAAACCTATCAACGATTGTATAAAAAACAAATGTACTAAAGAACAACACGATCAAAACCGTAGAACGGAATTTTTAATAATAGAATAATATTTTAAAATGTAGTATATATTGAATATTTCAGAAATTTTATTGGACAATTTTCCCAATTTATTAAAAGTTTCAGAACCTTTAGATTTTGAAATGATTTCTAAAATTGCTAAAAATGAATTTGATTGTATTCTTTCTGATGGTTCTTTAAATTTAATTGAGGATTCAAATACTTAAAGACAAGCACTCTTAATAAAGCCAAAGTTGTTGATTATAAACCCCTTGTCTACAGTAATACTTGAAGAAGAAATGCACCCTGAAATATTAAATAAATTTGATAAAATTATAATATATATAGAAAACTGTTTTGAGTTAAATTCTATGAGCTCTTTATATAACCATATTTCAGAAATATATGGTAAAGAAATAAAGCATGGGGTAACTATCTTTGGTCTTTCAAAACAATCTAGAGGCTTTACTAACAAGACTACTAATGTTATTTTTTGTATAAATAGTTCAAGAGCAACCAATAAAAAAACTCATCAACTTATATAATTAAAATATTGTTCTTACAAATACTTTGAATCAATCATTGTTAAACTATGATTAATCCTTTTAGATATTAATACACAGTTGCCTATATAAGGAACATTTAAGTATGTTTTGCTTAGTTAGCTAATGAATGGGAGAGGTTAATAGCTTATCAATATAATTGATAAGTGTTAAACCATTATAAAAACCTAGGATTCATAAAAACGGTCAAAACTACTTGTTTATTCGATATATAACAGTAGTAGTTTTTACCGTTTGTATTTAACTAAATATGATTCTATCTTTACATTAGATTTTTAAAAACAAATTATGAAAAAAAAACTTTATTTTGTTTATATAATATTTGCAGTGTTATTCCTGTCATGCGAAGAAGAAAATAAGTTTGATGACAACTCAACATCTAACGTTGATGAAAACCAACTAATAGTTAATCACTTTGTCGATATAGTAACGGAGTACTATCCTAACTTTGGATATGTTGCTCCCAAAAAACTTAATGGAGGTGAGGTAATTGTTTATTTTCATGAGTCCCTAAGTAATGATGAAAAAGAACATATTCGTAACTTTTACGATAGAATTCAGTTTTTAGCTAACTCCGTTGGTAGTGATATATCATTTAGTTATACTGAAGACAGTTCTAACGGTTTTCAAATAGGGATTGTTCACGGTGATGTAAATTTTTTAAATGATGTATTTGGTGAGGACTTCACATCAAAAGAGACTACATTGGGTAAGGCATTTTCCTTTGCAGGATCTGATCCTCAAGATTGTATGCTGATTAATAAAAGTTTTGTTTTTATTAATGATGAAAGACCTAGGGTTTTATTTCACGAGTTAGGGCACACTATTGGGTTAGAGCACACCAATAAAAGAGGTTATTTAATGACGGCAGGTGAATTGGATGATGTTGTGTCAGGTGTGGGTATGAATGAGTTAGACGAAATGGTTGTAAAGCTACTATACTATGTAGGTGATTTAGGAGATGTGATGGTCTTAGATTGTGCTGTTGCAACTTCTTATGCTCTTAATAATGAAGAAATTGAAGACTTAAAAAATTTAATTAGTTCTATTATTGATAATGATTATCAATAATTCCAAAATAAACTTATTGAATCTTGGAATAAAGAAACAGAAGTTATTAGTTCTTGCGATAAAAACCATTAATAATTTGAATCAATCATAGTTACACTATAATTAAACCTTTTAGCCATTAATATATAGCTACTTATATAAGTGGTATTTAAGTATGTTTTGTTTAGTTAGCTTATGAATAGGAGGGGTTTTACTCATGATCTTTAAGCTTTTTTCCATATTTATCATGTAAATCAAAGGTTTTAACCAATTTTTTAAATGTCGGATTAATTTCAATAAGCTTATGAAACTTTACCTCTTCATCGGTATAGCTTACCGTATCTTTAATATCCGCTAAATCAGCACCCTTATCAGCCTCTGTCTCTTCCATTATTTTAGAGACCTGAATATTAAAGCCATCCTTATTACACGCATTAGCTACCTCAAGCCACTTATCATAACAACCCTTATCTGGAAATGCTTTAACCACCAAACCTTTTAGAGGCTCAAGAAGTTTTTTACTAAAATTACTTAACGATCCTGTAGCTAACCAAACAATATCAGGTCTATTTACCGAAAATAAAACAGCGGTTTTCTCACTCTCTACAATCGCTACTTTAGTCACACCTTTGGTAACTAAATGAAGTCCAAAGAGACATTGTCTAAGCTCAAAATTAGTGGCATTTATAAGCTTATGAGCCCAAGTAATTCCGTTTGACCTCTTTCCAGTTTCACTATTATAATTCATAACTTTACCAGTTCTAACCTTACCGTATGTATCTATCTGCCAAAAGACTACAGAACCTCCAAATTTTTTAGAGGTTCCTAATCTATACCTTTCAATAAGCCAGTCAACAGTTTTGTCATCAAAATTCAACTTTAGGAACTTTATAAAAGGGTTTATCGTATGACTAGACATACTTTTTGTAACCATTTCAGCATCAATAAAAGAAGGTTTTTTTATCGGTGGTGGTTTGAACTCTAATGAACTCAAAGTACTTGAACCTTTAGGGTAACTGAAATAGCCACACTCTACTTCACGATCACAACGACCATAAATTTCATCAGCTAACCGATTCGTTTCATTATCAATATAACGAACAAACCTAATCTTATTACAAGATGGACACCTGTATTTCTTTGATGTTTCATCTAGTCTATATCTATAATTTTTCATGCGCTCATCTATTTATCAGTTTAAGTCCCTATATATAGGGACTAAACTTATGAGTTAATATTATTTGTTTAACTTGAATGGTTTACGTGGCATTTCTTGAGATATGATACCTTTATTTTTTAAATCAACAATGATGTCGTCAATCTTATTGAGACCTAGACCTTTTCGATCTCCAAACTCTAATCTAAGTTGCTTTTGCATTACTTTTTTTAAATCACCTCTCATAATCTCTTCTTTTTCTTTGAAGCATTTTACTAGAATATCCTTAAACGTATCATCGTCTATGTTATTAAGATTAAATGAGTCCTTCGCGTTAATTGAAGTATCATAATCTGATATAATACTTGGATTACCGTCTTTAATTTCAAAGGCGAAAGGTTCAAAGGGTTTGTTTCTACAGCTAAAGGGTTTTACAACAGATATGTTGGGTAGGTTTGGATCAACCTCAATCTGAATTACTGTTTCCGCCTTATTTGAAAGCTCAGTACCGAGGTGTCCTCTAGCCTTGTCGTTAGATGGGTTTTCATGAAGGATTGTTACAATGTGGATGTTATAGTCCTCAGACCATTTTAATAGGTTTGACGCAATTCCACATGACTCACTCTCATCATTTATGGATGTGATAAGATCTCTAATTCCATCTATAATTACAAGACCTAAATTAGGGGTTTTTGCAATCAATTCTTGAGTGTAATTTAGACGTTCTGATGGACTTAAAGACCGAAACTTATACATATGAAGCTTGCTCGGAGATTTTTCTCCTACAAGGCTACAAATTCGTCTTGCAGCCTTTTGAACATGCCAGTCTGATTGCTCTGTATCAATAAACAAGATGTTTTTTTGTTGATGAGCTACTGGAGATCTGAAGACCTCTGAAAAAACGAAATCATTAAGAGCACTACAAACAGCCATACTCAATAAAAAAGATTTTCTTGATTTTGCTTTACCCTTAATTAAACTAAAATTACCAAGCGTCCCTAGTATTTCATAATCATCAGACCCTGGGTCTTTTATTTCCCAGGCAACCTCTCGAGGAGGTAAAGGGGCTGTAAGGTCTACCTTATGCTTTGAAATATTATTTTCTAAAATATCATTATCAAGCTCTTGACTAACTAAATTTATAAAACCCTCCATTACCTCTCTAGTTTTATCATTGAACTTTCAATTTCACTAGCCTTGTAGTAAACCCTTCCACCAATCTGATAAGGGAGTAGAATCCCTCTTTTTGTCCAATTGTGAATTGTTGAGAGACTGATCTTAAGCAATTCAGAAACTTCTTCCCTGGTAAGATACTTTTCTGTGAAGGTTGCTTGTTTTAATTCATTTTTTAATTCGTTTACCACTCTTGCAACAAGCTGGTCTTTGGTGGTCTCGAATGTGTTTAAATGTCTCATATTATATTTTTTAATGTGAGACACAAAGACCGTTAAGGCAATTATTAGGCGTTCTTAGGCATGCCTAAATCGTATTTTATTTAATAAAAACCTATATCATTTAGGGTGTTTTTGACATATTCGACATTACTATCGTTATTATAAGGATGTCTTTCATTATCCTTATCTTTTTTGAGAAGTGGACTTATAGCTCTATATAGTGTATCTTCCCTTTCACCAACTGCATGCCCAAGAGCTTTGCAAAGAGCATTTGTATTGGTCATAAAGCTTAGATTTTTAGATAATAAATCTATAATACCTAGCTCGTTTAAAAACAAAACTTTGACGGGTGCTTTATGAGTTTTAATAGTTCCTACATCTTCATGCTCTTCTTCAAAGTTAATATTATCAGATTTTTTATTTTCCTGAATTAGCTTAACTGAATTGTCATTTAGTAATTCAACACTGTAGCCTAGCTCTTCTGCTTTTTCTTTTAAAAATATATACCGTTTTCTAAGTGATGCCTCTATCTGAAGAAGCATTTTAGGGTCCATATAATTTCTATTGAAAGTAAAAATTCCTTGATTAAATTCATGCATTAGAAAATCGTAGTCATCATAATCAGGAAAAGATTCTATAAACTTTTGTTTTCTTCGGGAAAATGTGAATTTGTAAGATTCCATAGAGCACCCATAGAAATATATGTAACTATCTTCATATTCTGTATACTCTTCTTGGAACATATCAAAAATCCTTTGTTTTCTTTTTTGAAACCAATCTTCCATTGAATCTGGATCAGTCTGGTTATCTCTAAAAACCTTCTCTTGAAAAATTGCATCTTCAATATATAGCTCAATTTCATGATCTGTTTTCTCAAATAGTACTTCCATAGTTATAATTTAATTTTTATTTTCTTGAATTCTCTTGCAGCTTCAACAGCTGTATCTTTAGATGTCTTGCCTATATAGGCTAAGAAAGTTGATTCTTTGACATGTCCTGTTATATTCATTAGTAGTGGTGTTCTCATTTTTCCATAAAAATTAGTTGCGAACGACCTTCTACCAACATGTGATGAAATCAGCTCGTATCTAGGATATTCTCCCATCACCTTTCTTTTTCCTTTGCCTGGGATAATTTTCACAACACCTCCGTAAACAATTTCATCAATTCCAGCTAATTTAACAACTTCTTTTACGTAGTCATTATACTTTTGATCTGAGAGCTTTTTTGGAAAATCTCCATTGTATTTTTTCATTATTTCAAGAACTGGATCTAGGAGGGGTATAGTAACACTCTTATCGCCCTTTTTTTGAAAAACATCTATAACCTTAATTCCATCAACTTCTCTTATGTTATCTTTATTAAACTTCATAAAATCGGAGATTCTTTGACCTGTTAAACAGCTAATTAAAAGCCAGTCTCTAATATTATCCAATTTAGGACCAAGCTGATAACTTTCCAAACTGCTAATTAACTCTAACTCATCCATTGTTAGGTAAACAATAGGCATACGATTAGCTTTCATTTTAATTAGATTATACCTATGGCTTAATTGAATACCATGGTGGGCATAAGCGTAGTTACACATGGTTTTTATTGCGCTAAAGTATTTGTTTATTGTGCTTAAAGAGTATTCATTTTCAAGTCCATAATCCCGATATTCATTATAGAAATCAACATCAATATCAGAAATTAAGGTGTCATGATTATAAAATTCATTCTCACTTATAAATCGCATCAAAAACTTATTTGCAGTATTATATCTAGTATGAGTGGTTTTTGTTATGTTGTTTTCAATTAGTTTTAAATACCTTTCAGAGTATTCTAAGATTTTATCAGATACAACTTCCTTATCATTGTTACCATAATAGGAATCGAGTTGCTTTTGAAGCCAAAGTTTATTGACAAGTTTAGGATTAGAATTATTAAAGGCAGTCAACACATGACTTTCAATATCAATAGTGTCTTGGTCAAACTTAATCTTCTTATTTTTTAATTCAGCATCTTTGATGCGTCTTGAGTTTTGCATTAATTTCCAATCTTCTTTAGTAGAAGTAATTTGAGTTTTAGACTCTATAACATGATCTTTTAAATCATTTCGGAATGATAGTCTAAGTGTAATTGGTGCAATATCTCGTGTAGATCTATATAAAAACTTTACTGTTGCCATTTTTGTACGGTATTTGTACGGTAAAGTTACATTTAATTAGATTATATTGTATCTTTTTACTACATTTATTTTTATAAATACCTGATAATAAGTGTAAAATGAATTAATAAGATGCAACTAGAAACATATAATGTACTCCCATCTTCAGTACAAAAGCCGTAACATTTATATGTTACGGCTTTTTTATGCTCAAAAAATTTCATTTGTCATCGTTTTCTTTTGATGTTTTCATTATTTTTG
>Ga0233438_10003470_pt1 | contig 14549 bp, 19 predicted proteins | sample SI_123_September_FD_182720 | JGI IMG/M metagenome (GOLD analysis project Ga0233438, IMG submission 182720) | Seawater microbial communities from Saanich Inlet, British Columbia, Canada - SI_123_September2016_10_MG | ecosystem: Environmental > Aquatic > Marine > Inlet | place: Canada: British...
TTATCCAGATGCTAGAGGGTCTCACAGAAGGTGAGGCAGAGGTGCTTGCCCTTATCAAAGATAAGAAACTAGGCAAGCGTTGGAAGGTCACCAAAGCATGTGTCCAAGAAGCATTTCCGTCTATCAATTGGGGTAATCGATCTTAATGGCTGACAAAGTTAGAGTATACAAGAAAGATTGTGATCCTTCTGAAGCAGAAGATAAATCTCTCCCATATATTGCTTACCTAGTTGAATACTCACAAGATGGTATGACAAAATTTGACATCTGTATTGCTGGCAAGAGAGTAGATCTTTTTGATCATTACTATGATCAATATAAACAAGACTTCATTACTTTTACCCAGACTCAAGGTAGAATGAATCCAAGACTCTGGGTTGATCCTACTGCAGCAACTGATAAAAAATAGTAAACTGAAATTGAGATTTTGATTACCAGGATTCCTAAAAAAATTCCCCGTAAAAAATTGCCTCAATAGGTGTCGCACAATACAAGTTGACACAACTAAATAGATATGGTATAATAATACCATCGTTCATCCGAGAGATCGGACGCAAGTAAGTCGCGGAACGGAGCGTTCATCCCATGCTAGAATTATTATTCTATACAACACTCACTTGTTCTCAAACTGATGCTATCATGCTGAAGATTGAGAACAATGCGAATCTATCTTCTGTATTGAAGGTAGAGTTGGTCGAGACCCTTAAGGACTCATCACCAGAATGTGAGTGGTACTGGGACGAAAACGACTGAAGGAACGGGGATTAAAAACCCTCTATTACTTTAGGAGTACCTACAATGAACACCCTAACTATCATCAAGAAGCAGATCCAGAAAGCAGCTGCACTTCACGACGCACAGATCAGTCACGCCGCATATCGTGGTGTTGAGTATGATACACGTTGTGTGGACAACAAGGAGTCGCATGGCACCTTTTGCTATCGTGGACGTACCTATACCAAATAAGGTATAGATCTTCTGAAGATCAGACCACAAAAGTTAATACTTTTGTGTTAAAAGAGAGGTATTTATACCTCTCTTTTTTTGTTTGTAACCAATGTTACCGTTTACAGACATATATACAGTAGCGAAAATAGGTGAAGAAAGTGAACCCAGAACCCTCTTACATTATGAGCCCAAACGAACATGAGGTGGAAACATGCATGCACTACTATCATCCAATCAATTAGGTGAATGGAAACATTTTCAACAAACAATTGATGATCTAGAATCTGAAAATGAAAAACTAGATGACTACTATGAATGCCTAATCGAATGTGATGCTCTCGATCAGTCGCAATGTAAACGAATCTGTAAACGAATTTTAACTTAATTTTTCAGGAGGGTTGCTACCCTCCTTTTTTTATGTTATAATGTGTAGGTCTTTAAGATACGTATGAAGAAGCTACCGAAGGTGCGAGCACTTAAGAAAGCAATGAAAGAACAACTCAATACAATGACTAAAGAAGAAGTTCAGCAGTCAGTGAGTGATCTTTACGATGCAATGCTTGAGAGAGAACTAATTAAACAAGATCAAAAGAGAAAAGGATTTGGGTATGACATCAGTCAATCTGGTAAGCGTGACTCCAGAAGCAGAGAAGATGATGGGGTATGTAGCGAGAGTGAGCAACCCAGCGAACCAGGAGAATCCGAAGGTCTCTGGACTCCTTAAGTATTGCGTCAAACACCAGCACTGGTCTGTGTTTGAGCAGGCATACATGACTCTTGAGATAAATACAACACGAGGTGTTGCAGCTCAAGTGCTACGGCATAGATCATTTACATATCAAGAGTTCTCTCAACGATATGCAGATTCATCTCTACTAGCTGAAACAATTCCTCTTCCTGAACTACGTCGTCAGGACTCAAAGAATCGACAGAACTCTATTGATGACATCGATCCTTTTGTACGTCAAGAATTCCAAATCAAAATGCAAAAACATTTTGAAGATGGAATGAAACTCTATCAAGAAATGCTTGATAGAAATATTGCAAAAGAATGTGCTCGTTTTGTGCTTCCTCTTGCCGTACCAACAAAGATCTACATGACAGGCTCATGCCGTTCGTGGATTCATTATATTCAACTGCGTTCTGCACATGGAACACAGAAAGAACACATGGATATTGCGGAAGGCGCACGTAGTATCTTTATTGAACAATTCCCTACAGTATCCGAGGCACTTGAATGGAAATGATTGAAGAAAAGAAAGCACCAAAACCTGGAGATCCATTAACTCTAGAAGAGATGACTGAATCTGCAGAACTCTTCTTCCCTAGATTTAATATTGTAAGAGACCGTATGCCTGATGGTTCTACTACTGAAGATACATTGAAAGTGATGGAGAACATTGCTAAACTTGGTCATCAGTTAAGGGGAGAGAAGACGGAGCAAGTTCGTCTAGGTAGATTTGGATTCAACAAAAAGAAACAAGAGGAGGATTAATGCCTACGTATCCTGTTAAACATATGCAGACTGGGGAGACTAAAGAACTCCACATGACTGTAAGAGAATACGATCAATGGAGACTAACAAACCCTGACTGGGATAAAGACTGGTCAGCTGGTGTTGCTGGTGTTGGTGAGGTCGGTGACTGGAAGAATAAGATGAGTAAGACTCATCCAGGATGGAACGAGATTATGAATCGTGCATCAAAACGTCGTGGTTCAACTATTGAGTGGTAACTATGCCTAGATCTAGAAAGCGCAATCAACCTGACATCAATGGTATGTCAAGCAAACAGATGAAGAGGAAGAAACCTATTGATTCTTCTTATCTGTTACCTGTAGAACCTCTAACAGATAATCAAAAGATTATGTTTGAGGAGTATGGAAAGGGTCAAAACATCTATGCTTATGGATGTGCTGGTACGGGTAAAACATTTGTTGCTTTGTATCTAGCTCTTCGTGATGTTCTTTCAGAACACACACCATATGATAAGGTATACATTGTTCGTTCACTGGTTGCTACGAGAGAGATTGGTTTCCTCCCTGGCACACATGAAGACAAAGCATCTCTTTATCAGATTCCATACAAGAACATGGTTAAGTACATGTTCGAGATGCCTGATGACAATAGTTTTGAAATGCTGTATGAGAACCTGAAGGCACAGGAAACTGTATCATTCTGGTCCACATCATTCCTACGTGGTACTACACTAGATAATTCTATTGTTCTTATCGATGAGTGTCAGAACCTGAACTTCCACGAACTTGATTCAATCATGACACGTTGTGGTCAAGATACAAAGATCATGTTCTGTGGTGATGCTCGTCAGTCTGACTTGCAGAAGAGCAATGAACGTACAGGCATCGTTGACTTCCAAAGGATCCTAGAAGACATGAAAGAGTTCTCTTTAGTTGAATACAACATTGAGGACATCGTTCGATCGGGTCTGGTCAAATCATATCTAATTAGTAAAATTAACTTGGGTCTTTAATGCATATTTTTAATCATGTAGATGGCATCCTGCCAATTGAAATGAAAGCAGAGATGATTGATGGAAAGAGATACTATGTCACTCCTACAGGTGGTAAGTATCCTTCCATCACCACCGTGATTAGTAACAATGCAAAGAAACAAGCTGGTCTTGCTAAATGGAGAGCACGAGTAGGTAAAGAAAAAGCGCAAGCAAAAACTACTCGTGGATGCAACCGTGGTACTAGGTATCACAAGCTTGTTGAAGATTATATCAACAACGAGTTGGATACAAAAAAGTACAAGGACATGCCACTACCGTGGACTATGTTCCACTCTTCTCGTGAAGTGCTCAACCGTATAAATAGGGTATACCTACAAGAGGCAGCTTTATACTCTGATTATTTACAAATTGCAGGACGAGTGGACTGTATCGCAGAGTATGAAGGGGAACTGTCTATCATTGATTTTAAGACAGCAGAAGCCCCAAAGAAGGAACTATATCTTTACGACTATTTCGTACAAGAATGTGGCTATGCATGCATGCTGCAAGAAGTGTATGGTGTAACCGTAAAGAAGTTAGTTACGATTGTTGCTTGTGAAAATGGTGACACTCAAGTCAAAGTTGTCCCGCCCAAAAAAGAATACTTTGTTAGGTTACAAGAGTACATCCGAGAATACCAAAACAAATATGCTAGACAAACTAGAGGATAAATTTATGACAGCTGCGAAATTTTCGCAGGAAGTTGAGAAGATTGCCTTTGACAATGCAATGAACTACATTGATGCAATCGTTTTTTACTGCGAAACAAATGAGATCGAGATCGAATCGGTCCCCAAATTGATTAGCAAACCACTTAAGGAAAAACTTAAGTATGATGCACAGAAACTAAACTACATTAAAAAAACTAGTAGAGCTAAACTATTGTTGGTATGAGTGATTTCTTTCAGTCAGAAATGGTCCGAGGTGACCTGCAAGAACTTGCCAAGATGCAAGAGTATTGTATGAAGGCGGCACATGCTTTCCCAGCATTGGCACCCGTAAAGAAACTAGAGTATTTCGATATCTTACAAGAGATGATCGAGAAACAAAAAGTCTTTTATACTAGACTGAAGTTGTCCGATGATCCAGAGGCAACTGAAATGGCAGACAGCATTAAACAAGCTGCTGTCATGTTCGGTGCATCCGACAGTGAGGACGCCAATGTTGTGTTCGATGAACTGATTGGAAAGATCGATGAGATGCGTCAGCATCTCAAGGCAGAAGGGTATTGACCCCGCCTTCTGCCTGTGTTATAATGTCAGAGTGACGGGGGTCACAAAAGCCAAATCCTAACACCCAAACATCCATGTCTAATTTCGCAGAACTAAAGCGCAAGTCCCAGACCAATTTTGATTTCCTGCAGAAGGAACTTAAGAAGTCCACCAATGCAAACAGCAGTGGCGACGAGAGACTCTGGAAGCCCGCACTTGACGCTACTGGTAATGGTTACGCAGTTGTTCGTTTCCTACCAGCACCAGAGGGCGAGTCCCTTCCATGGGCAAAGCTTTACAACCACGCCTTCCAAGGTCCTGGCGGATGGCTGATTGACAACTGTCCCACCACCAAAGGTGATCAGTGTCCTGTCTGTGCCGCCAATAACAAACTTTGGAACAGTGGAGTAGAAAGCGATAAAGAGATCGCACGTAATCGCAAACGTAAACTCTCTTACTACAGCAACATCTATGTCGTCAAGGATTCTGCTAATCCTGACAACGAAGGCAAGGTATTCCTGTACAAGTATGGCAAGAAGATCCACGATAAGGTTCTTGCTGCAATGCAACCCGAGTTTGACGATGAAACCCCTGTCAATCCTTTTGATCTGTGGGAAGGTGCTAACTTCAAGCTGAAGATCCGTACCATTGGTGGTTACTGGAACTATGATGCTTCCGAGTTTGCATCACCTACAGCGTTGAGTACAAACGATGACGAGATGGAATCATTGTGGAAGCAAGCATACAGTCTGGAAGCATTCACCACTAACGATCAATTCAAATCATATGATGAGATTGATACTCGTATGAATGCTGTGCTTGGTGTCTCACGTCCTGTACAACAGGCACAGTACGAAGAGGAAGCAGATCCTATCCCCACCACTGGTGGGTTCAATGATCCCTCTATCATGGCAGCACCAGCACCTAGCGTCCCTGCTACTGATAGTGCAGACGATGATGCACTATCATACTTCCAACGTCTGGCAGAGGAGTGATGGATCTAGTAGATGAATAAATTTCGGGGGGTCACACCCCCGTTTTTTTAAGCCTTGAATTAATAAAGTCTGTGGACTTTGTGCTATAAAGATTCTTCTTCTTAAACTCTTTGATGAATCCAGATACAAATCCACCATTCAATATGTAGATCTCTCTTTTCTTTTCGTTCATTGCTAACTCATGATCAATAGCAGTGACCCCTTTGGATACACTAGAACCAAGAACAGTGACGTTATTTGTGCCATCATAATAAGTGAATGGACTATCGTAGAACTTCTTCGATACTTTTAGTCCACCTTCCAATGCTATCACAGGAAGTTTTTTACTGGATAGATCACCAATCAGGTTAGATCCAGCCTTCACCTCTTCTGTTTCATAGTATAAAATCTCCGAGTAAGGATCATTATACTTCTGCTCGGCAAACTTTCTCACCGCATTGTCTGACATGGGCCAGTCAGTTAATGGGTTGATAATATTATTTGTGATGACAATGATCCAATCGTAAGATGATCTGCCGTAGAAAGATTTGGCAACGTTATCGATACGTTCCCCATCTAGGACTGCATACTTGGTGTAGTACAATGCATAGTTATACACATCAGGATTGAGTTCAAATCTCCTGAAGAAATTCTTTGCCGTAACAAAATCCGATTGAGTGAAAGGATATTGTACTGGTTTGACATCATACTTGACATCAGGAATGTAATTAAACATTGGCATCAGTAAGAAGCTCCTTCGATGTTGATTTCTTGTGCGTAGATGAGCTTGGTTTCTTTAAATGTCACTGATATCTCGGTTGCAACTGGCGCACCACCGTCTAGAGGTGCCCATGCACCATCAGGAGTATAGTTGACATCTACTTGAGTGATAGCACACGGTTTGTATTGTGGTACATATACATTCAAGTCACTGCCAGTCATGAATGATACCTGAACAATTTTAGGTACAGTAATGAATCCCCCAGCGTGGGTTGCTCCACCAATAACAGAACCACCAAAACCAGCATGTAATGCTTTCTTGAATTGATAGCAAATTTTTTTAATTGCTATTGATTCCTCTTTATTTCTTGCTTGCATCTTGAATCTTAATTGAAACCCCCTTAACTCTGGAGATTCATACATCATCTCTACGTTTGGGTTAACGATAGTACCACTAACACCACCCATCAATTGTGATAAACTTACACTAGTTTTAAGACCTGTATTCAGTGCATCAACAGTAGCTTTATAAGTTGCTGTTTTTAAACCAGTAGAAACGACATTGATAGTATCTCCTAATGAACCAAGATTTGGGAGACCAGTTCTACCCATTGTCCTTGCGAGAGCTTGGAAAGTAGCACCGAAGGACGCACCACCCCAGTTTGCACCATACTGTCCCTGAATATCTTGGGGCATGTACATGAAAATTGGAGTAAATCCGTCTGCTTTTACCAAATTTGCAGTCTGAACAGATGCATTGTAAGCACCGTAAACCTGTCCTACACCAATAAATTCCCCACCTCCTGAATTATTAATAGCTTGAAACGGTGGTCTGTAATCGTAGAATTTAAATGCTACGTAGTCTGTTGTTTTACTAATTGGATATGCAGAAGGATACCGTATTGTCCCCTCGGCATCCGATATTGGAACTAATGGTAACAGAGTGGCGATACTTGAATTTTTTCCTCTACCTTTAAGGTTTAATGCCATTACGTTACCATCTCCTTATCTGATTGTTTACCATAACCTTTGATGATTCGTGTTGCTTTGATACGATCATTGTATTTCGTTTCAGTCTCTTCCCACACATATTCTTTATCGTATGGTAGTTTACCTGAACCTTTAGTCATGATGAAGTCTTCAACTGGCAAGAAGATGGAAGTTTCCCACTCATCAATAGCAAGATCTAGGAACTTACTTTCGCAGTGATTATAAAGATATTTATGCACTAATGTGCGAGGCATGTCAATCAATCCTTTCTCTAACTTCTGTATGATCTTGACTCTTCTCTTTGGTCTGATGTAATGTAGGTTTGCACCATAGAATCCTTCTCCATCTTGCTTGATAACATAGACGAGTGGAAACCTATCATAGTATGGCAACCACTTTGATTTTGCCTTGTATTCAAAGAAGTATAGGTGACCCTCTCTTACTTTCAAGCGTAGTAGATTCTCATCCTGCACCTGGTCACGGGCATCTCTTTTCTCTTGACGCAACAGTTTAGTTGGTGTTGCTTCATAGGTTGCAGCTAGTTGTTTTACCTTACCTTTGTACCAACCAAGAGACTTCTTGTCTCCTTCTGTAGCATCACTAACCTTCTCAAAGATGGTAGTGTACTTGTTACTAGTGTTTCCAAATCCTTTAGCGTTTTTTCTTGCCATTGTTCTTTATCCCTAGGTGATCTTCGTTGAGGATTACAAATGACATTTGCCTGTCCTCACAGAAGTCCTCCGCCGCGTCCCATTTAGCGCGATTCTTTATGTAAGTTAGAACTTCTCTTTTCCAGGCAGCTGTTTTGCGTTTCGGCTTCTCATTAGGTTTTTGTGTTTGTTTCTTTGGTTTCACTTCAATGATGTACTTCTTTGCCTGTCCAGTACGTGACTTGACTTTGATGTAGAAGTCTGGATAGTATCTATGAACTCTCCCATCAGTAGGGCAACGGTAAGGAATAATTATTTCCTCACTACCCCACTCAATGATACTGTTATTATGATCACAGAAGTCCATGAACTTACGCTCCCACAAACTGCGATAAATAATATTAGTGGGATTACCCTTATACTTCCGTGGGTAGGCTGGTTTATATTTTCCAGAGTAAGGCATAATGTTTCCGCACACCTTCCGTAACTATTTAGATGGCTAAATCTATTTCATCATTTGTTAATGCTATGAATGCCAATGGTGGCATGTCATTAACCACTGGTTATAACATTGGTTGGTTCTTACCTACAGACCTCAAGGGCGAGATAGACTCAAAATTTTCTGGTTGGGAAAAACCTGAAAGTCCAATTAATATGATGGTTGAAGAAGCACAGCTACCTAACGTTCAGTCTGCTACGGGACAACTGCAAGGTAGATACCTTGGCGAGAGTCAGATTCAATATCCCTATGCAAAAATGTATAGTGATGTTTCTTTTACGTGGATGTGTGATGCTAACCTGACGCCATTAAAGTTTTTTCATTACTGGTATAACTACATGTATAGTGGTAATAAATCAGGAACACTTAACGAGGTAGGAAGAAATTTTGCTGGTAAAAGTTTTAATAGTATAAGAGGTGAAGGAGCGGAAACAAGACCTATAAATCGTGAAGTAAGAATGAGATATCCAGAAACATATCTTGCTAAATGTATTGTTATTAAGACTGAACCTGGTGCTGCTAGTGTTGATGATAGAGCATCAATGGCATTTGTTTTGGAAGACATCTTTCCATACTCTATTGATAGTGTACCGTTGTCGTATGGAACATCACAGATCACCAAGGTCAGTGTTAACTTCCACTATGCTAAACACACTGTCATATCTAATGACATCTCAAAGTATGGTAGTGGAGGAGACTTCAAGAAATTAATTGCTGATATCAAAAAGACATTTGGTATTGGAAATTGACTCTTTGGTTACAAGAATTCCGAAAAAAAATCCCCACCAAAAATTGCCTCAAAAAGTCGAGCTAAATAAATATACGAATTGAATTTACATATCAATGGCATTACCAAAACTTGGAGTACCGCAGTATGAACTGTCGATGCCTTCTACTGGAAAAACGGTAAAGTATAGACCATTTCTGGTAAAAGAAGAAAAGGTTTTACTATTAGCAATGGAATCGCAAGAAGAAAAGCAAGTTATTGATGCTGTTAAAAATGTATTGAAGTCTTGTGTTATTTCTAGAATTAAAGTAGATCAACTACCATCATTTGATCTAGAATATTTGTTTCTTAAGATTCGTGCAGCTGCTATCGGTGAAGTTATTGAAATGACGGTGACTTGTACTGATGATGGTTCGACAAGTGCGACTGCTACTATCAATATTGATGATGTAGAAGTTATCAAAGAAGAAGGGCATGATAGAAAGATTATGTTGACCGATACCACTGGTATCCTGATGAAGTATCCTAGTATGGATAGATTTATTGAATCTCAATTCCTGAACAAAGGTGTTGATGCTGAACATATCTTTAGCTTCATTGCAGAACATATTGAACAGATCTTTGATGAAGAAGAGGTATATGATTCTTCTACTACTAGTAAGAAAGAGTTTCGTGAGTTTGTGGAGTCATTGACTAGCAAACAGTTTGAATCAATACAAAAGTTCTATGAGACTATGCCTAGACTTTCTCATACATTTACGGTAGTCAACCCAAACACAGGTAATGAGTGTGAGTATACTATTGAGGGATTGCAAAGTTTTTTCGCATAGCACTCTTCCAAAACAATTTGGAGGGGTATTACAAAACTAACTTTGCCTTAATGCAGTACCATAAATACAGCTTGACAGAGATTGAAAACATGATGCCTTGGGAACGTGAAGTATACACGTCCCTCTTGATTCAGCACATCGAACAAGAGAAACAGAAACAAGAGGCAGCTAGATCCGCATAATGATTTTCAACACCCCAGCACCAGAAGATATCGTAAGATGGTATAGGAAAGGTGTGCCTGGTGGTGGGCAGAAGGATCGCATCTTTGATAGATTAAAAGCAAAGTTAACTGGTGGCACGGATGATAGTGGCACCAGTTACTTTTCTATGTTGGAGAAGAAACTCTCCCCACAAGATGCTGATATAATTATCAAGAACATGAAGACGGATATCGATGGATATCCTATGCTTGAGACTGGTAGTACCAGTGGTCAGGATGAGAGAAGATATCAAGAATGGATTGTAGAAAGATATCTACAGAAAGAATCTTTCACGGAAGGATTTACTGATACAACTGTTGCTGAAGAAAAGAAAGAAGAGGTAGCAGAAGAAGAAGCAGAAGAGATTGTAGAGAAAGCAGAAGAAGAAGTAAAAGAAAACATTGATGAAGCAGTTAAGGTAGTAGATAAAGTAGTAGTAGACAAACCTGTTGTTGAAGAAACTGCACCAGATCTATCAGATATAGTAGATTTATTGCCACCAGGTATGCTTGACGCTGTTAACCAGCAGACAGGTCAGAATTACGAGAAGACACCAAAAGAAAAGAAGCAGAAAGAAGAATCAGTATCCAATTCAAAGATACTCAAGACACTAACCTCATCTTTAGAGAAGATTCAGGGACAGCTGTCTTCAATTGATAATGAATTGAAGAAACAGAATGAATTGTTTGGTGCTGCTGTTGGTACTACAGTTAGTAATCTCAATCAGATTGAGACAACATATGATTCATTGAACGATAGGTTTGATGATATCTTGAATGCGATGCAATCGCAAAATGATGCTGAAAAAGAAAAGGAAGAAGCAGCAGAGCTTGCTACATCTGAAGCCAACATGGAAGGGCAGGAAGAGGTAGCAGATACTTTTGGATTTGAGGATCTTACTGATGAAATAGAGAAGAAAGATAAAGATAAAGGTGGATTTGATTTTGGTAAGATGTTTGATAGATTTAGAAAATTTAAGAAAAGATTTTCTAGAGGTAGAGGTGGTCCTAAAGGTGGTGGTCCTAAACCTCTGGGTGGCACGGGGGCAGCAACTGCAACAGGAACAGGTGGCGCAGTAGCAACAGGAACTGGTGGAGGTACATTAGCAACAGGTGGAGGTGCAACAGCTACTGGTGTCACAGGATTGACCGCTGCAGGAATTGTAGGATCAGTTGGTTTAGCTTTGGGTGCTGTTGGTGAAAGTGGGTTCATGGGCGGCAAGAAGTTGAGTGAGGATGCTAACAGGATAAAAGAAATTGGACAAAAGATGTCCGATGATGGAAATCCTCTTGGATCTTTGATTGGTGGAATGGGCAACTTTAGTCTCGCTCAAGGTGAAACTCTTAAAAAAATTGGCACGTTTGCTGATGTTGGATTTGCACCATTTAGAATGCTAGCAAGTCTCCCACTTCAAGCTCTTGGTGTTGAAAAACTTCCTGGTCAAGAAGATAGTATAAGACACAACGATGCAAAATTTGATTCCAGGATTAGGGAGGATGCTCGAGCTTGGATGAATAAAGTTGACTTTATGAATATCATTCCTGATGAGGTAGGTGGGTTTGGTAACATCTATAACGATGAGAATGCCCATAAAGAAATGATGCAGAAGTTTGAGCTGGGTGGTAGTGGAACTGGTGTTCCAGAATTACATGGCACCGAGGCTTTAATTGGACCTGGATTCTACAAAGATCTAATGAGTCCTGTTGGTGGTACAATCTTGGCTGCTAGTAGTAAAGTATTGTCTGATGTTGGACCATTAGCAGCGACAGTAGCACCTAGCTTCCAGCAAGAAGCATCAAAAATAGCAACCGCATTTGATGTTCCTAAATCACTTGCATCAACAAATGTTGGTGGATCAATTGACGGTGTTTCCAATGCTATTAACAAGAATAGTAAAAAAGCAGAAGAAGAAGCAACCTACGATAGTAGAGCAGCAGAAGGTATGAGTGGGGAAGCGGACGATGATAACGAAGATAAGGGACCGTTAGGACTTTTAAAGAGTGCTTTCAAAGGATTGAGTGCATTGTTTGGTGGTGGAGGTTATGATGGAGACCTGGACTCCCTAGATTTTACTGATGTAGAGGATGGTAATACTGATGACTTACGTTTTGGATTGACAGGAACTACTGGTATGTCAGTAGGTGGTTGGTCTCATGCACACTTTGAAGCACAAGACAAGAATCAAGCTACATTAATTAAAGATACTACTCCTGTTGTTAAAAAAATGATTTCTAAAGGAATGGAACCAGAAACTTCTGATGGGCGACCATTCACCGAAGACATGAGTAATGGTGAGATAGCAGAATTAATTAAACATGGTGCTGATAGGCATAATCATTCTGGACCTAAACCTTATGCTGTTGATATCAATATGCCAGGTTTTCCCAAAGTTCCTGTACAACTAGAAGATGTGAGGAACACACCATTTAAAGGTGAAGGCGTCAATGCGCTAATTAAAGGAACAAAGACTGCAATCTTCCACTTAAGTTTTAAATCTAATGGATATAAAGATGGTGGTATTGTTGGTGAGTCAGGTGAAGAACAGATCACTGTTGGTGAAGCAGGTCCAGAAGTTGTTATGAAGAACTTGGTGTATGGCGTACCACCAGTTCTTGATCACCTAATGGCAATGAATGATGCTGGTACATCATCTGAATTAATCCAAACTTATCGTACTTTTGCGCCTGAAGTGCTGGCGTATGATGAAGAAGCAGAATCAATGGCGCAGACTATTATTGTCATGACTCCACCATCAGCACCACCAGCACCAACCATGGATATACCCCGTGATAAATCTGTAACCAGACCTCCGATGGGTGTTGCGCCAGGAAAAGCAGCAATGCACATCGCTCTCTTCAACTAAATATCTAGGGGGAATCTAATAAATGGCAGCATTTACCGAAGGGTTTACAGATACAACAAAACCAGGTGCGAATCATATTGGTAGTATGATCTCGAAGGTTCTTGCTGCGAGAAAATTTGCTAGACAAGAGAGAGAAGTAGCAGAAGAGAAAGCAAAGAAAGCGGGATATGATAGTCTAGAAGAAGCAGGTGTAGAGAAAGGTTTCTTCTTTAAGGCAGCATTAAAGAATAAGTTTGGTGGATCATACATTAGTGGTAAGAAGCAGGACATTGAACAGGCAGTTGATCGTGTCAAACTGCTAAAGAATCCAAAGGCACAGTTCTGGAACTTCGTAGACAATAGAGACGCTGACGGTAAAGAGAAAAAGAAACTCTCTGACGTTGAGATGTTTCGTAAACAATTTGATAATTATAATTTTCAGAGTGCAAAGAGACCACCTGAAGGTGTAAAAGCAGAGACACCTGCAATTCCAAAGAAGATGTCTCCCTTTGAGCTTGAGCAGAAGAGACAGGCTCTTTCTCAAGAGAAAATGCTTGCTGAAGCTGAAAAGAAAGTAGCGGATGCAGCATCTGGTAGTAAGCAAAGAGCATCTAGAGAGGACCTCCTTCAGGCAATCAATGCTATTGCCCAGTCACTAGACAAGACAGCACAGTCTATTAATAACAGCATCGGTGACTCTAAACAGGTTGCCTCTGATATTCATGCGATGAAGACTGATGTTGTTAGTCAGTTGAGTGAAAGAACTGATAGTATTGAGGACAAGTTAAGCAAGATCGCTGAAGCAATCAATGCACAGACTGCATTGAAGAAAAAGCAAACTGATGATGCAGAAGGAACGGTTAAAGAAGCTAATCAAGAAAAACAAGAGAAACTTGTCACCACTAATATCCCAGATAATACTAATACACCAGATATAGATGAGTCGGCATCAAATGTGCAACTAGATTATGATCCAGGAGATGAAAATGATGATACATCATTAAATGACATCACACAAGGTCCACAAGCAGAGCGAGGTGCTATCTTATCTGGACCTGATAGTGGATATAAAGTACCTGGTTTGACACTACATGGTAATGAAGCAATCGTACCATTAGATAACAATTATACGCAAGGAGAACCAAGTGCGGTTGATGGTAAGGTAAGACCAACACCATCGGAACCTATGGTTCCTCCTATGAATGTTAATGTCAATAACAGTTATGAGATGGGTAAATCACCTACTAATATCAATAATAGTTATGAGACGGGAACTCCTATGGGTAAATCATCTCCTATTGAGATACCTAACCTGATGGGAGATAGTAGTCTGGAACAACCATTAGTAGATGCTATGGCATTACCAACAAAGATTGCTGGTGGTATGGCGTTGGCTGCTAGTAGTGAGTTAGTCAAACGACTATCTGGAGACAGTCCCGAGGTTGCT
>Ga0233438_10003486_pt1 | contig 14498 bp, 14 predicted proteins | sample SI_123_September_FD_182720 | JGI IMG/M metagenome (GOLD analysis project Ga0233438, IMG submission 182720) | Seawater microbial communities from Saanich Inlet, British Columbia, Canada - SI_123_September2016_10_MG | ecosystem: Environmental > Aquatic > Marine > Inlet | place: Canada: British...
GTTTTTGGACAACGAAACTCAAAACAAGAATATTGGAACACATGGCGTTTTGTTCCAAAATCCGATATGGTTCAGAAGTTTGAATCTGCGGTAGCACTCAAAACAAAAACATTTAATTCCACTCCAGAACTTGGAATTTTTACATACAAAGTCATCACGGGTCCCAACAGTGGAACTTACGAAAGAATCGAAGCAAATAAAAAACCCGCAGATTACGACAGAGACCGTTCAGTTGAAGCAGCGTTTTGGGACAAAAATGTTGCAAAATACATTGCAGATGAACAAGGTCAAAAACGGTGGTCTCGCCTCAAAAATGGATCGTATAATTTTGATCCTGAAACATCAACGCCTTCAAAATATATTACGAGAACTGTATTTGATATAAAGTCGGATAAAATCTTACATTTTAGAAGATTTATGTCAAGAATAACGGAAATCATGACCCTAAGAGAATTGGATGTTAGTGTACTTTTGTTCAGACTTGAAAGTGGAGGAAACCGAAATCAATTCGTGAGAGTTGTTGGTTTTTCTAGCTATGAGCGCCTTATGAAATCAAGTGAAACAACTTGGGAAGAGGATTATAATAAATTATTTGGATGGGGTTCATGGTCAGAAGACATTGCTAATCTTGACGCTTCTATTGAAATGTATGGAGAAAACGTAGAAACTCTTCAATTGATGCCAGGACTTTCTTCTGGAATGATGAACTAATTAATCCGATAAACTCAAATATAAAATAGAATCTCCAGAAAATTTTTCTGCTACAGTAACCCAATGGATGAGCGCTGTCAAAACTGGCTTAGAAATGGACGATGCACGAGCCTATATTTTCGAAGAACCAGGAACAAAAAAAATGCAGTTTTTACAGTTTTTTGACACCTTAACCGATATGGTGACGCATTTAAATAAACAAGAAGATGACAGAGATCAAATAGTGAAAGCTTTCCAAGAAATGGATCCTCTTCCAGATGGCACATGGGATACTTTTGACCAAGTGACTGACTTTAAAGAGTCCACTGTATGGAAATTTATGCCCGAACTAAGTACAACACCAGAAACGTGGTCCGTTCTTTCCGTCGCAGAAAAAGATGAACATTTTTACAGACGCATACAATATGTATCTGTAAAAACAAATCAAGACAATGCCTATAAAGATTGGAATAAAAAAATGAATGCTTTAGACAAAAAGTTAGGCATCAGTTATCATTTTGCAATTTTTAAATCCGTTTTTGGATCTAGAGATGCAGATTATATGGTGGTTTGTATTGATAAATCTCAGTTTGATTATTTTAGTAATTGGGAAAAACGCACAGAAATTAGAGAACAAAGTGCTGAGTACAAAGAACTGGTAGGCGAGCTTTCAATAAGCCAATGGTCCGTAATTAGTGAATTTACATGGAACCGTATTTTAGAATTAACTTTTTAATATACTGTCTATTATAATTTATAAGGAGGGGTTAGCCCCTCCTTTTTTATCTCAAATATTTGTTAAAATTGATATTTATGATATCAAACATAATAAGTTTGTATTTAACTCAAATTTATCAACCATGAGAACAGACAGATCCCAATGCCCCTTGGTCAATGCCCTTGATATTTTAGGAGATAAATGGTCTTTAATTATTATCCGTGATTTATTTTTAGGGAAAAAAACATTCACTGAGTTTATGAAATCACCCGAAAAATTCGCCTCCAATATTTTGAGCAATCGATTAGAACTTTTGATTAATTATGGGTTACTAAAAGTAACAAAACTTCCAAGCGACAACAAAACCAAATTTTATTATCTCACAGATAAAGGAATTGATTTGTATCCAATTGTTTATGAAATGATGTATTGGAGTAAGCGAAACCTAAATCAAAAGTTTGGCTCATTAGGCGTTCAGTTTTTTAAAGACTCCAAAAATGTCAAAGCAGCAGAGTTCATCAAAAAAACACAATCCAATTACAGAAGGTCTAGAAATCGTTTTTTAAGAGTTTAAACAACTTTATTCACTTCTTTTTATTAAATTGCATATAGCAAGTATTTTGCTAACCAATTTAATAAAATTATCATGAAAAAATTAGTTTACACACTTACTTTTTGCTCGAGTTTATTTTTAACCGCGCAATCTGCTGGCGTATTTTTAGGCGAAGGAGACAACAATGGAAAATCATTCACAATTGGAAGTGATGCTTCTGTTGAAACAGTAAAAACAATCGCTAAAGACTACAGCTCAAAAGATGCTACGGCTCTTTTATCAAGTTACACAAAAGAATTTTCTGACAGAGCGATGGACTGGTCTACAAAATGGTTAGGTTCTATGGAAACCATTACAATGGACCCGTATATGATCATCCCTGTAAAAATGGAAGGCTCCGATAACACAATGGTATTGGCGTGGTCAACTGAAGATCGAAATTTTAAAGACGGCTCCATAGAGAACCTAAATTTAATGGAAATTTTTACAGTCGACAAAGAAAATAAGGTTACTGCTTTTGCACAGTGGTCTAGAAGACTGGAATCTAGTAATTTTGGACTCAATTACGGTGGAAAATTCATCGGTAACGGCACCTCCGAATGGTCGGGACGACCTTTAGTATTCTCAAACAGAGGTGAGGTTGGAGTGATTGAAAAATTAGTAGCTGACTACAATAATAAAGATGCAGCAGCATGTAGTGAAGCCTTTGCCGAAGGCGCTGAGTTTTTAGACTCCAGTGGAAATAAAATGGTTCTAACGACAGAATTATGGCAAACGATGATGGATAGTTTTGTAGAACTTTCTTGGGAGGTGAAATCAATTGTTCCATTAAAAATTCAAAATACAGATACTGAATCGGGAGTGACTGTGTTTTCAAGAGAAAGAAGAGTGCTTGCTGACGGCACTGTTTGGGAAAAAGAACTTGTTGAATGGTTCTACTTTAATAAAGAAGGAAAAATTGCGAGAGCGACACAATACGAAAGAAATTTACCAAAAGAATAAGGGATTTAATGTTTATAAATCTTAGTAAAGCCCAACCATTTTTGGTTGGGTTTTTTTGTTATAAGATAAAATAATCAGTAAGGGTTTTTGATAAGCCTACAGTTTTAATTTTTTCATTAAATTGCACTCCTAAACTCTACTATGATTATGAAAAAATGCATCACACTTTTATTGTTTTTATGCAGTTTTGCAGGATTCTCTCAAATCTTGATCCCTGTTAAATGGGAGTTTGGCTCAGAAAAAATTTCTGAAACAGAATACAACCTTGTTTTCGTAGCTAAGATGGAAGCCCATTGGGCACTTTACTCACAATTTGTGGAAGAGGGTGGTCCTTTGCCAACAATTTTTTCATTTGAATCAGGACCTAATTTTGAGCTCATCGGAAATGTAACCGAATCAGATGAAAACAAAGTCACTCAACACGATCCCGTGTTTGACATGGTGGTCTCAAAATATTATGACAAAGCAGTTTTTAAGCAACGCGTTAGTGTAGCATCATCCGAATTTAATATTGATGGGAATATTGATTTTATGACCTGTGACGACACAAAATGCACCTATTTACCAGACAACCCGTTTACATTCAGTTACACCACTGAAGCCGGCTTTGAAATACTAGGAGGAACCCCAATGTCCAACTCAGAAATTTCCAGCAATGCCGATCAAATTTTATATGGAATCTCAGTCGAATCCATATCAAAAGCATTGGCACAATGTAGTACACAATTGACTTCGTTATCACAAGATATTAAGGCATCAAACAACTCCCTCTGGAAGATTTTTGGATTGGGTTTCCTAGGCGGATTGTTAGCACTTTTAACTCCTTGTGTATTTCCAATGATCCCTTTAACGGTGAGTTTTTTTACCAAAAAAGGGGGGGATGCCAATGAACAAAGTGGCGTCTTCAAAGCCATTTTATATGGGTTTTTCATCGTATTGGTGTATGTGGTATTAAGCATCCCTTTTCATCTGTTAGACTCGGTGAATCCCGATATTTTAAATGAAATCTCAACCAATGTTTGGTTGAATGTTATTTTCTTTATCATCTTTATATTTTTTGCCTTTTCATTCTTCGGCTATTACGAACTTACTTTGCCTTCCACTTGGACAAATTCCACGAGCAAAGGCGAAGGCATTGGCGGAATATTAGGCGTTTTTTTTATGGCGTTGACCTTGTCCATTGTGTCCTTTTCATGTACAGGCCCAATTCTTGGCTCCTTGCTAGCGGGCTCCCTTTCGGCAGATGGTGGCGCCTGGCAACTGACCGCTGGAATGGCAGGTTTTGGAGTGGCACTTGGCTTGCCCTTTGCATTATTTGCCATGTTTCCAAACATGTTAAAAGCTCTCCCAAAATCAGGGGGATGGCTCAACACTACGAAAATTGTTTTAGGGTTTTTAGAACTCGCATTAGCGTTTAAATTTCTATCGAACGCCGACTTAGTCAAACATTGGGGAATCCTTAAAATTGAAGTCTTTTTAGGCATCTGGATTCTTGTATTTGCCGGATTGGGACTCTATATTTTCGGGAAACTAAAATTTCCACACGATGCTCCCTTAAAAAAAGTATCTTTTTTTAGGATCAGCTCGGGAGTTCTAGTATTTGCATTTGTAATCTATTTAGGGTCTGGTTTTAGGCTCAACAAAGAAACACAAACCTTCACACCGCTCACACTATTAAGTGGACTGGCACCGCCCGTTGGCTACAGTTTTCTATACCCTAACGACTGCCCTAATAATTTTGAATGTTTCAAAGATTTAAAAGAAGGAATAGCTTATGCTCAAAAAGTAAACAAACCTATCTTGCTCGATTTTACGGGATACGCCTGTGTCAACTGCCGTAAAATGGAAGAACATATTTGGCCAAAAGCATCTATTAAATCCTATTTTGAAAATGACTACGTATTAATTTCTCTATATGTAGATGATAAAAAAGAGCTGCCAGAGGATCAAAAACTAACAGTGAAACGTCTTGGTGGAGGAACACGCGTACTGGAAAATTACGGCCATAAATGGGCACACTTTCAAACACAGTTTTTCCAATCCAACTCTCAACCCTATTATGTTTTACTAGATTCGGAAGGAAAAACTATTCTAAATCAACCGGTTGGTTATACGCCAGACGAAGCAGACTACAAAGCCTTTTTGGATTGTGGTCTAGAAGTTTTGGAAACCCTTTAATTGATTTGTGTCAACCAAACATTAATTTCAGTAACTTTGAAATAAATATAATAATATACTAATGTTAGATAGCTTTTTAAAATTTTTAGAATTAGGTCTTTATCATATCGTGAGTTTAAAAAGTTATGATCACCTCCTTTTTTTAGTGGTGCTAACCATTCCATATCTTTTTAAAGATTGGAAGCGCTTACTGTTATTAATAACGTCTTTTACTCTAGGGCATACGCTGAGTTTGTTGTTAGGAGTTTACGATATTGTGAATTTGAAGGGCAATGTGATTGAGTGGTTGATCCCGTTTACAATTATCATTATGGCACTTTATAATGTATTTACTGCCGGAAAATCGTCTAAACAATACAACCCAATTATTATATTTAGTATTGTTTTATTTTTTGGATTCATTCACGGATTAGGATTTGCTACCGCCTTTGAATCTATGGTAAGATCTGATGAAAGCACCCTGCTGTCTGTATTAGAATTTGCGTTAGGGATTGAAATAGGACAATTTGTGATTGTCTTTTGTGTGTTGTTTTTTGGATTTTTAGGGCAAACTATTTTTCGGTTCTCAGTTCGTGATTGGGTGATGGTTCTTTCGGCAGTTGTCATAGGTCTTATGCTTCCTCTCATTTTTAACAGCCCTCTTTTTTCTTAATTAAACTGTTGTAAATCAAATAATCGCACCCCTTTTATGACCTCACAAAAACAACTTAAATATGACAAAGCCTATCTTAGAATGGCTACCGAATGGGGAAAATTGTCTTATTGCAAACGCAAACAAGTAGGCGCCATTATTGTCAAAGATCGTATGATTATTTCCGATGGCTATAACGGGACCCCTACTGGCTTCGAAAATTTTTGTGAAGATGAAGATGGCTATACCAAGTGGTATGTGTTACATGCCGAAGCCAATGCTATTTTAAAGGTCGCAGCCTCTACCCAATCCTGTGTGGGATCAACCCTGTATATCACCCTATCACCCTGTCAAAGTTGTAGTAAATTAATTCACCAAGCAGGCATTACTCGAGTCGTTTATAGCCAAGCTTATAAAGATCTTTCGGGCGTTGAATTTCTAGAAAAAGCAGGTATTAAAGTCGAATTACTAATACTGTAATTTTATGTTCCTGAATCGAAAACACCTTCCATTTTTTATCGCTGTTCTTTTGGCGATGGGCATTTTAATAGGTTCAAAATTAAGTATCAATACTTCTAACAATTTTGCAAATTCTAAAAACATTAGTAAACAAAAATTTAGTCGTCTGATTGATTATTTAGAATATGAGTATGTGGACCCTGTTGATACGGACAGTATTGTTGAAGATTTTATTAATACAGTTTTGCAGAATCTCGATCCCCATTCTTCATACATTTCAAAACAAGCTCTAACCTCGGTTACTGAAAACATGAAAGGCGACTTTATAGGAATAGGCGTTAGTTTTTATAACTATAAAGACACCATAACGGTCATTCGACCAATTGAGGGTGGCCCAAGTTTCAGAGCTGGAATTCTAGCGGGGGATCGCATTTTAATGGCCGATAATGACACAATTTTTGGCCCCAATTGGGGGCAAGATAAAGTCATGGAAAGACTTCGTGGCAGCAACAACTCTAAAGTCCAATTAAAAATCAAACGTCCAGGAATCGACAGTTTAATAAACTTTCAAATCATACGCGCCCGAGTACCCATCAAAAGTGTGGAAGCATCTTATATGATCAATCCAAAACTGGGCTACATTAAAATCAATCGGTTTGCAGAAAGCACCTATCTAGAATTTCAAAAAAGTTTTGAAGACTTATTAGCCAAAGGAGCTTCAAACTTAGTTCTGGATTTTCGCGATAACCCAGGAGGGTTTTTGCAAATAGCAGAACAAATAGCAGATGAATTTTTAGAAGATGGGAAACTCATATTATTCACTAAAAACAAAACCAATGCTATTGTGAAGAGCTTTGCTACTTCCAAAGGTCAGTTTGAGCAGACGGAGGTTTATGTGTTGATTAATGAAAACTCAGCATCTGCTAGCGAAATTGTTGCTGGGGCTCTACAAGACAATGATAGAGGAACTATAGTCGGGCGACGTTCGTTTGGAAAAGGATTGGTTCAACAAGAAATGGACTTAGGCGATGGGAGTGCCATTCGACTGACAACTTCTAGGTATTATACACCAACGGGGCGCTCTATACAACGTTCTTATGCCGGTGGTTCAGAAGCATATTATGACAATTATTTCCAGCGATTGGAGGGCCGAGCTGCAGATACCCTACACTCGCAAGAGCGGGTCGATAGTTTGAAGTTTACAACCCCAAAAGGAAAAATTGTCTATGGAGGTGGCGGAATTATTCCAGACGTTTACGTGCCTTATGATGCAAGCTTTAATAGTGATATTATAGAGTTCCTTAAAGTTTCTGGGTTCATGGATTTTTTTGTATTCGAACATTTAGACGGTCAACGCGATCGGTATGTTTCTGTTTCTGAAGCAGAATTTTTAAGCACTTTCGAGGTCTCAAAGGAAATTTATCAACAGTTTGAAACCTATTTTTCTGAAACAACAAAACTGGACAAGATGAAGTTAAATACCCAAAAAAAGTTAATAAAAATTCTCTTGAAATCGGCTTTTGCAAAACAACTTTTTGGAGACAATACAGCGGCAAAAGTAATGGGTTCTTTTGACCCCATGTTGCAAAAAGTAAACGACTTAGAAACCCTTATTTTAAATTAAGATTTTTCTTTCACCGTTCGGTCTATCTTTTTAACAACCCTCCATATGGTGAATAATAAAATTGCACACCCGCCTGCCAATGCCGTGATAATGGCCGTATAACTTTCCTTTTCAAAAGGGGTGTCAAAGTTAATTTTTGAGATGTTGAATATAATAATTCCAAGAGCTAAAACAGATAGTACATAGGTTAATAATCGCATGTTACAGTAAAAATTTAATGTTAGAAGTAAATAGTTTTACGGCAATAGCCAAGAGCACCACTCCAAATATTTTTCGAATAATATTAATTCCATTTTGCCCAATAAAGCGCTCAATTCTTGAGGATGTTTTAAGAACTAAAAAAATCACAAACACATTAACAATCACCGCAATGATAATGTTTTCTGTATGAAATTCAGACTTTAAAGACAGAAGTGTTGTTAAGCTTCCTGGCCCAGCAATCAATGGAAATGCGATTGGAAACACAGAAGCATTTACGTTTGTTCCTTCTTCTTGTTTATATAAAGTAATTCCTAGAATCATTTCTAAAGCGATAAAAAACAAGATAAACGCACCAGCAATTGCAAAAGAGTGTACATCAATTCCAATAAGTTTGAGGATGCTGTCTCCTAAAAATAAAAAGATGATCATAATAACACCAGCAATAACAGAAGCCCTTTCACTTTGAATATGCCCCGATTTATTGCGTAAATCAATAATAATTGGAATGTTTCCTACAATGTCAATCACTGCGAAAAGCACCATAAAAGCCGTTAAAATTTCTTTAAAATCGAAAGTCATGATTACAAATAGTTTTGTGCAAAGGTCGAATAAATAATTACAATCACAAGTTTATTTTGAGCGATTATTTTGGCTGTAAATGTTTCATAATTAACAGTATCTTTGAAGCATGTTTCAAATAGGAAAAACCATTGTGTCCGAAGACATCATTGAGAAAGATTTTATATGCAACCTGAGCGCTTGTAAAGGCGCTTGTTGTGTCGATGGAGATGCAGGTGCACCACTAGAAGCCAAAGAAGCTGTTATTTTGGAAAACATCTATCCCATCATAAAACCTTACCTCAGAAAAGAAAGTATTCAAGCCATCGAAACGCAAGGCACTCATATTGTAACCGAAGATGGAGAGTTGGAAACTCCTTTGATAGATGGTGCCGATTGTGCGTATGTCATCTTTGATGAAAAAAACACGGCCTTGTGCGCCATTGAAGAAGCTTACAACCAGGGCGAAGTCGATTGGAAAAAACCAGTCTCTTGTCACCTGTACCCAGTGCGTATAAAAGACTATAGCGAGTTTTCAGCTGTAAATTATGACCATTGGGAAATCTGTGATGCTGCTTGCTCGTTAGGAAAAGAACTTCAAGTGCCCGTCTATAAATTTGTTAAAGAAGCCTTAATTCGCAAATTTGGAGCAGATTGGTATACTGAATTAGAACAAGTAGCTATCAAACACAACTAAATCCCATTTGTCAACGGCTTAAGATAGAGTTCTAAAATTCGAACCTTTTTTATTTATTTATTAAATTTTAATAAAATGCTTAAATTTTCCATAAGAGAGAGCAGTCACTTAAACTCTTTTTTATCAGCATTTTACGATTTTGGTTTCGAAATATCTTTGTAGGAAAAAAGCTACTCGTTGTTAAAAACTCATAGGCAATGTTTATAAAAATGACTTTCATTTAAGGTAACTATTTTGAACCTTTGTTAACCGCTCAAACGCGTATTTTTTATAACCAAGAATTTTAATTTTTTTTTAGATGTCACAAGTAGAACCGATTTTACAAGAAAACAAAGACCGATTCGTTATTTTTCCAATCCAACACCACGATATATGGGAATGGTACAAAAAATCTGAAGCAAGTTTTTGGACCGCTGAAGAAATTGATTTGCATCAAGATTTGACAGATTGGAGCAGCAAACTGAACGACGACGAGCGTTATTTTATCAAGCACATATTGGCGTTTTTTGCTGCAAGTGATGGAATTGTAAATGAAAATTTAGCAGAAAACTTTGTAAACGAGGTCCAATACAGTGAAGCAAAATTTTTCTATGGATTCCAGATTATGATGGAAAATATCCATAGTGAAACCTATTCACTTTTGATAGACACCTATGTAAAAGATGAAACAGAAAAAGACAAGCTATTTAATGCCATAGACAATTTTCCAGCCATTAAGAAAAAAGCCGATTGGGCCCTTAAATGGATCGAATCTCCAAGTTTTGCAGAACGTTTGATCGCATTTGCAGCCGTTGAAGGAATTTTCTTTTCAGGTGCATTTTGCTCCATATTTTGGTTAAAAAAACGTGGTTTGATGCCAGGACTGACATTCTCAAATGAGTTGATTTCAAGAGATGAAGGTGTACATGCAGACTTTGCGGTTCACCTACACAATAAACATCTTATAAACAAAGTTCCAAAAGACCGTATCAGAGAAATATTGTTGGATGCTTTAAACATTGAAAGAGAGTTTATTACAGAATCCCTGCCAGCAAGTTTGATTGGTATGAATTCAAAATTGATGTCTCAGTATTTAGAATTTGTAACCGACCGCTTATTACAAGAATTGGATTGCGAAAAAGAATACAACACATCAAACCCATTTGATTTTATGGATATGATTTCGCTTCAAGGAAAAACAAATTTCTTTGAAAAAAGAGTTTCCGAATATCAAAAGGCAGGCGTCCTTAACAAAGAAGAAGAGGATACCAATAAATACAGTTTCGATTCTGAATTCTAGATCAACCAACTAGAACAAGAACTTAAAGCGAAGGATACAATTCGTTTTTCATAAACCAACCTTTTGGTTTTCTTTAATGCAAACCAAACCCAAAATAACTAAGTATTGCAGGCAACTCCAATACGTCTAGGCTAACTAACTAACCGCTTTTTTGAAGCAGCATCAAAAAAGCAAAAAAAAAGATTAAAAAAATGTATGTACTAAAAAGAGACGGCAGAAAAGAAGAAATCATGTTTGATAAAATCACAGCAAGAGTCAGAAAACTCTGCTATGGTTTGAATGAATTGGTTGACCCTTTAAAAGTTGCCATGCGCGTGATTGAAGGGCTGTACGATGGAGTCACTACTAGTGAATTAGACAACCTTGCTGCCGAAGTAGCCGCAACAATGACCACTGCACATCCCGATTATGCAAGACTTGCAGCCCGAATTTCAGTTTCTAACTTACATAAAAATACCAAAAAGACTTTTAGCGAAGTCATGCATGACCTATATACATACGTGAACCCAAGAACAGGGAAAGATGCCCCATTATTGTCAGACGAGGTGTACAACGTAATTATTGAAAACAAAGAAAAGTTAGACTCTACAATCATATATAATAGAGATTTTGGATACGACTATTTTGGATTTAAAACTTTAGAACGCTCCTACCTTTTAAAGTTAAATGGCATCATCGCAGAGCGCCCTCAACACATGTTAATGCGGGTTTCTATTGGGATTCACTTAAACGATTTGGATGCAGCTATCGAGACTTACGAATTGATGTCTAAAAAGTTTTTCACTCATGCAACCCCTACCTTGTTTAATTCAGGGACCCCAAAACCGCAAATGTCATCTTGTTTTTTACTAACCGCAAAAGACGATAGTATTGATGGAATTTATGACACTTTGAAGCAGACAGCCAAAATTTCCCAATCTGCTGGCGGTATTGGTTTGGCAATGCACAATATCAGAGCAACGGGAAGCTACATAGCTGGAACAAACGGAACAAGTAACGGCATTGTACCAATGCTACGTGTCTTTAATGATACAGCGCGTTATGTAGATCAAGGAGGAGGGAAACGAAAAGGAAGCTTTGCAATTTATCTAGAACCATGGCATGCTGATATTTTTGATTTTCTTGACTTAAAGAAAAACCACGGAAAAGAAGAAATGCGTGCAAGAGATTTATTCTATGCCATGTGGATTCCAGATTTGTTCATGAAGCGTGTTCAAGAAGATTCTCATTGGACCTTAATGTGTCCCAACGAATGTCCTGGTTTGCCAGACACACATAGTGAAGAGTTTGAAGCCCTTTACCTAGACTATGAAGAAAGAGGAAAAGGACGTAAAACTATAAAAGCTAGAGAACTTTGGGAAAAAATAACGGAATCTCAGATTGAAACAGGGACTCCTTATATGCTCTATAAAGATGCAGCCAATAGCAAATCGAACCAACAAAATTTAGGAACAATTCGTTCGTCTAATTTATGTACAGAAATTATTGAATACACTTCACCCGACGAAGTCGCTGTTTGTAATCTGGCATCTATTGCACTTCCTATGTTTATTAAAGACGGTAAGTTCGATCATCAAGAATTATATACAATCACTAAACGCGTTACACGAAACTTAAACAAGGTAATCGACCGAAATTACTATCCCGTAATTGAAGCCGAAAACTCAAATATGAGACACCGTCCTATAGGAATTGGTGTTCAAGGGTTGGCTGATACTTTTATCAAATTGAGAATGCCTTTTACCAGTGACGAAGCCAAACAATTGAACCAAGACATCTTTGAAACAATTTACTTTGCCGCAGTAACAGCCTCTATGGAAGAAGCCAAAGTAGAAGGCCCTTACGAAACATATGCGGGCTCTCCAATTAGCGAAGGAAAATTCCAACACAATTTATGGGGCCAAAAGGAAGAAGACTTTAGTGGTCTTTGGGATTGGGAAAAACTACGTGAGCAAGTCCTTGAAAATGGCGTTCGCAACTCTCTTTTAGTGGCGCCAATGCCAACGGCAAGTACTTCTCAAATTCTTGGAAACAACGAATGTTTTGAGCCTTATACTTCAAACATATATACCCGACGCGTATTGTCTGGAGAGTTTATTGTTGTTAACAAACACCTATTGGAAGATTTGGTGGAACTAGGTCTCTGGAATGAAGGTTTAAAACAAGACATCATGCGTGCCAATGGATCCATTCAACATGTGGATGTGATTCCTCAAGAGATCAAAGAATTGTACAAGACTGTTTGGGAATTGAGCATGAAAGATATTATCGATATGTCACGTCAGCGAGGTTATTTTATTGATCAATCACAATCTTTAAATTTATTTATGGAAGGAGCGACAATGGCCAAACTAACATCTATGCATTTTTATGCTTGGAAAAGTGGATTGAAAACAGGAATGTACTACTTAAGAACAAAAAGTGCTGTAGATGCTATTAAATTCACATTAGATAACAAAAAAACAGAAGCACCAAAGCCAGAAACAGTAGCTGTTGAAACAGTTGTAGAAACAGCAGTATTGGAAAAACAACAAGAAAAAGCGGCCAATACCGCTGCTAAATTTTCTCAAGAAACTGCGGTTGATGTAGAGCCAATGTCTCCAGAAGAAATGAAAGCTTTAATAGAACAAGCAAAAGAAGCAGAAGGCGACGATTGCCTCATGTGCGGGTCTTAATATAAGCTCATAAAATTTATCTAACCTCCTAATTTATTAGGAGGTTTTTTTTTAAATTTACGTACCAAATTTAAAACGCTTAAAAAGGAAATATTGATCGCATAAAAGTAAAAATATAAACATAAAAACAAATGAAACTATTCAAAGAATTTAAAGATTTTGCTGTAAAAGGCAATATGATAGATATGGCCATTGGAATTATTATTGGAGCGTCTTTTAATACAGTCATTAATGTTTTGGTAAAAAACATTCTACTCCCGCCTTTGTCTTTATTGTCCGATGGAATTAATTTTCAAGAAAAGAAACTTATCCTAAGATCAGCCACAGAAACCACCAGTCAAGTATCTATAGATTATGGATTGTTTGTTGAAACCATACTCGATTTTTTAATCGTAGGATTCACCATTTTTATTGTTGTAAAATTTATAAATAAACTCAAAACAAAAGCAGACGATGTCAAAGACAAGTCAGTTCCCACCCCTGCAGACATTCAGTTGTTGTCAGATATCAAAAATTTACTCGAAGTTCAGAACCAGAAGCTTGCGAAATAAGTTAGCGTGCATTGTGTAGGCGCGCAACATATTTTCCGATCACATCAAATTCTAAATTTACAACAGTCCCTTTTTCAAAACTATTAAAATTAGTATGCTCATATGTGTAAGGAATAATCGCTACACTAAAGCCATCATTTTTAGAGTTTACAACCGTCAAACTCACTCCATTGACCGTGATGGACCCTTTTTCGATGGTGAGATTCCCTAAAGAAGCATCGTATGTAAACGTATAAATCCAACTTCCATTTTGAGTTTCCACACCAGTACATGTCCCCACCTGATCTACATGCCCTTGAACCATATGACCATCCAGTCTCGCTCCAAGTTTCAATCCGCGCTCTAAGTTTACAGTTCCTCCAACTTTTAACAGGTTAAGGTTCGTTTTGTCTAAGGTTTCCTTAATGGCAGTAACTGTATAACTGTTTTCATCTAGAGCAATAACCGTTAAGCACACCCCATTATGAGATACACTTTGATCGATTTTCAATTCTGGTACCAACACACTTTCAATGGTTAAGTGTAAATTATCATTCTCGGTGACTAATTTTTTTACATTCCCTAAATCTTCAATAATTCCTGTAAACATACTTTTAATTCGTTAAATTTGTAAATTCAAAATTACAAACATACACGCCACTTTTAATGGAAAAAGAAGAAAAAATTAAAATAGGGATTTCTA
>Ga0233438_10003494_pt1 | contig 14475 bp, 13 predicted proteins | sample SI_123_September_FD_182720 | JGI IMG/M metagenome (GOLD analysis project Ga0233438, IMG submission 182720) | Seawater microbial communities from Saanich Inlet, British Columbia, Canada - SI_123_September2016_10_MG | ecosystem: Environmental > Aquatic > Marine > Inlet | place: Canada: British...
GTTTAGGTGACTATTTTGATTTTTAGGACAGAGTGTTACTGAAGAAGAAGGGTAAAATTTGAAGAAAAAATGGTGGCCCGACCCTGACTTGAACAGGGGACCTGCCGATTATGAGCTAAGCTGAACGGTGTTGTAACCCCATGAAAAGTGAATATTTTCACTTTAGAGTTACCTTTTTTCCGTTGAGGTGCTAGCGGAAGACTGCGGAAATTATCAGTTCTCCATGTAAACCAAGGTATTGCTTTTAACGGAAAAAGCGGAGCAAAAAAAACACTAAAAATACCCCCTACCTACCCATATGATAATGAGTAAGTAGGGGGTGAGGTGTTTCACAGTGGGATAGCTGCGATTTGACAGGCGTCTCGTAGTGTATCATGTGATACTTTGGCGTATCGAAGTGTCGTAGAGTAACAAGCGTGATTCGCTAGTTGCTGGACACTGGCAAGTGACACATTGTTAGACACTAGATTACTGCAAAACGTATGACGTAAATCATGGATACGCACGGTGTCTGATATGTCCGCTTCCTTTAAGGCACGCTTAAATGACTTTTTAAAATCATTGTATGGCAGCTGAGTCCTTGGGTTGATAAAAACATGCTCGGTATCCAATCCCGATAACCGATTCAAAATATCCATCGCAGTGGAATTAAGCATGATGGTATTTTGTTTCTTGTTTTTAGCGACACTAGGCGGCACGGTGATGGTTTGGCTCTCCTTATTTATCCAAGACCACTTCAATGCTTTAGCGACACCACTTCTTACCCCTGTGACTAATAAGAATATCATCAGTAAATTCACGGGTCGCTCAGGGTGTTGCATCAACACTTGAATAAAGCGCTGCTGTTCATCCACACTTAAAAAGCGTTCCTTTTGATTATCATATTTCATGTACTCGACCTTATCACATGGGTTTTTCATCAGTAGCTCCCATTGTATGGCAAGTGTAAACATGCGACTGAGTAGCTTAAGGTGCCCCGTCACATGACTGCCTGATAACTGACTTTCGATTAAGTGGGTTTGAAAGTGTTCAAGCTCCACGACTTTAATGCCATCAAGATATTGATGTCCAAAGATAGGCTTAATCCGTAAGCGCCACATGGACTCTATGTTACGAAAGGTACGCAATCGGTTTTTTATGTGAGGCCAATAGTACTGCTCCCAAAACTCATTGAGTGTCAGTGCACAAGTAAGGTGCGTTTGATGCATGGGTGGTGAAAGGGGGCTATTGGGGGCATGAGGGGCATGAGATAGGGCGACTGATTTGTTATTAGATTGAGCAATGAGCTGCGATGCGAGTTGTAACGCCTGCTCTAATGACAGCACATTGGTTCGGCCAATATGATGGTCTTTGTCTTTGGTGCGAAAACGATACGTGCCGATACCTTTAGAGGTGCGGCGTATTTCAATACGAAACCCTTTAGGCAGATTATCTGCTCGGTATTCAGCTTTGATTTTATCGGTTGGGGTGGGGAGGTTATCAATAAAGGTTTGGTCAATATGGGTATATCTCATCATTATCTCCAATATGAAGTATAGGTAAATTAACAGAATACACAGGCAGGATAACCCTGCCATGTATGGTTATTGTTGACGCAGTAAACGTGACACAATGGCGCTGCTAAACGGCTTGTTACGATAACTGCATAAGCCTCGTTGGTTGAGTATTTGAGCAAGCTCTACGGTGTTGGCTTGAGGCTGTTGTTGTTGAATGTGATGAATCACTTTGATGATTTTTTGTCGCCACTCACGCTGGGCACTGGTGCGAGTGAGTGTGGCAAGTTGCGGGTTGGTGTTGCGATAGGTATCAAGCTGAGGGTTACCCAGTTTGACACCTCTGGCCTTAGCAGCACGTAATGCCGCTTTGGTGCGTTGTGAAATCATCTGTGCTTCATGTTGAGCCATTGCGGCTAAGATATGAATAGTCAGCTGGTCGATATCAGGAAAATCGGCTAGCTTAAAGCGTATGCCTTTTTTCTGCAGCTCAGTAATGAAATGTAAATCTCTACTGAGCCTATCGAGTTTAGCCACTAACAATACGGCATTGGCAAGCTGTGCATAATCCACGGCCTTTTCAAACTCCGGGCGGTCAGCCTGTTTGCCAGAGCCAACTTCGGTATACTCAGCGACAAGATGACCACCATGATGGTGCAAAAAGTCGCTGATGGCTTGTTGTTGTGCTTGCATACCTAAACCGGTTTGACCTTGTTTCGCCGTTGATACCCGGTAATAGGCAACGTAGTTGGTGGGGTTCATATGCGCTCCTTAGTGCTGGCTTTGTATAGTGAGTACAGTTTTATAGCGATAACAATCAGGGTGCTAATACCCTTTAAGCTTGCGCGTAACAATCTGTTTAACACTAGGGGTTTGTTGATGGCGAGGTAGATGATGACTAATACAATTATCAAGAGCATCGGGTGTCTCCTTTGGATGTGATGGGTCCATTAGGCGCAAGTGCGTTACTTACAAGTGCACTACACACAAGTGCATTACACTAAAGGGACATTTAGTGAAGTGCATCTGCGGCCTAATGGGTTAATGGATGAATAGATTGATTAAGTTAAATGAAAGAATTAAGCACTAGCGCTGATATCACGACTTAGCCTTTTTCGGTTGGTGTGATTTCGCGTCAATAGCGTTAATAGCGTCAATATCATCAATCACATGACAATACGTATGCCGATGTGATTTAGCGATGACGCCCTCTGCTCGCAAGACCGCTGCGAGAAACGAAGCATTGTTTGCACTTTTACCTGCAAAGAGACGCTTGAATATCGTTGAGCTAAACGGTATTTCAGGTGCCAAGCCATTAAGCAAGGATTGCACTTGTGATAGCGCAATGGCATCAAAGCTGAAGAATCCGCCACCTGAATTCCCAGTGAGTTTAATATAGATATCATTATGCTCATCACATAAGATCTCATACGTTAATGTCGCCCCAGAACGAAGACTAATAAAAGGGCAGTTGCCAGTTTTAATCGGTGTAAATGTTTGCATATGTATCATCCTATGAATGTATGATAAGTAAAAAATCGCCACCTCCTGCATCACCGACAATACGGCAGTACAGTGAGCAGACATGATTGTGTTCAATGAATTCCGGCTCGTTCATACACAGCCATTGGGCGTGTGTCAGTACGGTTGGGCAATCATCTGGGTATAAATAGAGTTGACATTGAGTGTCATCCCAAAACTGCTTGGCAGCAGCCGTGGAGTCAAAGGGGGTGGTGATAGTATCGATGAGTAAGCGATAAGCATCCTCACAGACAGGCAGAGTGTGGCGCTGTGGCCATGATTTTAGTGTATACATAATGTATCCTAATGGGGTAAATGAATAGACAGTGTCATTGAGGTAATGACGAGGTTGTCTTTGGAAGGGATTTTCCATTATAGATACTGATATTTTCTCACTTTACTTAATCAGTTTTGGGCAGGTGTCCTATGATTTTCTTCTATACCGATACCTAGTTGATATCACATGAACAAAACAGGATAAAAAATAGATGCATGGGCAGCACGATAAACGCTTTGATTGGTTTGCTATATTTACCAATACAGATTTGACCCCGCTGGTTGATGAATTACTCGCTACCACCTGTGCACTATTAGGTAAATCAAACCAAGGGGCGAGCAAAGCCAAACGTGAGGATGCATTAAGGGCCATTGCTAGGCACGTGCTGTGCGCCTTGTTTATCACGCATCAACAAGCCCGTTACCACAAGCAAACATTATCGGTGAGTATCCCGCTGCATAAACGTCATTATCATCCGACTGACCCCAATAAAATCCCTTATGTGTACCCCAATAAAGTCGAAGCGGTATTCAAGGCCCTTATTCATCTGGGGTGGGTGGTCGCTGAAAAGGGGAAGTATCGTTCCTCATTTAAAATGAACGTCACCGTGATGCAAGTCCAGACATCCTTAGCTATCAAATTTGCTGCACTGGATATGCATTGGTTACAGCAGCTGCCTATTGAGCCTGGAAAGCTGGTAGAGGTGAGACAAAAAGATATTGATACACAACAAAAGATAAACCTGCCACTGGACTCTTTTGACGAGCAAGATGTCATACAGCGATATCAGCATAACCTGTACCGGATAAACCAGCATCTAATACAGCAGTGTATCCATCTAGATGTCACGGATACACAACTCGCAGATGTATTGGTCCGGACAAGTGTCAATGAACAGACAAAACAAACACATGAGCAGGTTATTGATATCTCTCAGGTACAGCTAAGACGGATATTTTCAAAAGGGCAGTTGGATAAAGTCGGGCGCTTTTATGGTGGGTGGTGGCAACATCTATCCGGTGAGCATCGTCCTGTCATACGCATCAATAACAAAAAGACGATAGAGATGGATTATTCAGGGATTGCCATTAATATCATTTATGCTTTAAAACACGTCCCACTGAGTGCCCAAGTTGACCCTTATAATATTGGGTTACCTGATTGGCAAGGTAAAGACGATAAGCGGCGTCCAGTGATAAAGCAGGCGTTCAATGCGTTTATCAATGATGCTAAGGGCAACTATCGTTTATCAGCACGCAGCATTAAGGTACTAGGCTGCAATACCCAAGCACTAAAAGATAAAATCATCCACAAGCATCCGGTGATGAGTGATGTATTTGCAACTGATATCGGACTTCAAGCGCAATACTTAGATAGCTGTGTGGCAGAAGATGTCATGCTCAGCCTATTAGATTTAGGGATAACCTGCTTGCCCATACATGATAGCTTCATTGTGACAGCCTCTCACTACGGGATTTTAGCGCAACAGATGCACAAGAGCTTTACCAAGGTCATGGGGGCGGCAATAGGAATAAGTGAGGAGGTCATTAAATCCCACAGGAGCTTAGAGATACGTAATGCCGATATGGAAAAGCGGGCAAAAGGGGCCGATGTGCTCACTGTGGAGCAGCTAAGGCAAGAACTAGACTTTGTGGAGCAGGGTAATCTTATGCAGCAATACTACAAGAGCTACTTAACAGAAACTCAGGCACTAGACTCTTTAGACTAATACTAAGCAGTTACTACTAATACTACTTCATTCTTCTTCTTTTTATACTTCTTTAATACTAACTAATATAATACTAATAAGAAGGCACTAGGGACATTAGGACACTAGTGACCCTTAAGGAAGCTTACTGGGACTTTAGGGTTATCCCTCATAAGTGGCCCCGACTTTACTTAATGATTACTGAGAAGTTAGGTGGCTCTAAGACTTTTTCTTATATACTGTTTATGAAATATTGAATATATTGGGTAAGATAAAGATAGTTTTTTGGGTATAAATACTAAGCAAATGTAAAAATTTAACAGCTACTGGATTTAAAAATTGATAAGCGGAATTAATGGAAGAAGTTAATCTAACAAATATATTAAATATATCAAAACTTGTATTTTTTGTAGTAACTTTGTATTTAATTTATAAAGTTATAACTTGGACGTTACCGAAAATTTGGTATGTTGTTTCCCTTAAATGGCTGTTCGATAGTATAGATTGGGCGTTATCGAAAATTTGGTATATTGTTTCCTTTAAATGGCTGTTCGGCAGCCAAAAAAGCATCAAAAGTAAAGGTAAAAGTAAAAGTAAAAGTATAGGCACAAAATTGCTAAAAGGAGTTGCTGTTGCAAAAGCAGCTCAGGTCGCACATAACTTGACGAACCCTCCAGTTGTTTATGTAACTAATGTTGGCGCTGGAAATGTTGAGGCAAAAGTTCACGGATGTACCCCTAAAGGCTCAGGGTATGAGGTTCACTATTCATACCTAAGAGAAGGATTCTTGCAACCAAGTCAAGGTAAACACAAGATAACGCGAATTACCTCTGGTTTCCACTCTCATGGTGTAAGTTTTAAAGTAGACTGGCCTAAGTAAGTAAAATAGTTTTACCTTCAAATTTTTATCACATTACCTGTTCCTGACAAGTAGAGATAAACAAATAATTAATAGTTGTCAGAAGCTTTCTATTTACTAATATTTTATACGAATTAAAAATTAAACATATGGGTAAATTAAGCGAATGAATAAAAAAGAATTATTATCCAATTCTGTGATCTCCAAATATGTTGATTATTTGTCTGTACTTATCAGTGGAGAACAATTTGCCCATGCTTACCAAATTACTCATAAAAGTTGGCTAAAGAATCATAAAGACAAATTTCAGGGTTCATCAATTTGGTCATGTAATTCATTGATTAATGCGAGGGATAAATACTGGTGGTTTGGTGGGATTAGTGAAAATCAGGCGCAACTAGCTTTATTAAGTCAAGGTATTAAGACGGCATTAGCGAATGAAGATCATCATGCAGTCTTCTTAAACACAGTCAAAATTTTGGATTGGGGGCAAGTTTTCAGAGGATGTTTGTCTTATGTTGTCGAGGCACACGAAAAATTCAAATTAACCAAAGTGATTAATGAGTCTGTTGCTTTGTTAGAATCCGAAGAGTCAACATCGCTTGATGAATTTACTAAAAAGTTGAGAATGGATTCAGGCATGACTAAAGTCTATTCACTCGCTTCACATTCATCCATTATATATGATTCAAGGGTGGCATCTGCATTGACTTTGATCGCTTATCGTGTGTTGTCTGAGTCAGAGGTACAGGAAATATCTCAGTTCGATTTACTTGCTGTAGGAAGTGCCCCTAGTGGTAATAAGCGCAATAGGATTAATGGTAAAAGTTTAACGGCTAGAAAACTCAAACCTGGTAAAACCCAAGCAAGGTATAACTTAATTGCGAACTGGCTATTAGGTGAGGCTATTTTAAGGCTAGATGATGTTACTAAAACTTGTGGATTGTGGTCGGTAAACGATGAAAAAGAGCTACTTGGCCACATTGAAGCATCACTTTTCATGATAGGGTCTGATATATCTGCAGGGTAGAGTCTAATCTGTACTTTATATCGGGAAAGGTGTCTATGTGTTCACAAACACCTAAATATAGAAATACATTACCGCTAATCTTTAGTTGCTCATCTTGTTTGACACTTTTTTTTGTTGGTCAATCATGAGTAGTCATTAAAGTGCAACAATAGTGCTGAGCTAGTACAGCTGAGCTTATGTTATTAAATAACTAAGAATTAGATACTTCAAATGATAAACCTTCATGCCCTAAGCTTCTGACATCGGCATCTTCATCAATTGTTGGTATCTCCCACTCGAATGATATGCCATTATCGAGCATGTCATTTTCATCTTGCCATTCATCTAGTTCATCAAAATCGAAATCAGAATTTAAGTTCAGTTCAAAATATGCAGTTGCTTTCACTTTTGGTATATTGGTTTGTGAAAAATCTAGAGCAGTGATTAGCAATTTATTGCAAGTTATTTCATCCTCATCGAGTTCAAAAACATCCTCAATGTCGCCAAATATATTTTCAGGCAGAAATAAACAGGTTAAAAATGGTAAAAGTATACTTAAACACTCGTCATTTCCGCTTGCTTGTAACTCTTTTGCTTTTAAAAACTCTTGAGGTAATTCATCGAATGAAAAGTCATCATTTGCATTTCCCCATTTTATGTTAGCTTCAAATAATTTCATCATGGACCTCATTTTTTAATTATTTATATAAATACAATATAGTTTATTTTTGTTTATGTAAGATTTGATTAGGTGGATATTCAATTTTCACAGCCTAAATCCAGTTGCGATAATGCATCATTATTGAGTGGGCAAAGTTTGGATGGTACGAACTCCGTTGAATACCTAAATAATGCATTATCATTCAATGCGCTATCTAGAAATAAAATGAGCTCTTCTTTTTCTTTTTGAGTCAGCTCAATAGGGACAAATCGAGGATCTAGATTGGGATTATCGACCTGAGGTACTCCGGCTATTTTATATTCCACCACGTCTTCAATGCTTCTAAAAGAAGCACCATGGCCAAATACAGAGGTATCTTTTAGGTTATAAAGTTGAGGGATTTTAAATTTGTAATCATCAGATGCATCTTGTGTAAACCCACCTCGCCCACGTCGCACTGAATCATCAATACTACCGATAATATCGTTGTTATAATCTAAATCACCAAAGCCTACGGACATAAACATTTCGTCTTTAGTCGCATTGATTGGTGAGGATAATGCGGGTCCAGTGTGACAGTCAGAACATCCCGCTTTACCAAAGAAGACCTTAGCCCCTTCAATTTCTGCATGTCCCATTGACTCATTATTGCCCTGCAGCCACATTTGGAATGGAGAATTATTTGCTAATAATGAACGTTCATAAGCAGCAATAGCCTTAGATGCTGCAACTAACAGGTCATCATATCCATCAGGAAAGGCAAGGCCAAATAACTCAATATAACTAGAGTTAGTGCGAAGTATTGATGTTTCACTTACGTCTAAGCGATGCACTCCGACGCCTGCAATAACTTGTGTTTCTAAGCCACTCAAACCAAATTTATTGGCTGCTTTTGGTGTGCCTTCAGTACTTAATATACTAGTATCAATGTCGGCGTTTATTACACCATTACTTTGATTACCAAACTGACCATTCCACAACATGACTTCTTGGTAAGCCGTATTTAATGCAGTAGGAGTCGCAATGGGCTGCACATCTGCAACACCTTCCATACCTGGTATGACGGTTCTTCCTTCTCCAGCTTGCCCAAAACCTTGTCCACCTTCCCCTATTCCTTGGGCTATACCAGCTTTAAAGCCCGCTTTAGCATGGTGGCAACTGGCGCAAGACCACGTGTTCTCAACACCTGATATCCCAGCTGTTATTCCAGTTTCATGAAATATTAATTTGCCTAATTCAACTTTTTCAAGTGTGATGGGATTTTGAGGATCTGCGGGAAATAACTCATACTCAGTATCACCAGGCAACTTAAAACCGGCCAAAGTACCATCTGGTGAAGCTGCAATCATTAATGCTTCCAAGTCTTTAAATGATTGAATTACATCAGGATCTAAGCTGCTGTTGTCATAGCGTGAAACTACCGGTGAACTAACCTGTTCCGAAATGTCGGTAGGTGTGTTTGAAGAGGAGTCACCGCATGCTTGAATCTGACTAAGACAAATAAATATATAGATTAGTTTTTTCATGAAATTCCTTTTTTATGAATCAACGAGAGGCACAGATAATAGTGTATCTTCGATGATTTGAAAAAGTTCATGATGCTTATTAAGTATTTTCACAATTTCTTTTTCAAGTAAATTGGTTTCTACAAATTTGTCATCTTCAATATTTATTCTATAGCTGAAGCTGAAAAAAGTACTCCATTTCTGGCCTTTTGGTTTTTTTGCACCTTCGAGGTTACCCAGGTTACTCAGGGCTTCAAATAATCGCCGTCTATTTTCAGGTATGTCATCGGCTAATACTGCCTTTAACACAATAGTTTTTCCCCAATATACAAACTCAAACAAAAATAGTTCATTACCTTTCCATGTTTGAACCCTCGATACAGGTAGGGCTTGTGCAAGATTTTTAGTCGTAAAACGTGTATAACCTTTATTACAAGTTCCTAATACTAAATGATCAAATTGGGAAATGGCATCTTTAAAATTGCCTTCAACACTCAAGATCTTATCTGGTTTATTTTCAAAGATAAAATCAAGTGCTTTTTTGTGTTGTTTATAAATACTCTGGGCAATCGTGGTTAGTTCGTCTTCTTTCATAATATATCGCTTAACGGTTTCAATATAATCGAGTATATATTGGTTATTTGGTGGGCTTAAGGACTTGCCTTTTAACTTGATAATATTATCTAACATTTCTATTATTTTTGAATAAGAATATGCTACATATTTGATCTTATCTTCTTCTTGTTCAGCATCCATGCCTGAAGGTGATAGCAATACAAATGCGTGTTGTTTGTTTTTGAATAATTTTTCGCTTATCTCAGTGTACCGCTTAAGCTGGTTCGAATGCTCTCTGGAATGTACTTTATTTTCGATGACTACAATAAATTCATCAAGCTCAATAATTAAATCAATATTACTTAATTCGCGGTGAATAGTGGTATTGCTTGTACTAATTTCATCCACACCAAACTCATTAATCCATTTGACTTTAGTGTTACTAAATATATCTTTCAAGAACCACTTTAGTAACGTATCACCTAAATTATGTGACTCTCTTGGGTGCAAAAGCCAAGCTAAAAAGTTGGAATGTCTAATCTCTGTTGCTGTTACTCCTAATATTTCAAAGATATTTGACTGTGACAATATCATATCTATCTTTTCAAGCTCAATGGATATAACTAATTCGCTAAGAGCCAGCTTAATATTGGTATTCTCTTGTTTTGGCATATATTATCCGTAAGAAGCTTTCTAATAAGTCAGCCGTGATTAAGAGCTGTAATCACACAAACAAATTTAAATAGTTTGTGTGTTGAAAACTAAAGTAAGTTATTGCCAATTTCACCTGCGATTTCATTCCAATCAATATCACCGCTTTCTAATATTTCATCCATGTCTATGCCATATAAATAATTCAAAAATGGGTAAAAGCTTTCATAATAAATGTCTTTTATGTCAGGTGCATCAGTTTTGAAAAACTCAGATATTTCATCACTTACCTCGTTATCGAAATCATATGGATTGCCAAACCCTTGTACCCAAGCTGAAATTTTTTCTTCAATTTCGTCAGTGTCTTCTTCTAAGGCTATTGATAGTTCAATATTATTGAAGAAACAAGCAAGTAACTTTTCAACTACTTGCGACACGCTATCCTCATCTGACTCATTATTTAAACCACTATCACGCACACTTGAGCCTAGAGCTCTGAGCACATCAGAAGTATCCTCAAATTTTTCTGTTAGGTTTTGGTTGATGCATTCCTCTTCAAAAGTCATTTTGGCATGTTCAATTTGATACAACTCTTCAGCAAGAACACCAAAAATCAATGAGTATTTCCAATAATCGTCCGTTGTTATCGAAGTAAAAGAACTAATCAATTTTTCATTAAATGCATCTACTTTATCATCAGAAATATTATCAGCTATCTCCGATAGTTGTGTTTTTAACTGCGAAGCAATAGCAAATATATTAGAGTTTTGAATTGAGCTATCAATACATGCCATTAGTTCATTTATAAATGAGTGAAGGTTTTCATCGAGCGTAAATGTTTGTTTATTCATACTTTTCGTCTCTTTTACGAAATTTAAAAATATTACATCCTAAAATATATAAACAACACCGTCCTGTATATAAGAATTTTTCTTATATACATCATTAATGTAGTACTTATACTCAGATTTCAGTTATTTATTAGGCACAAAACATGACCTCACCGCGCTATCTCACCAAATCACGATTCAAACTTGCAACGCAGTGTCCAACAAAGCTGTTTTATACTAGAAAACCACAATACCCTGATACGATGATTGATGACCCATTTTTAGCGGCCTTAGCGGATGGCGGGCATCAGGTTGGAGAATTGGCTAAGCGCTACCACCCTGATGGCCATGATATAAAATCTTTAAGTTATGATGAATCTGAACGAGAAACATTAGAGCTACTAAAACAGGATAAGGTGACCATCTTTGAGCCCGCCATAAGATTCAATAATTTATTCATTCGTGTGGATATATTGATTAAACATGGCAATCATTTTGAATTGATTGAAGTTAAAGCAAAGTCCTACACCGCGAGTGAAGACAAGGATTTTTTGAATACAAAAGAGATGCTGGATAGTAAATGGAAACCGTATATTTACGATGTAGCATTTCAAAAATATGTTTTACAGTCTGCTTTTCCTAACGCCATTATCTCTTCATATTTGATGCTAGTTGATAAAAATGCAGTGTGCGAAACCGATGGGATGAATCAAAAGTTCATACTCTTTAAAGATGAAAACAACCGTAAAGGCATAGATGTATCTTCTACGCTGACAGAAAAAGATTTGAATACAAAGTTACTGAAAAAAGTAAATGTAGATAAAGCGATTAATATCGCTTATGAGCATGAATTAACGACAGGCATGCCGGCACATACATTTATCGACAATATCAATGCATTATCTAAGCATTATGCCCAAGATTTGAAAATTGCCCCTGTGATTGGCAAGAAATGTAAAGACTGTGAGTTTACCTGCTCACACGAAGATGAACAAAACGGTTTGTTAAGTGGCAAAAAGGAATGTTGGCAAGAGCAGCTTCGTTGGCAAGCATCCGATTTTGCAGAGCCGACGGTGTTAGATGTATGGAATTTTAGAGGGGCAGAACACTGTATTCAGGATGGCATTATTAAACTCAACGATATGACTATCGAAGATATTGACCCTGAATCAACAATCGACGGAATTAAACGTGCAGCGCTTTCCACCAAAGAAAGACAGTGGCTGCAAATAGAAAAAACACAAAAACAAGATACCACTCTTTATTTCGATGATGAGAGTATGGCTAGAGAGTTTGCATCTTGGACTTACCCATTGCATTTTATCGACTTTGAAACCAGTGCAGTGGCCATTCCATTCTATAAAGGCATGCGTCCTTACGAAGGTATTGCCTTTCAGTTTTCTCACCATCAGGTGAATGAAGATGGCAGTATCGCCCATGCTGGTCAGTTTTTAAATACCGAAAAAGGACAGTTCCCTAATTTCGAGTTTATTCGTGCATTGCAAGATGAGCTAGGAAATGACAATGGTACGATATTAATGTACTCACCGCATGAAAATACATTTTTAAATACCATTTACAGACAATTACAACAGTCAAATGAGCATGACAAAGACAGCTTATGTGAATTCATTAAAACGATTACCGTGTCACGTAAAAAAAGTGATGAGTCTTGGTCTGGGGAAAGGGCGATGGTAGATATGCTGAAACTGGTTAAACAATACTGTTACGACCCTGCCACAAATGGTTCAAATTCGATTAAGTATGTATTACCCGCCATGCTTAATAGCTCAACATTTTTGCAAAACAAATATTCTCAACCGGTATATGGGTCTAGTGAAATGCCGAGTCTAAATTTTACCTATAAACGTTGGATTCAATTTGATGATAATGGTCACGTGATTGACCCCTACAAGCAACTACCTAAAATGTTTTCTGATGCCACAGACCATGATGTCGAGTTATTGTCTGAGGGAGATGAACTCAATAATGGGGGCCTAGCCTTAACCGCTTATGCAAAAATGCAGTTTACGGAGATGAGTGAATATGAGCGTGCTCAATTATCTAATGCGCTGTTAATGTATTGTGAGTTGGATACTTGGGCGATGGTTGCCATATATGAAGGTTGGAAAGAGATGTTAATATCAGGATAAAGATAAAATAAATGACACCTCAATATGACATTATCGGCGATATTCACGGCCACGCACAAGCGCTAATCGAATTGCTTGAGCACCTTGGCTATACAAAAAGTAAAACTGGCTATCAACACCCAACTCGAAAAGTAATATTCTTGGGAGATTTTATAGACCGCGGAGAACATTTGCGTCAGCATATTGAATTACTGTCCGTGGTGATGCCTATGGTCGATAATGGTCACGCATTAGCAGTAATGGGAAATCACGAGTTTAATGCGTTATCGTTTCATACTAAACATAACGGTATGCCATTGAGACGCCATAATGAAAAAAACATTAAGCAGCACTTGGCTTTCTTGAATGAGTTCGAATCTGAGCCAAAGTTGAAACAGGATGTGTTAGATTTTTTTTATCGCTTACCACTGTGGATTGAGTTAGATGGTTTGAGAGTGGTTCATGCTTGTTGGGATAAAAGGCAAATAGACATATTACAGAGACTTACTGTTAATCAATGTATGACCCCTGAGTTATTAATTGAGGCTAATCAACCAGAATCGCCAGTATACATGGCCATTGAAACCTTGTTAAAAGGAGTAGAGGTCAACTTACCCTTTGGTGTTTCTTTTAAAGACAAAGATGGTCACTGTAGGACAGCCGTTCGTATCGCATGGTGGAAATCTGATGCAGCCCATCTAGGTGAAGTTGTATTGCCGAGTAATTTAGATATTGGGGAGGCGAATAGACATAGTATACCAGCATCAATACCGAAATATGACGAAGATGATCGTCCATGTTTCATTGGTCACTATTGGTTGAAGGGTACGCCTAAGCCCTTGACACATAATATTGCGTGTGTGGATTATTCAGTTGCTAGGGAAGGGAAGCTTGTTGCTTATCGTTGGGATGGTGAAAAGTCCTTGAAATCTGAAAAATTTATAACAATGAAAGATAAGGAAACATAAACTCTTTTTGAACAGAATACGCTTAATAGTAATCAACAAACGATTGAACGACTTAATCGTAATGTAGATAAGATCAGTTCTGACTTAGATGATGTGACTAGGATTATATAAGTTGCAAGGAGCTATAAGGTTAAGGAGCTCTTTAAAATAAATGTAAGTGTTCGAGGTGTCTGAGGATTGAAATGCATAATTAAGAAAAATGGTGGCCCGACCCTGACTTGAACAGGGGACCTGCCGATTATGAGTCGGATGCTCTAACCAACTGAGCTATCGGGCCGTATTTTTGTAGATGCATTGAAATAATGC
>Ga0233438_10003501_pt1 | contig 14461 bp, 10 predicted proteins | sample SI_123_September_FD_182720 | JGI IMG/M metagenome (GOLD analysis project Ga0233438, IMG submission 182720) | Seawater microbial communities from Saanich Inlet, British Columbia, Canada - SI_123_September2016_10_MG | ecosystem: Environmental > Aquatic > Marine > Inlet | place: Canada: British...
ACTCTACTTTTCTATCTGGAATAGTTATAGCACCGCCTGGTGTTTCCATATCATCGTAGAATGCGTCAATGTCTACACCCTTTTTAAGTGTAACTTGGAACAGTTCCATTTTACGCCTCCAGTTGTAATACGCCTAGAGTTACCTGGACTGTGCTTGTGCTACCGCTTTTGTTTGTAACCCTACACGGTATATTTGTTGTTGTAAAATTTTCTAGGTTAAATCCATAAGCACCTGGGCTTATAATAACTGTGTCAGCACCAGTTGTGATAACTTCTGCAATAAGTCCTGCGTCTGATGTAGGATCAACACCCTCTGCTCTTGAAGCGTCTGCTGTTCTTGTTGCCGCATTCACATACAATCTTACACGAGCTGCTCGGTCTGTTGTTATAAACAGTAGTGCGTATGCTTTGAATCCTGTAATGTCTAAGTCTGCTTCAGCACCATCTGCTAAACTTGAAGTTTGGCTTGTTCTTAGGTCTCTGCTTTGTAAACCTGAACCGCTGCCGCCGAGTGTGTCATATGTAACTTCGCCTGTGGCTGGATCATACTCTAATGCATGTGTACCACCTGCGTTTCTAATTGGAGTAATTACTAAACTATCTTCTTGGATATTATTTACTGCAACACCAGTTGCGTTTATTACAATTGACCTTGCGGCTTGATTTACGTTACCAGCATTTGCACCGATTGCTATAGCACTTTGACCTTGATTATTATACCCTGCCAATGGGCCAATTGCTATTGCATCTTGGGCTTGTGTTATTTCAGCAGCCTGTAGGCCTATTGCTATTGCACGAAGTCCTTGAGTTGTCATACCTGCTTGAGTACCAATTGCTACAGCAACGGCACCTTGTGTAGTTTCACCTGCCTTTTCACCAATTGCTATTGATTGTGCGCCTTGAGTTGCTGACCCTGCAAGATATCCAACTGCTACTGCGCTTGCGCCTTGGACTTGAACACCGGCACTTCTACCAACTGCTACTGCGTTAGCGCCTTGAGTAGTTTGACCTGCAAGATTACCAACTGCTACTGAGTATTCGCCTTGTGTTGCTGACCCTGCACTATCACCAACTGCTACTGCTTTTGTACTTTGATTTGTAAGACCCGCTGATGTACCAATTGCTACTGCAAATCCATTTTGTGCAGTTAGACCTGCACTATGGCCAATTGCTATTGCCAGTTGGCCTTGAGTAGTTTTACCTGCGTCTTTACCAATTGCTATAGCAGAGGTACTTTGTTCAATCGCGGCTGCGTCTTTACCAATTGCTATAGCGTCTGTACCTTGTCCTCCGAGGAAAAACATATCGTTCGTAGGTGTTTGACTTGCATCTGAACTTAGTGTAAGTGTTGTGCCGCTATCTACAGAAACAACAGTTTGTGTTGTAAATCCAGTGCCACGAACTCGGAACCCTGGATATATTCCTGTTGTATCATTTACAACAAGTGCTGCGCCGCCAGTTCCGCCACTTACATAACTAGAAACAATAAGGTCACCCGTTGCTGCGCCATAGCCAACTGCAACAGCGCCATCTTCTTGCCCGTGTGTGCCTGCGGATGCACCAACTGCAACAGTGTCATTGCCTTGATATTCTGCACCCGCACCTGCGCCAATTGCTGTTGCACCGCTGCCTTGCTCATTTGAACCTGCACTATAACCAACTCCTACTGATTGCATTCCTTGGTAGATACTTCCTGCGCCATAGCCAACTGCTACAGTAAAGACAGCCTGTCCTGTTTCACCTGCATCTGGCCCAATTGCTACTGCGAGGTTTGCTTGATTAGTTTTACCTGCATCTCTACCAAGTGCTATACTTGTCGCACTTGTTCTTAAACTTACTGCATCTACACTTGCTGTATCTACTGGACCAACAATCTTATTGCTAACTCCATCTACAAGTGCAGTACTATCATCACCAAACACACTGCCTGTAAAATCACCGTCTAGCGAAACAGCAGATATTGCTGAATCAACTTCTGTCTTTGTATATGTTGTTGTTTGTGGAGCGTATCCACCAGCTGTGTGATTGCCCCAACCAAATGCTGCATCCCAATTTGCACTATCTTCAATGTTTGCTTTAGGTATTGTGTTGTTAACACCATCTACAAGTACTGTACTATCATCACCAAACACACTACCTGTAATGTCTCCGTCATATGGATCTACACTAAAAATTATTTTATTAGCAGCATCGTCTCTTGTTACAGTAACGTTTGTGTGATCACTGTGTACGAGCATTGGTGCAACGACATCGTCGACATCTCCACCTTCTGCACCCAGTAAACTATATACTTCTGTAAAGTTATCATTTACCTTATCAAATGCTGTGCGCAACGGATCACCGTCACCTTTGTTTGCACTAGTCCCTAAATTAACGGTTTGTTTGGCCACGGTCTGCTCCCTTGTTTACTTGTATTCTTAGTTTACCCGCAGTGTGGACAACTTGCCTACCCTGCGGATTTTTAGTGTCATTGCTGGCTTTTACACCAGCCTTAATTAGTTTGTCTACTGCTTTCTTGTCCATTAGTGTTTACCTACCACAACTTCAACTGTGCCGCGCTCACCGTCTAGTTTAGCTTCAAGTGCTTTACCGATTACACTGCCAACTGCTGGAGTGTTGTTAACAACTGCATATCCTGGAACATTACTTGCTACCAGCATATCGCCTTTGGCAACTTTACCAATTACGTTACAAGGTACACGCCCTTGTAGTGCTATTGCAACAACATTGTCTCCTTCACATTGTGAATTCATTAAGTGTGCTGGATTAGTAGATACAACTCCTGCTACACGATGTGTACCGTGTGTTGTGCTTTGTGTAACTTCTGCATCTCCGCCAAACTCGATAACTGTTCCTGGAGCATACTCTGCATCAGCTAAGTAATTCTCTGCCAAGTCAGCGTAGTATGATTCAGTAGCAGTACCACGGAACAATGTTGCATAAACATTTGCATATTTTTTAGTTGCACTACCAATATCGTATGTATCGTCAGTATCTGGCAGCATGCCAGATGAACTAAACACAGCTGGTACAACACTTGAACTTGATCCTGTATCAGCAGTAACAATGCCTACTTGACCAGCTGTTGTTTTACCAGTGTTAGCACCAATTGATATAGCTGTAGACGCTGCTCCTTTTTCGCCTGGAGCTTCAATAAAGCTTGAATATATCCAATCAACGCCTAATACCTTTTCACCTGTAAAGTTTGATGTACTTTGTAGAATACTTTCACTAATAGTAGTTCCGCCAACGCCTACACTACCTTGTACCAACATATCTGGATATGTTGGTGATCCGCCGCCCGTTCCGCCAACTGCTGTAAATATCAAACCTTGTGATGGTGTTTTTACTTGTAGTGTCAAGCTATCCAAACTTAATACTTCATAGCTGCTATCACCGCCAAGTATTAGTGAGTTAGCTTGGATTGTGCCGTTAGCATCTGTTTTAACAATACTGTTAACTTCACCTGTTTTGGTTACGTTACTAATGCCATATGTACCTGCACCTGTTTTAATTAGTGCTTCGCCTGGATCATTTGCTGGCAGTACTTCTGTAATAAAGTCTGCATCTAATAAACCTAAACCTTCATCAACTACTGTACTAAATGGTATTGCACTTACTGCTCCTGATCCAGCTGCACTGCGTCCAAGGACTGTATCTGTTGCAATATTTTCTAGGTCTGCTAGGTCAACACTTCCTGCTTTAACAGTTACCCAACCATCTGTAACTTCAAATTTAGCATCGTCAAAACTTGCAAGTCCTCTATCAGATTGTGAAATACCTGTGGCATCCGCTCTTGTAGTTGCAGCAAGCATGTTTAGTTTACTTTGCGCAATTTGTGCTGTTCCTGATACATCTGCATTAACAACAGCTCCTGCTGTAACAGCTAGGTTAAGTTCAACTTCTCTACCAGCGCCTGCTGTTCTAGTAGCAGTAATAGTAACATCACTAGTTGGTGATGCAACTCCGTTGGCCCATTCATCTACCGGACCATCAATTACATTACCTTGTTTTCCACCTGGTGCTGTAAGTACATCAGCTGCAAGACCATCTGCAGGCTTGCCGTCACTGAACACACCAGTTAGTACATCATATGTAATTTCTACAATATTGCCTTCAATGCCAACAAGTCCGTCAATAACATCAACAACTGTACCAGTTGCTCCAGATATAGATCCTGTAATTACATCGCCTGCTGCAAAGCCGCCGCCTAATATACTACCTGCCTCAAGTATTAATTTCTTTTTGCCTGTTGAAACTAGTAATTGGTTAGCTGCAATATTATTATATTCGACACTGCGTAAATTTTTAATTTCGTCAAGGTCGCCACGTCCGCTGTCGACATATGCCTTAGTAGCCGCATCAGCATCATTAACAGGAACTGCCAAGTTAGTAATTGTGCTACCTGCTGCGTTCAAATCATCTGTCATTGGAACAGCACCGTTTGGAGCAAGCACACCTGGCCCTAGTTTGTTAGCAACAGGAGCACCTGTTACATCATAGCCTAAGCGTCTATTTACATAGCCACGTACAGCACTTTCTGTAGGTACTGTATCTGAAGCGTTGTCAACCATTGCTGTGTCTGTACTAAATTCAGTAATAACAACACCACGTTTAAAGCCCAGTCCGTCTACATCACTAAGTGCAAGACTTGCACTGAATGTAACTGTACCAGTACCTTGGTCCACACTAAAGAATCTACCAACTCTAAAGATACCATTTTGGTCTGTACTTACATAGAACACACGACCCTTGCCTTTTTCAACAACTTCGTTGGCTTCTTTCTTCTCGCCTGGTTCACCAAAAATAACATTTGGATAGTTTGACGTATTAAATCCACCAGTACCGATATCTAGGAAGTCATGACCTGTTGCACGACAAGTACTAATATTAACTGTAACTTTTCCTGTTGCTCCTGCTTTAAGACCTGCTCTAATTGTAACAACTTCTGAACCTAGTACTGTTGTACTAGCAATACCAGTAGCATCTGTTTGATTAATAGTATCATAATCAACTAGATCAACAATAGCGTATACGTTATCTTCACCTGGCTCTTCAATTACATCTCCAGCGCCAACACCACGATAGTTAAACACATAATGCTTTTTGCCAGCCCATGTAATAATCGGAGCTTCAATCGTTAAGCTGGCTGCTGTCCATCCAGCAGGTCTATTGTTTGCTGGAGTTCTTGCGTTGTTATTAAGTCTGAAGATTTCGTTAGTATCGCAAATTTTAACAGCTAGTACAACGTCTCCAGCAGTATTACCTTTGGTAGTACCTGTGCTTGATAGTGGAGTTTCCTGTGCTTTAGCCGTATCAACAGTAAGTCTAATAAAGTCGTAAGTGCTATCAAGACCTGCTTGTGATGTATTAACAGGTAACTCATCACCTAAACTGTCGCTGGTCAAGAAACTAATACTTCTATAAACTTGATCTGGATTTTCATCAAATGTTAGTGCTGTACTTGGACGAATTGTTAATACATCTGGTCGAGCCAAATCACTAATAATGTGTGTTTGGTTACGATAGTATACCACACTAGTATTAAATGGCACTGGCTCCAACAAACCATTTGCACTAAATTGTGTATCACTGGTACTAAAGTTTAGTTTGTAAACTTTTCCACTGTACATTGGAGTACTTGCTTCAACTGCAATTGTGCCTGCTACCGTAACTGTAAGTATTGCTCCGGTACCGTCGACAGTAGCAACTGTAACTGTACAATCGTTTGCAGGCGTTGCACCACCTAGTTTGTCACCAGTTACTACAAACTGATCACCTAATGTGTAGTTTGTACCATCATTCGCTGCTGCGAAGGTTGCAGTATATCCTACATCAATTGTTTTGTATAAATTAAATACAAATCCTGTAGCTGTACCATTTGCTTTAGTTGCAGTATAATCAGTTGTTTCTGCAAGCAATGGATATTCGCCGACTATGTGCTGTACTAGTTCTGCGTTTGCAACTTCGTAACGTGCAAATGCTGGACGAGATGGATGATATATGTTAACTTCTGATCTGTTTGATGGTGGATCTTGCATATCGTAGGCATACAAAAATAGACTTTCTTTGGCATTATCATATCCGTTTCCATCAATTGTAACAGGAACACTGTCTGCACCTAGTGCGCCACTTACACTGCCAGTAATAGTATTTGTTGTATCAAAAGCTGATCCGAGATTTGTTAGATAAATTACATTTGATCCGCCAGTTTGACTTGTTGCAACTGCTACATCTCCTGTTGCACCTGAACTTGCTTGCGTCAAAGTTTCACCAGCTGTAAGTGTTAAAAATCCAGTAGTAAATAATATAGCCTCAGCATCAAATGTCTTTATTGGCTGTGTCATATCTTGATACAATTCAACTGCATCTGGAATTTCGTTTGGATCACTGCCTTCTGCAACTAGACCAAATTCACCATAACAGCTCGAACCCGTTAGTGATCTAATCTCAGCACCATTCTTTGAATAGTAACTAGCATGACAGTAGTACGTAAACATACTAACCATTTCACTTAGTGCGCCGTTGGCAGCAACTAGTCCGTAACCCAAGTCATTAACTTGTGTAAAGTCGTTGCCTAGTATACTTCTGTTACCAGCTGTTTGTAGTGTGATTGGCAATGGTGCGTCTATGCTCTGTAGAACACGATTAATAATTAATGCTCTATTAGAAATAACATCATTTGCTGCATCTGTTAGCTCTGCACTCACTGCAAGTGTTGTTAGATCTGGGGTTACAACTAATGGCAAGCTGTTTAAGTTACCTGCTGTAACAACATTTTCAATAATTTGCAATAGTGCATCTAGTGCATTACCTTCTGTTGCTGTTGCTGCGTCTCCTGTTGTAACTTGTACTTCTGCATTTCCTACTTGTGGAGTTGTAGTAGCGACACCTGTTGCGTCTGTAACAACTGCTGCAACTACTGTTGCTAGGTGATCATATGCTGCTGCTGTAGCAAGTCTCTGTGCTTCTGGTAACTGAGCTGCTGCACCGTCTAAGTATGCCATAGCGTTAGTTACTGTACCACTGTTACCACCATAAAGAATATCATATGTTAATGCATCAACAATGTATCTTACATCTCTAGCACATTTAGTTTGATTGTATCCTGCTGGAGGAGTATTGTTGTTTACAAATGCAACAACTTCAGCTGCTAAAAATGCTCTGTTGTTTTGTAGTCTTGAAGCAGCGTCATCTGCGTCTGTTGTTGGAAGTGTTGCTGGGCTAGGAAAAGCAAGTGCATCAGCAACACCGTCTCCTGGCTCACTTACACTCTGTGTACCGTTATTGATAATATCAATAACTTCATCAAAGCCTGCATTTGATCTTGCTAGTGCTGTTGCACTATCTGCTATTTCTGTAAGTGCTGCTACTTCAGTTTTACCTTTTGTAATGGCTTGTACAGTTTGTGTCTGTTGATTATTTTGTACATACGAGCCTGTTGCTCTTTGATAAGCAAGTCCGTTGTATACACTATTATAGTTCGTACCAAGTGCAACATCAAATGTAATACCGTCTAAAATGTATCCAGTATCTCTAGCACACTTTACACTATCAAATTCAAATGTGCCAATTGAGTCTAAATCGACTCCAGTTGCTAATGCACTCGTAATACCAGTAAATCCTGCGCCGCTGTTTGAGTTAGGTGATAGAATAAGTTCTGCTGTGCCCAAAGTCTTATCGTATGCTGTAACAGCATTAACTTGGAAACGTCTGCCGTCAATATAGAATGCACTTGGTGTTTCAGGACGTCTTACAAACAAACCTTGTGGTGCAGATGGCGAACCTAAACTTTGAATTTTTAATCTAAACGCACTGCCGTCTACTTTTTCAATAACTTGTACTGCTGAATTACCAACAAACGCATCAACAAACAGTCCACCTCTAAACGCTTGCGTGTTAAGTGATTGAGAGAAACTTGAACCAGTTTGGATATACGGTGATTTAGTTAGTACCTGTCCTTCAGGATCAAGCACACACATAAACCCGCCATGCCCTTGTACAGTTAAGTTACGAACAATTGTTGCATCGTTCATCAAAAATACATCTATTTGATCATTGCGCAAAGGAGGATTATACTCACTGTTGAATGCAAATTTAACTGTGTTAAGCAAATTCTGTATTACAGTTGATGGACCGTCGATTACTCTCCAGTATTCTGCAATTTCTGCTGCATCAAATGTTGTGCGACTGGTGTGCTCTTTGATCGGTGTGTAATATGTGGTTACATTCAGACCAGTTGTAAATTTAACTACATTACCCAGTCTATAAACTTTTCCAGTTGACCATGCATCAGGCTCACCTGATCCATTAAACAAATCTTCTGCGTACAGCCTGTCACTTGCATCACCGCCTGCTTGATTATAAAGCGTTGTTGGTGATTGACCAAGTATAAGTTTACTAGCCATTGTATAGATGTGTTGTATACCTGCAACTGTTTCGTCTTCTGTTCCTACTTCAACAGCACCTGCATAGTATTCGCCTTGTGCTTCGAGTGCAAACTCGTTTCCGCCATTACGTAAATCTTTTACAAGAGCATCAACAATTAATCCTGTGTCTCTAAAACATTTTTGTCTACTATAGGAGCCAACTAGTGCAGGGTATGTTGTTTCAATATAGTTAACAACCTGTTCTTGTATAAATTCTTTGTTGTCGATAAGTGTAAGCGCATTGGTTTCCCATTTACCTACGTTCTCATAACCAGCACCTGTATTTTTCAATAGTTCAGGCTGTGTTAGATAATGGTAACCAAAATATCCATCGGCTTTTCCAGTTAATGGGTTTATATATTCAATACCGTTTGGAACGCTAGCAATTGTAAATGTAATACTACCAGCGCCGCCGCCACCTAACTGATCGTCTAAAACAGTTAATCGTTCACCATGTTGAAACTGGTCTCCAGTATTGGTAACAGTAATACTTGTAATAGTACCATTTCCATCTACAACAATACTAAACTCTGCATCTACACCTAATTTATCTGTAGTCCATGTGCTTACTGCATATGTGCCAGCTGTTCTAGATGCATCAGTTTGTGGATCAAATGCAACTGTTTCAATATTTGACTTACCTAATACAAGTCCGTCAAACTCTGCATCACGATAGAAGAATGTATTTGCCCAACGTGATTGCGAAACACGTTTCTTTGGACGTACAATACAACGTCTAAATTCATCGCCTTTAACACTTACGTTAGCAGGAATACGAATTGGATAATCTTCTTCGTAAATGCCCGATTCAACTCTAATTGAAATTTGTGTTTCTCTTACGTAGTTACCATACTCTAATGGTTCACCAGCAACAAACTCAACTGGCTCTAACAGCTGGACTTCTATCTCGTCAGTACCGCTAACACTAACTGCTCTTGGTCCTGCTTCGTATTTGTAATCAACAATACGTGCAGTAGCGCCTGAGTTTTTGCCACGTACAACTTTACCTGGAATAATATCTGTGTTTTCTGGATTTGCTTGATTTATAAATCCAAGCCCGCCATTGTTTATGTTAATTTTATAAGTTGTTTGTCCGTCAACAATTTGAGGAGCATCGAGAACACCGTTGTTAATAACATCGAGAACAATATCCATTTTTGCACCGATTGTTTCATCTGCACTTGAATCAGGTAATGCTAAATTAGTTACTTGCGGTACTCTAGTTTGATATGTTGTAGGCACAGGTGTATTTGTTAAAATATACTGTGTAACAATACTCTTAGCATATTCAATACCTGCAATAGTTTCTACTCGCTGTGAGCCAATTGCTTTCTGCGCACTAACATTTGAGTAGTAACGTATGCCAGCCCAACGTGAAAGATAGTTAGCATTGTTACCTAGTAGCGCATCTAAACTTACACTGTCTAGAATAAATCCAACATCACGTTGACAAATTTCTAAATCATATGTTCCTGCAAAGTCTGGGAATGTTGCATCAACATACCCTGTAACTTCTTTAGCAATAAATTCTTTGTTAGCAACAATAATTGCTCTTGCATTTGCACGATCAGCAATCGGACTTGTAATTCCAACTGTATTTGTTAATGCTGTATTGCCACCAGTTGCATACGTCATAGTCTGCATATACGGACCTGGCTCTGGAGGAGCAGCAATAATTAATTCTTCTGCTTTACGTGCTGCTGCGTTAATAGTGCGGAAGGCATACGCTGGAGCTCTGCCTTCTTTGCCGTCTGGCGTGAATGTTTGTTGATCTGAACCAGATGTACTTACAAATAAATTTACATTTGTAACAGATGCAGCATTGTCAACATACAATTTTGTTGCTGCTTGTAAATCATCTGGACCGTTTGGTAAACCTGTACCTGATAATTCGCCTGGATGGTCAAACAAGTTAAGCGCACCTGTCATGTCATCGCCTTGACGTCTTACAATACTCTTACGTGGTATAGCAACATTTTCTAACCAATAACCTTCTAGGTTTGCATCATATGCTGCATCAGTAATTGTAAATGTTCCTGATCCTCCAGCTAGTGCAATACGTCCGGTTGCGTTAATTGCATCGCTTTCACTATTGTATAGTGCAATATTGTCAGTGTCGATTATTCTAACATAATAAGTGCCATTAGTTGTAACACCAAACGGATCAGTTCCTGAAGAAACAAATTTAAATCCTGCACCATTATATGCAGTAGTTAAACCATGCGCTGGAATATTTAAATATCCTAAACTAATATTTGTAGTGCTGAAGATATAGTTTGATTCATCTGCTGGTTCGTTACCTAAACGCAATCCGCCCCCAGCAACTTCTTTAGCTTGATAATTTCTGTCAGCAAATGCTTTGTCAATAACAAGAGCACCTGTTGTTAAGTTTGTACCATGAACGGAGTTAAATGTATCAATAGCAGCCTGTGTAACACTTACGTTTGCAATAGGCTGTGTAGCAGCATCCATAGGACCACCTAAGATTGGCTCTGGATCGTTTGAAACTTTTGATACTAGCTGTTTGATAATAACTTTACCATCTACAGTAAAGTCAAATCCAATAGTATCTGGTGTGCCATCTAAACTATTATCTGAAGCAAGTTCAAGTAAGTCAATACCACTACCATCTGATTTAACTAATGGAACTTTATTTTCATTGCCTTCATAAGTATTAGGAGTATCATTAAGATCAGTAAATGATATCTGTCCTCCAATACCAAAAACTGCATACAGTTCTTGAAAGTTTTCGTTTACTTTACGAAATGACTCGCGAATACTATCGCCTGTGCCGTCATTACCTTCAATGCCGATATCAATTTGTTGCTTTGCCATTTATATTGCTCCGTTTATATTGCTGGGGTTGCCAGTTTGTTCATATCAAAATTTACACTTATGCCGCAACCACACGCTGATTGTGCATTAGGGTTGTTAACTTCAAAAGTTGCACCCATTATATCTTTTTTGTAGTTTATCTCTGTACCTATCATGTACATTACTGCTGTTGTTCCGATTACAAATTTACCTGTATTTGAGTCAATAACTATATCGTTTGCTTCTAGATCTGCTTCTGTTGCTACAGTAGCCCAATCGTATTCAAAACCAGCACATCCACCGCCTTTAAGGTTTAAAGACACTGCATAGCACTCATTTTCTTCGCAAATGATATCAATTTGTGCTTTTGCTGTGTCTGTTAGTGTAACTATACTCATGAATGATCCTTCTTATGATAGTATTTATCGTTGCGTTTTATAATCTTAATGTTAAATATACTTATGTACATAAGAGAATTTAAAAAACAAACCCGGCATGTGCGCACTAGCAAAACAGGCAAAGAACATGCCTATAAGCGTGAACAAACACATTGTGTATTTAGGTGTGATAATTGTGACGCAGAGTTTGAACGCACAAGAGGTAGTATGGATCCAAAGCGTTTAAGCAATAACTACTTTCACGTATGTAAGAACTGTGATAGTAAGGTTTTTGCTCAAAAGAAAGGCGTAGAGCGCAAACAAGTTTGGAACATGAGTGCTAGTAGCTCTACGCCTATTGGTAAACTATAGTTTAACTTTCATCGTCTAAACAGTGTTTCTGCTCTACAAACGTCCGCACTCCTACAGTTTCTAATATTTTGCTCCCAGACTACTAGTTCAGGGTTCCAATTAAAATCATGCGGGCCATTGTAACCTGAACTAGTGCATCCTGTTATAATAATACTACTTACTAGCAATATTAAATTTTTCATCTCTTTCCTCTTTTAGTTTATTGTATCCTTCTTCGTCTAAGTGTGTAATAGCAAGCCAAGCGTGAGTCATTTCGTCACCTGTTCTTGAACCGCCCATTACCCACATATCTGGATCTGGATTATTTGGATTTTCTGCTGTGTTGTCATACCATTGCTTTAGAACAATAACTGCTCCTGCTGGTAAAAGTGGTGCTACGTCTGGATCGTACAAATGACTGTGATGCCATGTTGCACTCCAATTGCTTACTTGGCTAATCTGTTCTGTGCGTCCTGTCTCTGGATAGAATATTTCCAAACTTGCTGCGTTCATACGCAGGTGTCCGTGTGGTTGAAAACTATCTAGTCTAACTGGATGGTCAAAACTGTGGAAGCCTTGTGTCATGTAATAGCCGTGTGGTGGGATAGTAATATCGTCCTGGTCGCCTAAGCGATACAAACTCAAATCTTGTTTGTATTTCAGTTGTTCGCTTTCCTCTTCGGTGTATAACCAAAGACCAATCTCTACCACGTTGTCTTTGATAACTGATCCTGGTGCCATTGCTCCAAGTCCACCGGGGAACATATGAATGTCCCATGCTACTTCTGCGTTTGCTGGGATAGTTCTGCATACTCCTTCTGGAACTATCTCTCCCCACTTTCCCATAGCATACTCAGTTAGCATACCTTGTCTGCCTCCCTCAGTTATAATACTTGAGTTGGCATGGTGTACTACTGATTTGGCATTGCCTCGTGGTTTAACTTGTACTGCTTTAATACAACGGTCTTCACTTAGTCCTGTTGGAACATTGTGCTTATGCCACAAGTCATTGCCATTTGCAGGAATATCTATTGCTACGCTTGCAATAATTGCATCCGGTGCGCCAAAGTCTCCTTCAAAGTTCCATGCTTCTGGATCACGTAAATTTGCCGGCTGTACTACTCTGTCTGGATCTCCATAACTTGCTCCGTTATCTACCCACTCAACCACTGTGTCTATATCTTTTTGTGATAAGCGCCAATCACCTTGTAGGTCTTGAATTCCAATGCCATGGTCATACGCATATGGCGGCATTTCTCTTTTCATTACTTTAAGTGATATTAATGGTGCCCAAGGGCGTACTTGCTCGTATGTTTCAAAGCTCATTGGCCCAATACCACCCGCACGATGGCATACTACACAGTTATCGTTGATGATAGCTGCTACTTCGTTAGTGTATGTTTGTGCTGATAGTACGAGTGGGAATAAAGCTGCTAATGCTGCTGTAATATATTTCATATATAATTCTCCTGGAATTAATATTTAAACATATTACAACAGAAAAGCAACCTATTTCAGGTGATTGTTACAATTTGTTGCATCTTGATTATTCTGCTTTCCAAATTGTCCATGCTCCGTAAGCAATAGCACCGTATGCAACAATGCTTGCTAGTGGTTTAAAGATAAGAAACACAATTCCAGCACCAATTAATACTGCACCGTCCATTGTTGTTCTTTCTTCTAATCTTTTCTTAATCCATGTTTTAATCATATTTAAATCTCCTTGTGACAAATATTTATAAATAATAGTTCCTTAAGGAGGAAATTATGATAAAATGGTTTAAAAATTTATTTGTTACCGCCGAAGACGTAGCGATACCGGCACAGAAATTGTCTGATATTGTTCCTAAAGCAGTAACACCACCGAAGATTGAAAAGATTGTAGAAGTTGAAGTAAAATCTGTTAAAGCAACAAAGGCAAGTTTATCAAAACTTACCAAACAAGGCTTAGAAGATTTTGCTAAAGCGAACTATAAAGTAGACATTGACAAAAGAAAGAAAAAAGCAGACCTAGTAGCTGAAGTATTGAAGCTTGCTAAGAACGCGAAATAGCATTCTTTAATTGTTCAATTGAAGTTTCACAGCGAGTTAGCTTACGCTCTAATACAGTGATAGCCGCTCGCTGCTTTCGTGACTGATCCTCCAATGAACGTACATATGCTTCTGTAGGAATCTTTTGTACGCTACCGTCTTCACCTAACATTTCAAACATGTCAGCGCCTTGCGCACGTAATCCACCTGCTACACGATTAGGGTTTTTGTTAGTAGGCTGTGCAGTGTTCTTGGATTGACGACCGTACATGTTGCTCAAATAGTTGCTCATTGTTTTTCTCCGTACTGTATTTATATAGCGCAATGCTTGCTAGATTCTTACACTTGCTCTCGCACATAATATCTGTGTAAGGCAAGAAGCTCAATGCCCAGTCATTAACAAGTTGATTGGGATAGTAATCGCTGTGTCCTCGTAGTTTGCCTTTCTTGTAGCCTGCT
>Ga0233438_10003502_pt1 | contig 14460 bp, 12 predicted proteins | sample SI_123_September_FD_182720 | JGI IMG/M metagenome (GOLD analysis project Ga0233438, IMG submission 182720) | Seawater microbial communities from Saanich Inlet, British Columbia, Canada - SI_123_September2016_10_MG | ecosystem: Environmental > Aquatic > Marine > Inlet | place: Canada: British...
AGGAATTCTTACCTCTCCATTTGTAGTAGTAAGAATTCCTTTTTCTGCAACTGCTAAACCATTGCGGTCGATATGTTCTTGAAGGTTACTTAAATTTTGCAGCTCCACTGTATTTACAATGGCGCCGTTAGTCATATCAACAACTTTTAAAGCAATATTGCCTTTTTCTGCAGCCGTTGCAATAAGAGCTACTGCATTATCTACACGCTCTTTATCTTTTAGAATTACATCTTGAGATTTTTCATTAGCAACCGCATTGTTATAACGAGCTTTAAGACCTTCTAAATTTAAACTAGCAATAACAACTCCTTCAGCAGTGACGTAGTTTCCTTCAGGAGTAAAAAATATTTCATCTCCAGGTTGTAAATTATATAAAGCTTCTAATGCAGCAGACTCTTCTTCATTAAGTTCTACAATTCCATTAGTAGCTCGAAGCACTGTACCATTCTTAGTTTTAACGGGAGTTAATCCTAGTCGTGCATTTAAAGTAGCGCCGAGTGTATATAAGTCAATCTCTTGACTACCTACAGCTTGATGAGCTACAGATTCAGGACCTTCTTCAGTCTTCTTAATAAAAAGAACTCCGTCATCACTAACCGTGCCTTCTGCTTGTTGTTGCTCAAACTTTTCTTGTTCGTTAGGAGGGTCTACAAGACCATCTAAATCTGCAGGACGATCTCCAGGCTCTTCACCTACTTCTTCTGCACGCGGAGTAGGTTCTACCGGTGCTTTTTCCATAAAGCCTGCTTGACGTGAAGGCTCTTTTACAGGAGGTTTTACGTTAGGACCTTCAGGATTACCGGCAGGCTTATTACCTTTAGGACCTTCATAGTCATCTGCACGTTTTTCTGCAGCAGGTTTGTTTTCAGCTGCTTCTAACTGTGCAACTTTGGCTTTAGCAGCATCAACTATATTTTTAGGTTTAGTCTTACTGTTTGCTAAAGATATAAGCTCTGTATCTACAACGTTTTTAGCTTCAATCTTAGCAATATCATTTTTAGATATGTTTTCTTTTTGACGCTTGATTTCGTTATTAATATCTTCTTGGTACTTATTTGCAGTCTCTTTAGAGCTCAAATCATTTTGCTGTCTAACTAAATGATTTTGATAAGAGTTGTACATAGACTCTTGCATATAAGACTCTAGTAACTCTTTTGGTAGATTAGCAGGCACTCGAGTAGCAGTATTGTCTAGAGTAGTTTCTAAATCACGCTGCATATCGCGATACATTTCTGCACTTGCTTGATCTTTATTTTTAATAGATTCATTTGCTAACGTATCAAGAATAGCAATTGTATCTTTTGTAGACTGGTTTTTTACTGCAGCACGTTGTTCATCTGTAAGATTTAAACTTGACTCTAGATTACGAATAGCAGTCTTAGAATCTTGTAATCTACGCTGATTTAAAGTGCTTTCCTGATCAAGCTCCATGCCTCTGTTTTCAAGCATGCGTCTTGCCGCACCTGTAGCTTCACTATAAAAGAATTTACCTGAGTGTTTTTTGTATAAAGTTTCAGCTTGTAAAATGTTTTCTTTAACAGTAGCTACGTCTTGTTGCAGTTGTTCTGGAGTTGTAAAGCCTCCTTCAAGCAGCTGATTTTGAAACGATTTATCTTCTAACTGCTCAAGCATTAGGTCGACATTACCTGCACGAGCAGCATTACGTCCTAAAATAAAACCTGCATTAGCTTTTAAGTTTTGCAGTTTTATAGCTTTAGTCTGCGGATCTTCATTAGAATTTTCTACAGCTTCCATTGCAGCTGTAATAGAAGCAATACTAGATTTACGGTTTTCAATCTCTGCAAGTTTTGCATTTTGAGACTGTGGACCTGTATCTTTTGCCATTAAATTAGTAGCACCTGTAAACACAACACCACCCATTACACCCCATGCAGCAGATTCCCACATGTGTCCGTCTTGTAAGTAGTTTGTTAAGCGATCCGATAAAGGCTCTGAGGTTTCTCCTAATAGCTCTTTAGCATGTACACGACCTTCTTCACCGCCTACAAAGTTAATTGCTTCTTCAACCCCTTCTGTAAGCTGTGATGCTATAGGGTATAAAACAGGGTTAGTAACGTTACGTGTAAATTTATCAAGCTTAGTTAGCTTTCTACCGTTAGCCTCAAGAATTTTATTAGACTTACCAAAGTAACCAGTACGAGTTCCTATTTTACTTGCTTTAAGTAACGGTGCAAACTGCAAAGCATCAAATACAATGTTAGCAGAATTGATTTTATAAGAACGCCAAGACGCGCGAGATCCTACATACTCTGCAATTTGTTGAGGTGTAAGATCTACATTACCATAATACTCACGAGCTTCCGTAAGCATGTTACTTTTATCTAGACTTGCTGCTTTAGCAGGATCTTCTAGAGCTTTTAATGTTTCATTGTAAGCTTCGTCATATACTTGATAAGCTTCTCTAAAGTTTTCTGCATTACGAGAAACTGCAGCACCTACTCCAAGTTTAGTTGCATAACGTAAACCAGGACTAATATTAGCAGCAGCTTTACCTAGCTTACCTAAGTTACCTGCTCTACCCATTTTACCTAATAAGGATAGTCCACTTGTAGCAGCTTTTGCAGGAATAAGCATAGACAAAGTAGACACTACAGATGGCATATTGCCAAACCACCAGCCAGAATCCATTACATCAAATGTAGCATTAGGATCTGTGCGATAGATAGGAGCAGCATCTTGTATGCCTTCTCTAATAGAACGCCCAAAAGAAATAATAGCATTGTCAAAGTCTGCAGATTCTTTTTGTACTTCATCTGATACAGATGAAAAAAGTTCTGGTATAGACCCTAAACCCTCAATAGTACCACCTACAATCTCTCCTGCCATTTGTGCAACAGAGTTAGCAGCTTGCCCATACCAAGATTGATTCATTGCGCGTTGAAGCTCAATGTCTTCTAACGGCTTAATATCATTAATATACTTACTAAAAGACTTAGTATTAATACCCACATTAATGTTGCCCATTTGACCGGACGCGGGAGCGTCTTTATCAATCAAACTTTTTACACTAGGTGGCTCTTTATATCCTGATTCGTCGATAGGACTCTTAGCAGCTAGATCCGACACTTTTGGTGGATCTATAGGATTAAGGTTATCAGCCATCTTTATTAATTGTAGTGGTTATATAATTTTTGCAATGCTCCGTCAGCTTCTAATTTAGTAAGCTGTTCTGTGCCTTCGTCTGCAAGCTCTCCTGTAGTAATATTATAAGTATTCAGTTTAAAATACGTAGTTCCATTTACAACTGTAGGAATAAGTCTACCTGCAGGGTAAGCACCTCCAGGAACAAATAAATCTGCAGGTGTTCTAGAAGTAGCAGAACGTTCTAGCTCTGTGCTAAAATAGTTAGGGTTTGCAACTTGTCTACTATCATCTAAAAATTCCTGTGCATAGTTTGCACCTGCTGCATTACCTGTAGATATAGAGGTAGTCTTAGCTTTAGAAGCCTCTAACATAAGACTATTAACTTTAGTAGTTAAGTTATTAGCACCTAGCTCTTCTACATAAAAAAGTTTACCTTGATTATCTTCAATAAATTCACGTACATCTCCGTCTGATATTTTTTTAAGATCTGTTTCACTATATGTAGGTACCCGTACTGCAATTTGAGCACCTTTCCCAGCATCTTGAGTAGCACCTACCATTTGTAAATCTGGTATTTGTTTAATCATAGCTGCAGCGTCCTCGTCTTTACCGGTGCTACCACTGTGATATACAGAAATATTACCAGCTTGAACTGCAGTCCTAAGAGTATTTAATCCTCCTGAACTTTGTAATACATCTGAGAACTGATAAACACCAGGAGCAGTAGACGCAGTCTCATGTAAGTTATTGATAAACCCTTTAAAATCGTCATCATTAAACATTTCATCGTTTACTTTATCTCCTTGATTATAGAGCTCAGAGTAAGAAGAAGGTGCTCGAAGTGCAGGTTGACCGTACACTTCTTGATATGCTTCTTCATGAGCAGCTCTAGCTATATTACGGTATTCTGACATTTTTGCTTTATAAGCATCTGTTTGATTAGTTGCTTGCCTATCAGAGTTACTTAAATAGGCAGCAGCAATTTTAGAATCATCTAAACCTAAAGCTTTTAACTTATCTGCATAAATTAATGCAAGTTTATCTAGCTCGGGTAAGTCTTGCATAAACTCTTGTTTGTACTCATTTAATCTACTAACTTCTCCACGAGCATTAGCAAGTTGATTTTGAATTTCTCCACGTCTTTCTTCCGTAATATTTCCTAAAAGTTCTTTTTCTAGTCCTGCTACAGTTTGAACTGCTGCTTCAACTTCTTTAGAATAGTTTTCGTAATCAGGTACATACCCAAAATTAACTGCAGAGCCTGTCATATAAGTTACATCTCCAAGTTTAGCAGCATTTGTACGAGATCCACTAAAGTTTGAATCTCCTTTTAATCCTCTTTCTTGTTTTACAAAAGATTCACGAGCAGCAAATGGATCAACATAGTTAGACATAACATAATCCATAGCAGTTATATCACGTTCTTCTATAGCACCTGTTTTAGGGTTTTTAAATTTCTGTGTGCCTACTACTTCTGTAGCACTTTTATCTAATGCAGATAAATCTCCAGACTGTCTGTAAAGCAAGTATTTTGCTTCGTCTTCAAGCTGTCTAGATATTTTAGGATCTGCCATCAGCATTTGAGTAGCAGCTTGTCTTACTTCTTCTTCTGTAACCTGTTCATTAGAACCAGAAGTAATGTAACCTTCTTCTTTTGCTTTTGAAGCCCAAGCTGTTTTATTTGACTTCCAGTCATCTACAAGTTTATCTATCTTTTCTTGTATATCTACGTCTTCATAAAAAGAAACAGGAGATATACGATTATAACGACCAAACTCATCAGGAGTTTCTCCTACACCACCACTAGCAACGTAATCGCGATATGCTTTTTGGATTTTAACTTGCTGCGCAGGGTTATATTTTTCAGACTCTTCCAGGTTTTTTACATAAGAAGCATAAGTACCTTGAGCTGTTTGTAAACGTTTATCTCTAGTAAAATCTTTTACTTGACCTCGTACTAAATCTCCTGCCATTTCGTAAGCACCCGATTGGGCAATGCGTTCTTGCTCGTCTCTAATAGATTGTATACGAGCCTGTTTTATAGATTCGTCAATAGGAGCAGTTTGTATTTCATACGCCATCATATCAAGCTTATCTAACTGCTCACGATTTTGAACACCTCGTTGTTGTAAAACTTGTGCTGACTGTGCAAATTCTTCTATAGGTAAGCCAGCATACTGACTTACAAAAGGTGTTGCTTTAAAATTGCTAAACGGATCTGTAGCCATAATATTATGAATTAGTAAATTGCATTAAATACTGCAATAGCTCTGGGTTAGATTCTAGTCGTTGCATCATTTGATCTTTCATTGCAGGATCGTTTAATGCGTTTATCATCATTGTTCTAGTACTTTCATCAGTATAAGGATTACCTCCTATACCTAAGTCATTAAAGTTTCTAGAAAGCAAGCCAGAATCGTATTGCTTAGCAAGAGTTTGAAGTCTTTGTTGATCTAAGTTGCGTTGTGCAAACTCTTGACCCATCTGTGCTGTTTTAGTACCTATTCCTTGAACAATGCCTAAACGCGCATTAGTCATCATGTTATTAAAGTCTACATTGCGTTGTTTGTTAGCAGCGTCAATACCTAGATTTGTATTTAATGTACCAGTAGCAAGAGTTGATTGTTGGTTACGTAGTGCCCTTTCTTGGTTAGCTTCTTGCTGTCCTATGTCTGCATACTGACGATTAGTTTGTGCAAGATTTGCAAGCTTTACATTTTGTACCGCAGCGCTATTAGACATGCTAGAATCTACACCTGCATTAAATGTACGCATGTTATCTTGAATGCGTGCTCTGGTAGCAGAAGTATCAACATCAGTATTAATCTGAGTAACCTGTTGCATAGGAGCATCTACAGGACCCTCTAGTTTTTTAAGCTGGTTAAGAGCATATAAATCCGTAGCAAACTGTGCTGCGTAAGGAGCATATGTTTTAGCTTGATCTAAAAAAGTATTTGTGTTAGGAGTTGAAGCAGCTCCCACAGCATCTTCTAATCTCATGCTTGCAATTTCATCCTGTGTAAACGGTTGCATAGATGCAGAAGCCGAAGGAGTAGCAAAATTAGGCATTAGCGATGGTAAGAGATGTGGCGATGTAAGAGGATTCATCTCTATAGGAGTATAAAAAGAAGGATTCGATTTATACGGCAGCTGAGGAATAAGCGAAGAAGGAGTCATTTTAAAATCTGCAGCTGTAAAAGGACTGCCCTCAAGAGGACCCCCTATTCCATACATAGGGTTGCCTCCATAACCCATTTGAGGCTGTGGAGGTGTAATACCCTTATCAATTTTTTGTTGTTCCTGAGAATCAAAAAGCTCTTGTTCATATTGTGTAATACGTGCAATAGATCTCTCAGCACTGTTAATACCAAATCGATCCCCGGATCTACGAGCTATTTCTAGCTGCTTTTCGTATTTGCCTCTTTTAGTAGCCGCTAACTCAACGGCTTTAGCATATGATGTTTTACCCGCCATGTTACAGTTTATTTAATTTAGCTACTAAGTTTTTAGGGGCATACAATCTTTTAGAAAATATGCGAGCTTCTTCATTGTTTGATACGCCTATACCTTGTGAAGGTGCATCGTGAGAATCTCCTACAAACTTAGAAGTGTTAGAATTTAGTTGTTTAGTATTACCGTTCTGATCTGTATCAGGACGATCGTTGACTGCGTGTTGTATTATTTCTTGCCCTTCAGCTAAGTAATCTGCATTTTCAGTATGGATTTTACCACCCATAGCATACGTAGAATTAGTTGAGCCATAAGCTAAGTCACCCGCTTTATAAGCTGTTACTGCTTTTGCGCCAGTATGAGCTGCGTGAATAGGAGTATGAGCAACGTGGTTTGCTTTATTTAAAAGCCTTGCTATTTTAGTAGCACCTGCAGCATTTCCTAATCCCGGAATAGCAGCAGCACCATCAAGAGCAGCAGCAGTACTGTAAAATGCGGCGTTACTAGCATCTCCTTTATTAGCATAGTATGCAGCACGTCCACTGCTAATACCTGCATTAATACCATCTGCAATACCGCTTACAGCTGTACCTGCGAGAGGAATTCCGTCTGCGCCAATAGCAATAGCTCCCAATCCAACTTGCGCTGCATCTAAAGGATTCTCTTTAATATAGTTACCTATCTCTCTAGAGTTTTCTCCAAAAATGTTTGCTCTATTATTAAAAGCAACTTGATTTCCTTTAGCACGATTAAAAGCTAACTCTTGCTCAGTATAGCCCGTAAGTACATCAGGTGCAGACATAGCCATTTGATTAGGAGCAGGTAAACTATTACCAGCAAGTAAAGACATATCAAAAGGAGGAGGATCTGTAGGACCCCCATAAGCCATCATAAAACCTGCATCTGCTACTCCTGATGTAGGGTATGTAGCAAGTATAGCTTTTGATGACTGAAGGTTAGAAGCTTCTAAGGCTTGCTTGCGTCTTTGGTCTGCAATTCTTTTTTCTTCTGCAGCTGCATCTAATTGTTTTTGCTGCATACGTTCTTTAATAAGACCTGCAGCACCTCCTATAACAGCTCCAGCACCTGCCCCAATTGCAGTACCTACTCCTGGAAGAATCATGCTACCAAGTTTTGCACCCATACCAACACCTTTAAGAGCTCCTGCTCCTGCAGATGCATAAGGATTTAAATCCCCATCCATGCCATCTATAGCACTAATAGTTCCTGCTCCTATATTACCAATTTGATTTACAGCACCAAGATTATCGTTTAACCATCCTCCTAAATTATATTGTGGAAGTTTACTACCCTTAAACCTAGAGCGTGGAATCTGCGATGAACGCAGGTCTTTTGCATTAGTATATAACATTTGTATATGTTTAAAATCAAGGGGTTAGCTTAGCAAAGATACAAAAATTTAATCCTTATCTGTAGCGTACTTAACTCCCATTATAATTCCGATTTGTCCTATCTATACTCATTGAAGTACTTTATAACCTCACTCTCTAGTTTTGAGTCCATTATATAAGTTCCATCATACTCTACACTAGTAAAAGTATCCTCGTCTTCTTCTGTTATTTCTAGCTTGTATTTTACGTTCTCATAAATAACATCAAAGCACTCACTTCTCTTAATCATTTTAATGTCTTCATTAGAATAAAAAACAGTTTCTACATCTTTATGACTTATGTCTGGTATGTTTATTATCCTGCATACATACTTAGCGTAGTTAGTTCCTTGAGTGTCTACGATATAGTTGTCTTTTAAAGTAGTCATTATATAGAACTGCTGTTTTTTGTCTAAGCCACCGTAATCAAATCTACCTGTAAACTTAACTAGCGGTAGCTTCAGAATAATCCTACGAACTGCTGGGTCTAGTTTATTAAAGTCTATCTCTGTGGTTATGCTTGATGATTTTATAGGGTCGGAATCAAAAGGCAGTCCCATAAGTCTGTAGTATGTTACTAGACCTATCTTCTCTTTTATATGTTTAGTCTTTGTCCGTTGCATACTTTACACCCATAATTGTACCGACTATACTAAAGGCGTTAGTAAGCAGTATACCAAACATATTAGACCAAGTACTTCCTATTATCTGAGTGTCTGTACCAGAGGTCATAGCCCAAGCATACATAACCGTGGTCAATACACCTACTCCTATAATTACACACAAAGCAACCTTTACAATAGTGCTTATCAACTCAAATTGTGTTCGCTTTTGCATAACCTCTAAATCCTCTAGCGCCTCATCACGAAGCTCCTTGCTTTCCTCTAGTGAGTTTTGCAACTCTAGAACCAAGGCTTCTTTAATTACAGCTGCCTCTTCCAGTTCTTTGTTTTGCTTTTGAACCTGTTTGGTTATCTGCAACCTTTTCTTCCGGGACTTTAGGTCTCTACTCTTACACTCTTCAATGTAGTCCTTGACATCGGTATCAGAGGTTTCAGACAAGAGCTTTACAAAGTTTCCTTCTATGTAAACCTTCTTAGCCTTTGCCTTAAGCATTGCCTCTTTTACCGTGTCCTTAGAACTTATCATCTATATACCTTAAATGGATTGGTTTTATCCTTGTATCCTTTGTAGTCTTTTTTGAACTCTTCTAGTCGTGGCTCAATATCATCTGACTTAATAATCCAAAACTGCGCTCCTGCCTTCTTAGCTTTTTCAATCTCTTGATTGTCATCAGAAGAAGATATGATTCCTATGACACAGCCGTTGCCGTATTCAAAGTTTATCTTGTGAATCATCTCAATACCATCAAAGCTACTGCCTATAATGTTTAAGTCTACAAATACACACTCGGGCTTTTCATCATTAGGATCATCGGGGAACCATTCTTTAAATTTTTTATCTGCTTCATCAGAAGAGTCTAGGGCTTCTAGTGAAAGCGTTATATCAAGGATGCTGCACGCATCTTCAAATACCAAGTGGAATAGGTCTTCATCGTCTATAAGTAGTATAGAGTTTATCATCATTTTATTTTTATAAGTAATTTAGTTCCTTGTTGTTGTTTTTCAGCTCTAATTGTAAATCCGTGTTCTTTTAATATAGCAAGACAGATATTTAACCCAAGTCCACTACCGCCTTCATCTTGATTCTGTTTTCTAGTGTAAGGCTTTGAGAATTCAACGAACTCTTGTTGAGTGATACCTCTTCCGTTATCTTCAACGCATAGGGTATAATCATTCTGCATATATATAGATACAAATTTAGTGGAGCTGTCGTTGTACTTTAAACCATTGCGTATTAAGTTATCAATGGCAGTACAAAACAAAGGTTCATTAACTAGTAATGATGGAAGCAGTCCTATTTGAACTTGTTTTATATATGATGTACTCTTAAGATAATCTGTTAAAATATGTGTGACGTTATGCTTTTCTTTATCTAGCTGTGCATCTTCTTTAACCAGGTTGGTAAACTCTTTTACACCAGCGTAAACTTTCTGCGTATGACGCAGTCCTTCTTCAAGCATTTTAAGTGGTGCTTGTATTTTTAAGTTTTTAATATCGTCTTCTGTAATCCTGCGTTTTAAGGAGCTTAAACCTCTAGGCATATACGTGTTTATACCGCTATGCATATCGTGCCTTAGAATCTTCGCAGCATGTTCTAGGTAGGAGTTTTTTTGGTTCACTAAAGCCTCAGTTTCGTGCTGTAGTGTTACGTCTGTTGCAATCTTTAAAACCTTACTATATTCTCCCTTCTTATTCTTCACGGGTGTGTAGTGCCCAAACAGCCAAATCTGTTCTCCGTTTTTAGATATACGCTCAAATTCACCGCTTATAGTTTTGCCCGATTTAAGCTGCCTCCAGAAATTATCATACTCCAAGCTTTCCTTGTAGTCTTCGGGGACTAGCTTGCTGTGATGTGTACCTTTAGGGTTATAGTATCCAGTAAGCTTTCCGAACTTATCATTTGCTGACTTAATGATGCCATCCATATCCATAGTTACCACTATGTTAGAATTATCAATAGCCTTCATCTGCATATCAATGTTCTCTTCCTTTATCTTCGTTGAGCTTAAAAAGCTGTATACTACATAAGAGAAGAATGGCATAAATGTAATAACACATCCATAACCAAATTCAGCCAGTAAGTAAGAGGGTTCACAGAATCTAAATACAATGCAGGTTTGCACTGCAAAAAACACAAACATTATTGCACCAGATACAATTAGACATATTTTTGATATCCGATTCATTCATTTTTCTTACGAAGAAAATACCAGCGCTGCGCTGTATATCCGATAGATATAATAAGTAACAACAGCTTTAGTGCTGTTTCAACTTGAGACATAGAAATGCTAAGAGTTGTAGCGTTTAATAGTAATATTTTGATGTCGGTCTCGTCCATTACCATTTAACTTTATTTGCCCAGTATGCAGCACTTAGCTTACCTTTTGCAATATTTGAAGCATGTCGTGCTTTAAAGCTTCTACGTCTAGCTTTATTGGCTGCCGACTGTGGACTTTTACCAGCCCCTTTAACACCTTGTTGTCCAAATCGAATTGTTTTAATAGTGCTTCCAACTTTAGCAACGACGACATGCGATTTTTTAGAATGTTTAGGAGTGCGTTTAGGTTTGTTGTATCCGGACACACCAGCTCGAGATAGACGAGAATCTTTTTTAGCAGCCATTTTATTTCTTTTTTTTCTTCTTGCTGCGAGATCTTTTTAAGGCTGCTGCTGTAGGGGCTCCTTTAGATCCAGGTTTACGCATGCTCTCTCCGCTTCCGTTTTTAATACGTCTGCGTTTAGCATGTATATTAGCCCAAAGACCTGGTTTTTTCTTGTTCTTAGGTGGCATACTAATTAGCTTCCGCAGGCTTCACAGTCTTCTGGGTTTTCCAGATTACATGTGGGTTGCTCTGCATTGGTTAAATCATCTACAAAATCTGCAAAAGAATCATCAAGTTCAAAATCGTTATTAGACATGATTATTTTTTTTTAGATGTAGAACCTCCATACTTCTTGTAACCCATTTTATTACGCACGGATTTAGGAAGTTTAGATAACCCTTTTCCTTTAGATCCTGCAGGGGCTTCTTTGAGTCCGCCCATTGCATACATTGTTAGCGTAGCACCAGTTTTTTTAGCATACGCTTTTGCGTTAGCTATACCTTTTTTAGTATAGGAAAACTTTTTACCATTGATGTTTGGCATGATATAATAGCTTTAGTTACATTTTACTGCAATTTCTAAAATACTACTATCTGTTGGATACTCTTACGGCTGAAGATACTTCATACAAATATAATGTATTTCCAGAAGAGTTATCATACTCCAATCGAATTATTGAATACTTGTCTACAAAGCGTCTCTGCTGATACCAAGGGCGTGTGGTGTCTAGTAAACTATAGTTAATACTAAAGTCTTCGTTTACAATATCAGCATTTTGAGTAGACAGTTTATCTCTAAACGCATTAAAATGCCAAGTACCTTCACTCTCTCTTAGATTACCTGTAGACCCGTTGTAGTTAGTTAAAGTAATACGAGGAGAAAGCTGATAGCTGTTATACACTGTAGCAGTTGTAAATGTATCCTTTTTAACGCTTCCTCCAGAAGTATTAATAGACTCTGTAATCCAGTTAAAGTTTGTAAACACCTTAGACTGCGTAGGAGACATGTTAGAAACAACATCTATTACAGATGGATGTGTTGTACCATAAAAAGATCCTACTACTCCTGTGTTATGTTTATGCACCTTATCAGTAAAGCTGTACAATCTATTACGTGTATTCCAAAGCAGTATAGGTTTATAATCGTGGAAAGAAGTCCAAGACTGTGTAGCAGGAGAATAACTAATAGTCCAAGAATCGTATTCTACATTAGCAGAGCTCATATCTAAAAGCTCCGTAGTAACTCCTCCAGGATTTTCAATACTTGCTACACCTATTTTAGGCAATCCTCCTGAGATATAAATACGCCCAATTACTGCAGCGTCAGAATGCTGTGCATCTGTTGCTAAAGCAGCAAAGCCTGCTGTTGTAAACTTCCAAGATCTTTTAGTTAAAACAATGCGGTTATACTCTTCGTCGTAAGCTACAGAAAATCCGCAGCCGTGCTCATGTGCAGACGCATCAAAGAGTTTAAATTTATCATTAAGACCTCTAGCATTTAATTGATCTTGTAATCCGAAACTTAAATTATCTCTAAACCAATTACGCATTCCATTGCTGCTGATTTCTTTAAGATCTGCAGACACTAAAAATACTTTACGCTGTAAAAGATCAATAAAGAAATAGCCTACTTTAGTTAAAAGGCTTGCTCCTAAATGTTGATTACCTGCGTAACCTAAAGGTGTATCTACAATCTCTCTAGGAGCTAGGTTAAAAATATCACCTGTACCTAAATAAACATCTGTAGCACTACTTGCAAGTTGCTCTTTACCAATAGTCTTAAAAATAGATTGTTGGTGATGAATTAAGAGTTCTCCAGAGTATTCTTCAATATTAGTAATGCTACCTTTAGTACGTAGATGCTCATAGTAATCTTGAGATCTAAACGCACGCCATTGTAGGTTTTTATTTTCAGACTGCTGTACTACAGACCGAGCAATTCGAGTAGGAAACTTATTAAGGAGCTCTGCTTGTAAAGCATCAAAAGCAAACGCAGGCTTAGTAGTATTAATAGTTTCATATGCAGGATTAATTAAATACTGGTTTAAGTATTCTCCACCATAACTAGGTATTACAAAGCTTGTTAAGGTTGGTTTTAAACCTAGATCTTCATACATTTTAGTAGAAGGTATTCTAGTGGGCGTCACATAAACAGCACGTCGTACAGATTTATGTAAAGAGTTCTCTTTAAAAAACGTATATCCTTGGTGGTTTAGTCCGTTAACAGTAATAACACCTGAGCTTTCGGCATACATACCAGTATTGTCATTATCCTCTGCAGTCATATACTCAAAAGCAACACGCTCTAAAGAACAATCACCTCCATATAAAGAAGGGGTACGAGCTTTTTTACCATTAGGAGCTATAGCAGATATTAACGTTGTACTAGATATAGTAAGATCTGTTAAATCAAATACATTGTTTGTAGACGCCAGAGTCCTGTTTGTATACGAAGTGTACATATCAGGAATGTATTGACGCAAAGAGCTGTAAAGAATGTGATTAGATATTTTACCCCCAACACCCTCTTTAAGGTAGGTAGCTTTGCCTTTCCATCTACCTGCAAGAATATTAGCAGTATCTAGTATTGCACATTCTTCTCGCTCTTGGTTTTTAATTGCTCCATTATTAGCAGGAGCATATTTAATAGCGCCTATAGCTGAAGCCCAGCCATCTTGTTCCGCTAACGTGCTATTTGTTGTGTTTTTCCAAGGCTGGTTTAAGTACCATTCAGGCATTACAAACGCGTTGGAAATCGCAGGCTTTTTAGCAAGCAACATAGGATCATAAATACGAAGACCATTTTCTAGCGAAGAGCTGTCACAGTTATTAGATAACCCAGTTTGAACATAACCTGAAGCACCTGTGTATGAAATTAAAACCTCTTGTTGAGCTCCAGGTGTTGTATTACCCCCGTTAGTTACAGTAAAGGCTTCGTCCTCGTCTCCAGAAGCTAATCCATGAACATTAGCATCAAGAGTTATATACTGACCTGGAAAGAGTTCTAAAGTACTAGTAATACCTGCACAGTTTTCATACTCTAGAGTACGATAAGCTTGAGTACTAGTATTTATAATTGCAAACTGCCCACATGAAACAGTACTTGCTGATGTACCACACGTTGGATTTGTGTTGGTAGTTATATCCCAGTTACTAGTATCTTGAAAATTATTATCGATGACAGGTAAGTATGTAATAAGATCCATATCTCCTATGTCTCGAGACGCGTAAAATATAGTATATCCTGTAACCTTATTTAAGAGCTCATCTGGAAGTAATATATTATCAAA
>Ga0233438_10003503_pt1 | contig 14459 bp, 10 predicted proteins | sample SI_123_September_FD_182720 | JGI IMG/M metagenome (GOLD analysis project Ga0233438, IMG submission 182720) | Seawater microbial communities from Saanich Inlet, British Columbia, Canada - SI_123_September2016_10_MG | ecosystem: Environmental > Aquatic > Marine > Inlet | place: Canada: British...
AGACGTTTGAATATTGAGGATGAATGCACCATCCTTCTTTGCCCCTTTTACCTTGTGCTTCAATGAATCTCTCCGGCTTTTAAACTCTGCGTAAGATTTCGAACGAGTAATCATGGACTCGTGAAATTTATCAATTAAACCAAGGTTAACACATCGCTTATAGTAATGATTGATAGAAGACATACCAGCCTTTCTTTGATTTGGTGTAATTCCATGCCAATGTATTGTGGCAGGTTGGAGTTCGTCAAGCTTGGTTTGATTATAATGTACCATCTTTCGTTGATCTTGAATGTCACTATCAGTCAACCCACGACTAACTCGAAGTCTCTTTGCTTTACGCTGTGGGCTTGGTGTTTCTATTATGTCCGGAACAAGATTGAACCTGAGCAAACGCATCCATTTGGGCCGTGGGTTAACAATGAGTTCATCCGATGATGGTATTTTAAATTTTGATATACACATCATGTGCCGCAACGGGTCGATTGAATCATTATTATTCAGTAATAATCTTGAGGATACAGTATCCTCTCCAAGATCATATATGCGACACACAATTGCGCTCTTGATGTACTTGTTCGAGTGTGGTTCTACCCCATCATACTTGTATTGAATTTCAGATCCTGATATTAATACAGTTGATATGTCCGTCAAATCATTGTTTGTTAATGTTTGGTATGAATTGATATGTGTCAGATTTTCGACTGCATTGTTGTCATCCTCATCTAAGTCAAGTGTACTATCACTGCTATTATATGATATGCTTATTGATTGAGTAGGAATGTTAGAAATATGAGAACATAATTAGTGAGTAAAACAGGTATATTAAAACATACAGGATTCTTGTATCTTTGAAAGATACCGATTGAGATACCTAAACCGGAATCTTTTCAAATATACAGGTTTCTTGTATTTTTGAAATTTAGATAATATAGAATTCGACTTACATTGATGATTCTTCATAACTTCTTTTCTTTTTGTATGACGATCCCCATGATGGATCTTTGCTATTTACTTCGCTCGAATGAGGTTGGTTATCCAGAGAATAGCATTCTACATCATCCTCATCTGTTCTTATTGTTGCAACTGTACGATTCCGAACTGTATTGAACATGATTCCTAAGTTTGTAAGCAATTTATGAAAACTTACTCTTGCATTTGATATAGAATTCTCGTTGAAAATGAAATGATCATTTTTGCTTATGGCATCAGTATAATTGTTTGCGATATCGTCATTTGTCAAGCGTCGCTGTAGTAGTGTTAATGAAGCTTTGATATTCAAAATCATGTGCATTCCGCAATCGTATCCATTTGATTGGATTGATACTTTTGGTATTATAAGTGGCATTTTGCGATGATGGTAAGGCAATGAATTTGAATATAGGTTTGTACTTTCTTCCTTCCAGAAATAGTTTAGCCAATTGCACAATGTTCGAACGACGTTCCTTGCTGTTACTTTAGAAGGAGATCCGGATGAATCGATTAATAGTATACATGGAGCTAATTTCTTGATTTTGTAGTTGGTAGTATGTGTGAAGGCCGATATTATGCAGTTTGGATTCACTACTACAAAAAACGACCAATGATTCGGTGAGTGATATGGAAATATAAGGAACTTTTTGTTCGTGACGGTAATGTTGCGATTGTATACGTATATCTTTGAATGTGCTATTCCACCAGGCTGTTGCATTTGATTCAAATAGAAAGAATTGAATACAACAACATCCTCGATACCACAGGTCAACCTGCTCAATTGACATTGGTTTTTAGATACAGTAAGATATGACAAGTAAGAATAGTAATCGAAAGATGAGTACGTACCAGTTGAGAGCCAAGTTGACTAATTCATCATTCAATTTTGAGTATGGCATTAATCGATTCATAGTTGATTGATTTATCACAATATTATAATTTCCAATTGATTGTAAGATTGTAGCTTCGTTAAAAGTTTCATCTCTTGTTCTGTCAAAGTAATCAAGTCCATTACAAGCCATAGCCATGGATTTGTCAACTGTTTGAAATGGTAGTGTCATTATGTGATTATCTGCTTGTTGTGATGAGGCGCTTATTTTGGATTGGTACGACTCAATAATATTATCTGACGTTTGCGTTAGGTGGATGAAATGGTTGTAAGTGTCTATATCGTCAGTTACTCTACCATTCTCATATTTGGATAGTTGAATGTAAATCCAATGTTTGAATGTCATGTCAAACTTGTATTGCACTGATCTCAAATTCGTTACTAATGAAACCTGATGAGTATCTACATTGCTGTATTCGACCCGACGTAGCTTGTTTATGATGTCGAAAGGTATCAACTGATTAGATCTGAACTGTTCGATAATAGGAGGTGATTCTGATCCCACCTCATCAACACAGACTTGAAATTTATTACAATGGTGATCGTAACATAATATTGATCCGGTACGACTATTATTGTCATCAGTGGATGTGACAATTTTGACTCTACCTGAGTATAATCTGTATATTTTGTTGTATATAATACTAGCCTGGTGCTGTATAGATTTGCTCAATTTTTTATCACAACATTTCTTGCTCAATAATTCTCTTATTATTGTATAACCATCTTGACCGCAATACCTTTTAGTTGCGATCTCATTGTCCATTGATAGCATCGCTGAAATGTACCATGTAATGTTCGTGATGTGAATTGATTCTCTAACTATTTCATTGTTCCAAAATAGGTCTATCTCTTCTAATGATACTATGGCATTATAAAAAGAAGGTGAATGTTAGATTATAGAACAAATCAAATGTTAGTATCTCCGGTTCTTTGATGTATCTGTCCAACCACGCTTCCATTTCGAGTAGACCTCTCGTTTAAATTGCGGTCTCATCCACGTTTGATTAAGAGGAAAAGTTGTCTTCAAAGCAGGCTCGTCGAACTCATTCTCAGGTTCATCAAACAGTGCAGGGATGCGGTTCTGATTTCTATTTACGTCATCATCAAAGTCAGCCCACAACTTCATAGCAGTAAAACGCGCAACTTTATCTGTGACTTTAGATGGGGTTTTCATAAGTGATGCGAACAGTTCCATTAGACGGCAATCGACTCGATAATTACCCGTGTCAAATGTGATGCAATATTTCATCAATAAATGTTCTTCTACACGATAGCAAAGCAGAAGTCTGCTCAATGCATTTACTGTTTGTTGTGTGACAGGCAGTTCTCCCAGTTTTAATTGATATTCACATGCTTCTTCTATGAATAAAGGCGAGTTAAGTATCTCAACAGACACATATTGTGATACTTTATGTAATGCATTCAATACACGTTCAATTCTTTCCAAGCGTGACTGATATTTCCTGTCAGCGATGTCTTGTGTACGAACAGCTTGTATTGATTTAGCTTCATCGATATGCTTTTCAAACGAAGTGATGAACTCATCATAATCGGAGTCAAATGGCGCCCCTTTACACTTTGCTAAGAACTGACTAACTGTGCGTGATTTATCCTCTTCTAAAAATGGTATTATACTTCTAATCATATCATAAGTGAACCTTGGCCCAATGAGCTTATGACAGTTGTCTCGAGTCGAAGATCTGTATACGATTTCGAATCTGTCTTTACTTGTAACAAACTCGCCATTGTTACGAGTTGACTCGATTCTCCTGTAACCGTAACATTGTGATAATACTTGACGATCACTGAATACTTGATATATTGTCTGACGATGAGCCAAGTAATAAGCTTTCACAAATCGCTTGTTTCCGTTTCTAATAAATTCACGGCTCCATTTGCGATTCAAGTTCCAAGTAGTGTCGTTATTTGACTCTTGATTGACATTGTTTCTTAAGCATGTCCAACATACATGAACCGCCCATTGTGGTCTAGTAATCCTAACTTCGTTTTGTAAGCAGAACTCACATTTCACACCACATCCTAACCTAAGCACTCGTTCAATTGAGACAGGATAAATTGCTTTTCTCAAAATCAGTTTGTAAACATTAATCATTGACTTAACTGAGCATGGACCACTGTTCAATACTACTGATATACATTGATCCATTGTTACAAGTGGCGGTTTTGGAACCTCTTTGCAACACGTCGCCAATGTGAGTACATCTCTCGGTTTGAGAAACAATAATACCATTCCAATTATTGATTCACCAAGGCGTGATAATGAATGAGTACTGCCAGTTTCGTTCGAATCATTTCGATTGTTTGGATCATCATCTACTACCATTAAGTCGTTGCTAACAACCGGTCCAAATACAGCTTCGTCACTTCCATCATTTGAAGTAGAATTGTTGTCATCAGAATCCGAGCTTTCAATGTATGACTTTGTAAACCCACCACCACCATCACCACTACACGACTTGGTTTTGACTGAGATATTCTTCATAAACAACTTACCTACATAGAAAAAGCATAAAGATAAGAAGATGTTTGAGTGATGACTAATGAAACAGACACTAATAATGTTACCACAAACACGTCTTCCCAACTAAAAACAGACTCCGAAAATATACAGGTTTCCTGTATGATTTATAAATGGTATTCAATCATTAAGAGTCAACTGTGCCACGCTATCAAAATCGGGAACATTCGAGCCAACATTAGCACGACCAAAGATACTTGGTATCTTATCTTGCGGCCAATGGCTATAACCAAGATCATTTGCAACGAATTGTTTGATATCCCAATCCAGCATGTATTTGTCAAGGGCAGTGTTTGTATTGATGATGCGCTTCGACTTGAAAGCAGTTTTAATATCTTTTTCAAACTTCTCGAGAATGTTCTGGTTCGGTTCTTTGTTTTTGAAGAAAGTGAGAACACCAGCTTGATTTTCCATCGACCATGAATGTAAAGCTTCATTCAATCCTTCAGTGTTTGAGAAGATAGAATGCAATTTGGAAATAGCATGATCCAATGATTGCGATTCAAGTGTTGATGCTGTACGAGTAACCATATGAGTAAACGCGATGATTGATTTGGGATAGCTGAAATCGCCATTGTTCTTCTTCTTCCTTGACAATTGATTTGGACCATGAGGTTGCTTTCGGATGAAAATATCTTTCATAGAAGAGACCCATAATGGTACATCATCGCCATCAAATAAGTTCTCTAATACCATCTTCAAGAATCCAACTTTGAAGTACCAAATAATATTTGGAAGCTGAACAAACACAACACGAAGGGTTGATTGGTTATTACTTTGAAACGGTCCACTCGTAAAGTATTGGATTGAATGGGAATCAACACCACTCATCTGATTCTTGAATTTGCCCATATTCAGTCGAAATGGTTTACTACCACCAGATCCCGCAATATTCAACCTTTCACTACCAACTCCATCATTCACAGTTGATACAGTATTTGACTCACCTTTATTGCTACTAACCGATTCATCTTGATTGATTTTAACCAATTCATTTTTGTTACTAACTTCAACACCATCTTCACGTTCTTTCTCGGCTGATTCGGTTTGATCATTAACATGTTTAGTCTTGCCTGTATTATATGGATTGGTAACTACTGGCTTCGATGATTTCAAACGAGGTAACAATACAGATGAAACCGGTTCAGATCCTGATGTATACGTAACACCAACCTTTTCATCGTACCTGATAGTATTGTCTTTGTTTTTGAAAACCTTCTGTTTGGCTTCGTCAATTTTGTTTGAGTTAATAATCTTCAAGCTAAATACAATCGATGCAGGTAAATCCTCTGAATCTCCGTCTTCGTAGATTACATGATAGTATAACTCTTTTGAATAATGTGAGAAAGAATTGGTCAATTGAACAACAACGCCTTGGAATACCCCTTCCTTAAATGATTTTTCAATGTAAAATCCCTGCGTTAGTTGACTAAGATTTTGAACATAGATAAAATGTTAAATGTGAAAAATATAACGGTACCCAAAGAATACAGTGGTATCCAATTTTTTTTTTTTTCAAAAATACAGGAAACTTGTATGTTTTGGAAAATACGGTATCCCGAAATGTGTGGAATTGTCACCAAAATGAATGGTATCCAATTTTTTTTTTTTTCAAAAATACAGGAAACTTGTATGTTTTGGAAAATACGGTATCCCGAAATTTGTGAAACATCACCAAATGAACTTACCTATGCAACTGGATACGGTCGTTGATTAACTTCCTAAACTTCCTCATCAGAGCGGGCTTTGTCTTCGGGATCTTCTCATCCGCAGCCGCGTAGTTAGTAAGAACCGTACTTAACGCATCAGATGATGTTTTCTTTTGGAATTATTACAAAAGGGTATCGATTGCTTCATTCACGGACGGGGGAGTAGAAAAGGAATGGCCTTCATCAACAGCCGATTGAATGATTGACGGAGGACTTGTCCAATCGACACCACTGAATGTCAATTCGGTAACGGATGGATCGACAACTGGTGTCCAAGTTGGGTAATTTGGCAACGATTGGGGTTCATCGTCGTTGTGAATGCCGATGTTGTTGGCATCACTCAAGAGGAGGCGCTTCTTGGAAGAACCATCATCATCGGCCATAGCAAGGTCACGCTTTTGCGAAGAGCTCGTAGGAGTTACGATTGTTGAACCAGTAGACGCATTGACCGATGAGTTAAGAGATGATTGCAATGAACTCGATGCAGTATGATTAATTGCAAATTCAGGTTGTGTAGATGCACTGGCGGTTGTTGGGGAAACGTCAGCGGCAGGTTGGTTTCCTCCTGTTGCAGAAGAGCGAGTTGAAAAGGATGTCAACATTGTATTGATGGATTGTAGTAAAGGGTTGAGATAGATGTTTTGAAGGACGATGAATGAAAATTATGAGAGAAGTAGATATTTTTTTTGTTAGGGAAAATTGTATGGGGCAGTAGAATGTAAACTTTTAAATGTTCGGCAGATACTTAATTGGATGGTAAATTTTGACAAGCCAGATGTACAAAGAAAGATCTCAACAAAAATTTATCATATAATTTAGAATGCACAGAGCAAATCAAGTGAATTTTCTCACACCAATGAGCCCTCAACAAATTTGGGTATCAAGCATCGGCAGGTGGCTGAACTTCGATACCATCAAAATTTGACAACGAGACGCCAAAAATTGGGGCAATGCAAATAGTAGCCGCCAAAAATATAGATTATCAAATAAGTGAGAAAAGCAGTGGATTAGAGGGAGCCTTAAAATTTTGATAAAGAGCCGCCAAAAATTGGGGCAGTGCAATTATAGCCGCCAAAAATATAGATTATCAAATAAGTGAGAAAAGCAGTGGATTAGAAGGAGCCTTAAAATTTTGATAAAGAAACCACCAAAAAATACAGGCGCCATTTTTTTTTTAAAATAAGTCAACGCCAGGACAGTACAAAGAACATGTCATAAAATTCAACTGACAACAATATCAAAGCAATCAATAACAACCTCTTCCCAACGATTACTGAACAATAATAGGTAAATACAAATTAAATAAGAAGCTAGCAACATATAATTAAACAACATCCAGAGGTAAGCGGTCTGTCACGTTTTTAATGAAAGCACAATCTATTGCAATGTCTGTGTTTCGCTCTTCCTATTGCAATAACTTATCAACACAACTATTATTACTAAACCATACTACTGTTGTTTAATCTACACTACAAATAATAGAGCTGATTACAATATGGCGAAATTGAAAAAGACTGCGAGACCTGCTGCTCCCGATAATGATGGTAATGCGGCATCAGCCGATGATGATGGCGTCGACCACCGAGATGCCGCTGCGAAAGAAGATGCCGATGAAGATGATCCAGTACCTACCGATAATAAGGCCACTGATAATATCGATGCGTTAACTGTTGATGGTGCAGCACCTCCCGAAAATAATAACGTTGCCCTCGAAGATTCCGCTGCATCATTAACTGAAGCTGCTGTTGCCCCTGGAGATTCCACTGCGGCATCATTAACTGATGGTGCAGCACCTCCCGAAAATAATAACGTTGCCCTCGAAGATTCCGCTGCATCATTAACTGAAGCTGCTGTTGCCCCTGAAGATTCCACTGCGGCATCATTAACTGATGGTGCAGCACCTCCCGAAAATAATAACGATGCCCTCGAAGATCCCGCTGCATCAATAACTGAAGCTGCTGTTGCCCCCCCCGGAAAATACTCTGGCGCAATAACTAATCATCTAACTTTTTATGCCCCCACATCTACAAGAAAAGATGCATCAGTTGCAAGCTCTGACCAAGAGTCAATCGATACCCAAAGTACAACATCAAGTTCATCAAGCTTTCGATCACTACTTGGCCAAAACGTAAGTGGCGATGGAGCCCAATCTGTATCAACCATTGGCTCGCCTGCCAAGCAAATACTTACCAAGCAAACTACTCAACCAGTAGATGTTTTCGGTTTGGAAAATTCCATAATTCATATCGACCCGTCAATGACGGGATGTCTAATCGCACGAGACCCAGAGACTGGTATATTATACACCATAAATACCAACCACAACGACCCCAAATCAAATACAATAGGGGAATTACTAAATCGTATGTCGGGTAACCCTACAAAAACTATTATTGAAAATCATAAAACAGGGGAGATAACTACTGATGCGATGAAAGCATTTGTATTCTGTGGGCCAAAAGACTGTTTAGAGACACAAGTATCCGATACAAAGGTAAGAAATTGTGTCATTAGTATTAGTTTTTTTTTTGAAACATACAGGATTCTTGTATCTTTGAAAGATACCGATTGAGATACCTAAACCGGTATCTTTTCAAATATACAGGTTTCTTGTATTTTTGAAAATTGTAAAACTGTACTCAATCTTATAACATCATTCATTTCTAATTTTCATCAGGCATTGGATAGTAACTATACAGTGATTACTCCATTAGCTCCTAACTACGGACAAGAAGATTCAAAGAAAGTTATCGATCTATACAAATACGTTGATCAATCGAAACATATACAACTCGCGAGAGACATGTTGTCATGGGGCAGTCTGAAAACAAAAGAATTGAGGAGTCGAGTAGCAACGTATTACAACATGAACGACTGGGTAAAAAAGGAGGAAGAATTAACTGACAAAAGCATATGCCAAGTAATTAATGAATTCAGTAACATGAGGTGGAAAGATGGATATGATTTCAAAGATATCGACGGCAATAAATACAACGTGTATTTTGATATAATGGAAGGGCGTCATAGAGTTGTGGCCTCTGTGTGTGCGAATGAAAATAGTCTATATGATCAAGAAAGACCAAAGATAGGGTACGGTACTTTAACTGACAAGTATATCAAACAATCCCTCATCCATAACAACGTAAGCAAACCCTTTGCAACACGGGAATGGAGAGAAAACATCGAAGAAAGTCAATTTAATGCAGTAGAGAAAGTGACTGAACAAGTATTGAATGGTAAATACGGTATGAATGTTAATGCAGAGATTAAATTCACATTACACACGGTACAGATGAATTCTACACCAACTGAAGATTCCATTAACAAAGGTAAAAAAGAAGGGTCGCAAGAAAAGTTGTTGATACATTTGAATGAAATCAGTGAACAGAGTTGCCTATCAAAACAAAATGTGAGTAAACCGACATTCCTCGAGACTATAGTGCGTTTGTTGACACAAATCAATAAGGGGATGTTACAAGCAAAAGCCTCTCGAAGTATATACAATGCCGATCCAGGACGGTTCAATTTGGGAGATGATTCCGAACTTTTCATACCTGTTTATACACCTAAATTGCCGGCTGTTACCGCTTTGCGTAACTTGGCAAATAAATTTACGGGTATTAACGAAGAGTATATCGCTTCCGAGTATCTGAAATTGTCACCAAATGGAATACTTGCTACTGTGAAGGAAATTGAAGAGTATATCAAAAATCCTAGTAATGATACTCATACCAAATTGAAAAAGAGATTTACGAGTTTTGTGGAAACTAGTCAAGAAGGTAGAGATGACTTACACAAGGATTTTGTTCAGAATAAAGAACAGTTTGACAAAGCGAAATTCTACCGGAACACTTATTTCAACACAAACGAAACACGTTATAAAAACAATGCTAACATTGTCAGCAGTAAAAAATACTTGCAGGGTCCATTCGTATTAAATTATCACAATTTACTGGAAGGCAAGAAGTCAAATAAAGCTGGAATGCTGATATCGTTGTATCAAGTCAATAATCTCCTGATGCAACCTATACTACACAGGTGTTGTCAAGAAACAAGTTACACCAACGCAAATTTAAAGCTTGAACAAGTTGCGAATCGATTACGTTACACTGTGAAATATCACTCGGGACTGTTAAGTGGATCAAATAGGTTTGAAACGAATCAAATGGCGGCGGTTTGTTACAACTTTGCAACTAAGAGTACAATGGTGAAGGAAGCTGATAGTGTTACTGCTTGTACATTAACCTTATCCCATGCAGTGAATGCAGAACTTATGAACGGGGTAGACATTTCAAACCTAATAAAGAATATCGCAAGATCAAAATCGAATCAAAATATTGGAAGTGGCCTTTCGGATGCTCAAGTTCAATACACAATAGGTGAGACATGCAAAAACATACAGGAAACTTGTATGTTTTAAAAGTATCATCCAACTAACCACATCGTCCCTTTCCCAACTAATACAGGCCTAATAGGAATCATGTCGAATGTATTGTCTAGCGTTATCACGAAACTAATTGTGGCAAGTATCAAGTCAGCTCATCCAAAGTATACTCCAACAGGCCCATTTACGCAAGTCTTGACATCCCTAATTTGTAGTCAAACTATATATGATGGAATGCAAATGTTTGGAAAAATTGGATGCAACCCAACTCTCAATGAAGAACTAGTTGCAAAGCATTTCCCGGACTTTGCAATTGTATGGAAAGCATTTTACTCGAACACTGTAGCGAGTCCAGCCTCAATAAAAGAGGCTGACGAGATAATTTCTAAATGGTGTCCCATCGGTAGAGGCTGGAGTGATTTCAATCCAATGCTTAGCAACGGACAAGAAGTAGCCCAGCATTTACTTACAAAGAAAGCATTGAAAAACAATAAGTTTCTCATTGCAATGGTGGCATTTATCATTTATTACCATGAAGAGGTGAGTGGTGCTTCAGAAGATTTTTTGGCTGAGACCCCATTATTAATTGGAGGAATAGTTGCTATACAAAAAAACAACAAGGAAATTGCCTCGCCAAAGAAATTCGACCCGAATGATGAGAGGCCAATTTACCCATCCAATGGACAACTCGACGTTACGCGTTTTGATTACGGCGTTAAACCTAAAAACCTCCGGGAGTTCGGTTTGGGAAATTCTACGACATTCCTAAGCAACTTCAAAGAATGGATGTCCTTCCTATTTAAAGATTCGATGAACAATGATAATGAAGTTGATCCAAATGTAATTGAAAAATTGACTGGTGTCAAGATAGAGTTGGATCTAAAAGCTAAATATGAACAACAAGTGGAAGAGAGCTTACGCGATAAGTCTAATAAGAAAAAGAAAAAGAACCCTACAAGTACAGGCTTGGAACAAGAATCTAAAGGGGGTATTAGTAACAAAAGTAGCCCAAGCTCACTCACAAAATCTTTAACTGATAAAAAAAAGGAAACGCAAGAGGATATAGACGACGAGATGGACGAGGTGGAACAACACGAGCAAATTGGAGGGAAAAGTGTTGGTATCAGTACACCTAGTGGCAACGACAAAAATAGGAGTGAAAATATTACCGCACACATTAAGGCTATTGATGGATCCGCTGGAGCAGGGAAAAGTATTAGTAGTACCGAGAAACAAGCTTCGACAAACAATACAATAGGTGGTAAGAAACGTAACAACGATCAAGTGAATCCACAACAACAAAATGCTACTCCAAAAAGAAAACTTCAGAAAGGGACAGGCGTCGACAGTACTGAAACTGTTCCTAGTAGTAACAAGCGTTCGAGAGATGGAAACGACCCAATTGGTACGAATTCTGCAGGGGCCCAACTTGTTGGGAATCGGCATTCATCAAGAAAAAAGCAAAAAGTTGACCAAACGACAACGACTGAATATAAGGTTCGATACAATCACAAGGAGAACCATGACGTTATATTCATCAAGTTCGCTCAAATCTACACAAAGGGTAACACTATACAAACAGCCGATCTAGCCGACCCACAGTACCGTAGCATCAATGACAGTGCTGAAACGATAGTCCTTAAAAAAGCCATATTGGATCAACACAGTTTAAGTTATGATGAAAATGAAAACATCAAGTTTGCAGTAACAGTATTGAAAATAATCGATGCAACAGATATTGATTTCTACAACCATTGCTTGAGCGCAAGACATGTAAACAAGGATAAATATTGGGAACGTAATGATGATGGGTCTTATACTAGCAAAAAGATGAAGCCGAATGCAAGCGCAGAATGGGAAAGGAAAAAGACTCCATTGGAAATAGCCAATTACCGTGTTAAGTTTGTTGTACTCTTGGATATAATGCAAACAAAGGGATACCGATATTTATCAGAAAAACATGAGGAAGATGAGCGAAATTCAGAGCAATTGTATCTTAAGTTCCTACACTTAAAAGATGACATTCCTGTTAGTAGTAAAGATACCGCTGGAGTAGAAGAACTTAGAGGAGGAGGAAATGACGACGATTTGGATGATGAGAAAGAATTTGATAGCGAGGACTTCAGCAGTAGTGATGATGATGACAGTTTCGATCAGAGTAGACGTGGTAGCGATGACGACGATGTATCGTTTGGAGGGGAAGCTGAGGAATATAAAAACGAGAATACAGACAGCAGTGATGAAGAAGATGAAAATGAAAAGGCGGAGGAAGACGATGAAATGGAAGATAAAAGCGAAGACGAGAATGAAGAAGAAGTCAGCAAGGAAGAAAACGAAGAGGATAATGAAGAGGCAGAGGAAGACAGTGAAATGGAAGATAAAAGTGAAGATGAGAATGAAGAAGAAGTCAGCAAGGAAGAAAATGAAGGGGAAGAGACCAAAGAAGAAGTTTGAGAGGAAGGTGACTTCGACACAAGTGATAGGAAATGGTAGCGGTATGAACTACAACAACATCATAGAGATGGATTGAAAAGAAAAGAGCGGATAGTATGAACCGCAATGTAATAGACGTTGATAAGATAAGAATTAAGCAAACGGATACCTGAAAAACTACAAATTATAAAATATACTGGAAACCTGTATTTTTTGAAATACACCATGATAACATTAACATGGACCGCCTCCCGCATGATACATTACAAAATACAATCGACAACATCTACCCCAGTGTTATTAGGTACTTCCTGGTACATACTAGAACTAAACATGATAAATACTTTGTATAAAGAGGCATAACTCATTACTACTTAGAGATCTGGTTTACTATCCTTCCAATCACCTTCGTAAAACATTCCATCATGATATAGCATGGCCCCCTTGCCCCTTCCAGATACCAACGTACACATCTCCATTACTAAACGTTATTTAACCCGAACCATGAAAAAATCTCGTACCGTTCTTCCTATTCCCGTAATAACCACATAAGGAACTCATCTCTTTTAACCTTGTTACTAAAAAAGTATGGAGTGTACATGCTGTCGGCAAAATCACCTTGTTGGCGGAGTAGCATGTAGGCATGGCATTCCCTGCCGTCGAACTTCACGTCCAAAGGGAATAGTGTCTTCCCATTGATATGAAAATCGTCCCCGGCTCTAACATCGACAATAATCCCATTCAACAGTTGCTTACGCAGTAGCTTCATTTCTTTTGCATACATACTTCTATCTCCCGGGAGGAAGTAAGTGAAGGCTTGTAGTGCGTGCACATAGTGCACAATTGCTGCCCCAGCAAAAATTGCTTCCATTAGTTGACTTAGTAGGTCATTTAAACTTAATCCGATTGTTGTAGCCATATCCAATGATGTGTCTATTAGTAACAAACAGTTGTGATGAGATTGTAAATGGAGTTTGTCTAAAGCTGTATTTTCAATATCCGTTCACTTGGGTGACTTCCAACGAATTTCCATACCTGCTTGTCTAACGTTTCTTAAATTTCTTTGCCTCCATGTTCTATATAATAATCCGCGATCTCTCCTAAATTAAACTTAAACGGGTATGTACTGATCTCCAAAATGGCGTAATTGGCTTATTAGTGCTTGCCGTGACAAGGGAGCATTTGCGGTGTGACACAAGGATGCGATAGCTTTAACATTGATTGGATCTGCACTAATAATACCCCTCGATGCAATATTAATACAATCGTCTATTAGCCATAATTGTACATTATTTATAGTATACGAACTTCAACTGCAAAGATAAGGTCAATACATAGCAGCCAACATGTACTCAAGAACTTACAACCGTAACTTATTGCGAAGCAACCAATATAGGGAGTACGTCGTGGTCCGTAATCTCTTTGCACTCATATGAGCCCCGAGGGCACATTAAGTACCATTACATTACCTTGCTTCAACTAAACAACCTAAACCACGGCTTAATGTTCCTGGTCATATGATATATAAATGCT
>Ga0233438_10003511_pt1 | contig 14441 bp, 15 predicted proteins | sample SI_123_September_FD_182720 | JGI IMG/M metagenome (GOLD analysis project Ga0233438, IMG submission 182720) | Seawater microbial communities from Saanich Inlet, British Columbia, Canada - SI_123_September2016_10_MG | ecosystem: Environmental > Aquatic > Marine > Inlet | place: Canada: British...
CAGCAAATGATGCATATGAAATTAAAACATATGTGCTTGCAAAGGAAATGCAAGAATTTGCGGGTGGAACTAATACAAGTTATAGTATGTCTTTAGGTACTGTACCACAAGGAGAGACTTGGTATTTTGCGCAAAGCGGATGGATAGCAGATACTGGATTTAGATTTTATATTACATCTAACCATCCAGAAAGCAATGAACCTTTTAGCACTAATTATGGTTCATTCCCAGAGGGTATGTGGTCAGAAGGGACGATTATAAGTGCCCGATATAACAGTGGAAACAACTCAAGGCTTTCTTACGTAATATACAAATTCTTTAATTCTGACATTACTCTTGCGTCTAATTTTGATAACCCAGTTGAGAATTCAAAAATTTTAGCTTTCCCAAATCCAACAACTAATGAATTAGCATTAAATTCTGATAAGGTTTATCAAATAGAAGTCTTTGACCTTACTGGCAATAAAGTGATGGAATTAAAAGGTAATACAATAAGTGTAGAGCACCTTTCAAGTGCCACTTACATTGTGAATGCTATTGATTTAGAAACAAAGGAAAGCTTGAGTTATAAGGTAATAAAGAATTAAAAAGCTACTCAATTAATAATTATATATTGACAAACTAAATGAAAAAACTACTCTTACTATCCGCTTTATTCATCTTCTCCTGTAGTAGTGATGATAGTAATGATAATAGCAACTATACTTCAATTATTGGAAAATGGTATGTTGTCAAATATGAATTTTACGAGGACGGTGTTCTTGATAATGTAGACAATGTCAAGCAATATGAAACAAATGGTTGCAGAAGTTATTTCGAACTTAAATCAGATTATACGCTCGAATTTGCCACTTACTTTTCAGACTGTTCAGGCTTCGATGGTCAAACTTTTGGAACGTGGGAAATGTTAGAAAATACTAACCAATTAAGATTGAATTATAATTCAGGCACTTTTGATTGGACTATTTTGACATTTGATGAAAACAATTTAACAATAGAAATTGAAGACTGTGACAATATTGGCTGCTTCAGAGATGTATACTTTTATGAAAGGTAATATAAAAAAACTTCTTCATATAGCTAACTTCTTAAATTACTACGGACTATACTTTGACGCAAAAATTAACCGAACTAATTATTTAAGAATTAGATTGTTTTAAATTTCTCAATCCTACTAATCGGAAGCGGCAAGTCAGTAGCTTCTACTTTATAGCTTCCATTGTCTGTTTTAAGTGTGTATTTAAGCGGTTCTGTTTGTTGTATTGATACTATTTGTTTAACGCTATTTTCAGCTAATTTAAAGGCTATATAACGGCATTGAATATTATATATATCAGTAGCTTCTAAAAGGTGCTTAAAAAGGCTGTTTTGGCTTGTTATTTTCATTGTTTTTTAAGTTTTGTGACTACATAGAATTGTGTAGTGGGGTACATACATCATAGTATGTACTATTTCTTTTTTGGTATTATTTTCTTTGCTTCAATTTCACTTATAAATTCATTCCATATTTTGTTGTTATGGGCTTTGGTTTTATAGCCTACTTGATGATGATTTATAATGCCATATAATTCAGTTCTTAAATTGCTTCTACTATTATGCTTTTTAGTATTGGGATAGAACGCTTTAACGAAATATGGAATAGCTTCTTGAACTTCACATTTAAAGTATTTAGCGTGGAACATCATAGCGTGATATTTCCATTTTTGTGCGTTTGTCATTCCCTTTAATTGTTTTATCTCTCTGTATCCATTCATATATTGGCTCATAGGTCTTATAAACACCTGCAGAAACTTTTTATCTAATTCAAGGTTTAGTAAATCTTTCAACGACTTTACTTTGTATCCGTAGCTATCAAAGTGCCTATTGTTTTTAATTGTTGTTTCTACTCTTAACAGCTTATCGTCATTAAAAAATTGATTTTGTGGTATTCTAACTCCATCCATATCAATTAAATCACTGTTTAGTTCATTTTTTAAATAGGCTTCATAAAAGGCGGTGCTGTTGTATTTTAGTTCAATAGCTTTAGCGTAATACTTTAAGAATTGTTTCTTTTTATAAGCCCTACCTACTTTGTCTCTTTTTCCCCACCAAATGCCCATATTGTTAGCCTCTCTTTTAGTAAAAACGTTTATGTGTTTGTTAGGTATAGTTAACTCACTGCATACGTTTATAACATCTTTTATATTACTATCTGAAGTGTCTAAATGATAGTCAATACAAAAGTCAATATCTACAGCTGTAGCATTTAAAAACGCTTCTTTACTAATAGTGATTAAGCCCTCGTTATTAATGAAATTAAAGCATTGCTTAATGGTGTGCTTATCTATTCCATTAAAATAGTTTTGCTTGAGTGATTTAGATGAAAATCCAATGTAAAGAGTGTCTACTCCAAATGGTCTTCTAACTGCATAACTGCAACTTATTATCTCTTTAGGATTAAAGTAAGTTGTATTAACGTGTTCATCTAATATTTCCCCATCTTCGTTAGATGTTGTGATTGAACGCATAAAGGAACTATGTGCTTTGTTTACGATTACCTCGCTTAAAGGAAGATGAATACGCAAACTATCTATTTTAGGTTTGCCTAATGGTATCATTATCCTCTATTTAAAACGTTTCCATTATGTTTATTAAAAAATAGAAGTTTTTTTCTAAAACAGCTCAATTGGTAGTAAAAAAGGCCTCCAATCGGAGGCCTTTTCTTATGGCATAGTGTTGATTAGTAATTAAAGCACTATTATTCTGTAATTTTATATTCTACAGCCTGTCCTTTAAGACCGATAGACCAGTGAATTTGAACGACTTTCCATTGACCATCTATTTTCTTAATGACTCCACTGTTTCTAACGTTATTGACCTCACCTGGTTCGCCACCTACATTAAAGGTGAAATCTAATTCTTGAGTATATGAAGCCATGTCGCCGCCATCACTCATAAAAACATTCAATTTCCGTGAAGTAAAAACGGGGTCTTTAATCGCCAATTGACCTTCTACAGAAGGCTCTATTTCTGACCAACCACTTAGGTATTCAGCGGCATCGGTACCAATTAAAACGGCGTCTTCGGTAAATGTTTCTTTGGCCAATTCAAGACTGCTTTCAGAAAAAAAGTCAAATTGACTTGCAATAAAATCTTTGGCCTCTTGAGTGGCTGCAGCCATGTCAACGGACGGCCCATTGTTACAACTGCCTAATAATAAACAGACAAAAAGAATACTGATAATGTGTTTCATGATATTATTTAAAATATTGATTAATAATACTTTAAATTTATTAAATTAACTTGTAAATTACAACTAATTTTTTTTATATTTATAGATGTTAACAAAATAATTAAACTTTAAAAATGAAAAAAATTGCTTTATTAAGTACAGCTCTAATTTTGGTGACCTCGTGTGCCATTAGTATTGGAAACACAAAAAAGACACCACCACCACCAGCACCAGAAAAAATTATAGAAGTGGATAGAGAAGTTGGCTACTTAAAAACGCCAAACAAAACTTACACAGCTTCTTCTGGAGATGATTCTGTGGTAAAATTGTGGGATAAATATATAGAGGCACACAATAATAGAGACTTTGAGGCCATCCTTGAGATGGAGTCCGACGACATTCAAGTCTGGGGCCCCAATGGAGAATATATCCAAGGGAAAGAGGCTCACACCGAATTTTTAGCAGCATGGTTCGAAGGGGCAAACCCAAAATGGAATACCTTTTTCTCGTTTCCAATGAAAGTTAATGATTTGGAAGTTCAAAAAGATGGACAATGGGTGGTCACAGGAGCACAAGTTACAATGACAGTGGAGGGCCAAGACATGCAGTTTATTCATTTGTCGGATGTTTATTTAGAAAACGGAAAGGTTAATAAATTTTATGTTTACCAGCGTATTCCAACGGCAGAGGAGTAAATTATTGTTCTGTTTTAGTCACAAAAAAACCACCATCAGGTGGTTTTTTTTATTTCATGGCTTTAATATTTATAATCATTTACCTGTTATTATTGATGATTATTTATTTTTTTCATTTTCAATTGAGATATCTTCAATTTTCATAAAAAACACAAATTGAAAGTTTTTAATAATAAATTAATGTATAGTTTTATACTAATTATAAATAGATAATGATTGCACTTCAATCGATATTAACTCTAACAACAAAACTTACTTTACCAAGTAATACCCTTCTGCGTCCGCGTTATAACCGCCGTCGCCCTTAGGGTGTATTTATAATTTTTTGAACTTAGGTGAGTCCGGTTCTTTTTCCAACAGACTTTTTTTATAACTAATTTTTAAATCTACTGATAATGGAATTAATTATCACAGATAAATCACATCACGTTTATGCTCATGCGATTTGTGCTACTATTGAAGGTGCAGCACAAGTAAGAGGCACCGGTATTGCAAAACGCTCTCCAGAATATATTTGTTCCAAAATGGAACAAGGCGATGCGGTTATTGCCCTTGATGGGGAAAAATTTGCGGGATTTTGCTACATAGAAACATGGGATCACGGCAAGTTTGTAGCCAATTCGGGACTCATTGTTCACCCCGATTATAGAAATCAAGGGTTGGCTAAAAAAATCAAAAAAATGGTTTTTGAGCATTCTAGAAAAAAATATCCAAGCGCAAAAGTATTTAGCATCACGACAGGTTTGGCAGTCATGAAACTCAATACTGCTTTGGGGTATAAGCCCGTTACATTTTCTGAGTTGACTAAAGAACCTTCTTTTTGGAAAGGGTGTCAAACGTGTAAAAACTACGATGTATTGCAGCGCACCTCCCAATCGATGTGCTTGTGTACAGGAATGCTGTTTGACCCAAAACTTCAACAAAAAAAAATTAAAAAAAATTTTAAAGTAGCCACTTTTAAACGCTTAAAAAGTATCAAACAATCGCTTTTTCTCAAAAAAATAAAATAATGAATTCAAAAAACAAATTAGTATTGGCTTACAGTGGAGGGTTGGACACTTCGTATTGTGCGGTTCATCTTTCTCAAGATCTTGATTATGAGGTACATGCTGTCAGTGTCAATACAGGAGGTTTTACTCAAAATGAAATTCAAGCTATCGAGGCCAAGGCCTATAAGATGGGTGTTTCAGTTTATAAAAATATTGAAGCTACAGAGCAATTTTATCAAAAAGTTGTCAAATATTTAATTTTCGGCAATGTGCTTAAAAACAACACTTACCCTCTTTCTGTAAGTGCCGAGCGAATTATTCAAGCCCTTAAAATTGTAGAATATGCAAAGACTATAAACGCCAAATATATTGCTCACGGGAGTACGGGCGCTGGCAATGATCAGGTGCGGTTTGATATGATTTTTCAAATTTTAGCTCCAGAAATAGAAATTATAACCCCTATTCGTGATAATACTTTGAGTAGAGAAGAAGAGATTTCTTATTTAAATTCTAAAGGGATCGATTTGTCTTGGAAGAAGGTAAAATATTCCATAAACAAAGGGTTGTGGGGTACTAGCGTTGGTGGCGATGAAACCCTAACATCTCATTTGGCTTTACCAAATGAGGCTTATCCTTCTGAATTAAAAAACACAAAGCAAACCTTGGTAAAACTAAGGTTCCGTAAAGGGGAGTTAGTGGCTATTGATGATCAAGAAAACACTCCAGTTGATAATATTCAAATGTTGAACACATTAGCATCAGCGTATGCCGTAGGAAGAGATATTCATGTGGGTGATACAATTGTGGGCATTAAAGGCCGAGTCGGATTTGAAGCTGCCGCTGCGCTCATTATTATAAAAGCACACCATTTATTGGAAAAACACACGCTTTCTAAGTGGCAATTACAACATAAAGATAACATGGCTAGTTATTATGGAATGCATTTGCACGAAGGGCAATACCTTGATCCTGTGATGCGTGATATGGAATCATTTTTTGAATCCAGTCAAGCCAATGTTACTGGAGATGTTGAGCTTGTTTTAAAGCCCTATCATTTTTTACTTAATGGTGTTTCTTCTCCTTACGATCTCATGAAATCGGAGTTTGGAACTTATGGTGAAAAGAATACAGCTTGGACCGCACAAGACGCCAAAGGGTTTATTAAAATAACGGCCAATCAAAATAAAATTATTCGAAACGTAAATTCAAAATTATGATAGAAGTTGGCATTATTGGCGGTGCAGGATATACTGCAGGAGAGTTGATTCGATTACTTTTAAATCATCCAAAAACAACACTTAATTTTGTATATAGCACCTCTAGTGCTGGGCAGAATTTGAGCGCTATTCATCAAGATCTTGTTGGTGAAACAGGGCTTAAGTTTTCAGATAAAATTAACCCAAATATTGATGTTTTATTTTTGTGTTTGGGCCATGGAAATTCAAAAACGTTTTTAGGAAAAAATACGTTTTCAGAACAAACAAAAATCATTGATTTGAGTCATGATTTTAGATTAAGAGCTTCGGCTAATTTTCTAGCGAAACCGTTTGTGTATGGCCTTCCAGAATTGAATAAAAATAAAATTGTTACTGCTGATTATGTTGCTAATCCTGGCTGTTTTGCAACGGCTATTCAGTTGGCACTTTTACCATTGGCGGCGAACAATTTAATTCAAAGTCAGGTTCATATTAATGCTGTTACGGGCGCTACTGGTGCAGGAACAAAACCATCTGCAACAACTCACTTTACGTGGCGTGACAATAATTTTTCGCATTACAAAGCTTTTGAACATCAGCATTTGGGAGAAATTAAAGAGTCGTTAACGGCCTTGCAAAAAGAGTTTGATTCCGAGCTTAATTTTATTCCAAACAGAGGGAATTTTTCCCGTGGAATTTTTGCTACCCTATATTTAGATTTGAATGAAAATTTAGAGGATATCAAAGCGCTTTATTCATCTTATTTTCAGGATGCACCTTTTACTATTACCTCTGAAAACGAGTTGCATCTCAAACAAGTTGTTAACACCAACAAATGTTTGGTTCATCTCACAAAACACAACAATAAATTACTCATAACCAGTGTTATAGATAATCTTTTAAAAGGAGCTTCAGGACAAGCAATTCAGAACATGAATCTTATGTTTGACCTGAAAGAGCATGAAGGATTACAACTAAAGGCCAATTATTTTTAATCTTTATCAATATGAAAATTGCAATTATAGGAACGGGAAACTTAGGGCGATCTATTGCCAAAGGGCTTATCATAAACAACGCTATAACTTCATTGTATTTAACACGGCGGAGTTTGGATAATTTGAAAGAATTTGAAGGTTATAAAAACGTACATTTAACGACTGACAACTCCCGAGCCGTACAACAAACGGATGTTTTGATTTTTGCAGTACAGCCAGCACATTTGCAAACAATTTTAGAATCTATTGCGTCGTATCTTACAGAAAAGCATATTGTAATTTCGACCATTACAGGTTTTCCTATTTCTAAAATAGAAAGCATTGTCGGTGCCCAGAATCATATCATTAGAGCGATGCCCAATACGGCTATTGCTGTTGGTAAATCCATGACATGTTTGTGCAGTAATGTATCGGGAGAAAAACGAATTTCTGTTGCCGAAGCAATTTTTAATAGGTTGGGGGCAACAATTTGTATTCCGGAGAATCAAATGCAAGCCGCAACGGTTGTTTGCGCTAGCGGTATTGCTTTTTGGATGCGTTTAATTCGCGCCACGACGCAAGCCGCAATTCAGCTTGGTTTTGACGCCAAAGAAGCACAACGTTTGGCCATGTACACCAGTGAAGGCGCTGCTCAATTATTAATCAAAAATGGGAATCACCCTGAGCAAGAAATTGATAAAGTGACAACGCCAATGGGATGCACTATTGAAGGGTTGAACGAAATGGAACACAAAGGACTAAGCTCTTCTTTGATTCATGGAATGGTGGCGTCATTTCAAAAAATTAATGCTATTAAAACTGATCAAGTATGAAATTGTTTGAGGTTTATCCACTATTTGATGTCACGCCTGTTCGTGCCAAGGATGTTAATGTTTTTGACGAAAATGGGGTTCAGTATTTAGATTTGTACGGCGGGCATGCAGTGATTTCCATTGGACATTCACACCCAACGTATGTCCAAAATTTGACACAACAATTAAATCATATAGGGTTTTATAGTAATGCAGTTCAAAACCCTTTACAAAGCCAATTAGCAAAACAACTTGCAAAAGCTTCAAATTGTAATGACTATGAATTGTTCATGTGCAGTTCAGGAGCTGAGGCCAACGAAAACGCATTGAAGTTGGCTTCATTTCACACCAACAAAGCTTCTGTTATAGCTTTCGAAAACTCGTTTCATGGACGCACTTCTGCGGCTGTAGCTAGTACAGATAACCCAAAAATTATAGCGCCACTAAATGCACAACAAAACGTTGAATTTTTAGCATTGGGAGACTTAAGCACCGTAGAAAAAACACTTCAAAAAGGGACAACATGTGCCATTATTATTGAATGTATTCAAGGCGTAGGGGGGTTGGATGAAAGTACAACGGCCTTTTATCAAGGATTGGAGGTTCTTTGTAATAAATATGAAACTGTTCTTATCGCCGATGAGGTTCAATCTGGATTTGGGCGAAGTGGTGATTTTTTTGCTTTTCAAAAACATGGCATCACACCGCATATTATTTCTATGGCCAAGGGCATGGGCAACGGATTCCCTGTAGGTGGAATTTTAATTCACCCGCAGATCGAAGCCACCTATGGACTTTTGGGCACTACTTTTGGTGGAAATCATTTGGCTTGTGCTGCTACACTTAGTGTATTGGAAGTTTTAGACGCTCAAAAATTAATGGAAAATGCACAACAAATGGAGGTCTATTTTAGGAATAAAGCCAAAGATGTTCCTCAAATCGTTCAGCTGAAAGGGAGAGGATTGATGCTAGGGGTAGAGTTTGATTTTTCTGTTGCTGCGTTAAGAAAAACATTGCTTTTCAAGCATAAAATATTTACGGGAAGTTCCAAAAATCCAAACCTGATTCGCATTCTTCCACCGCTGACAATAAAAGAGGAGCACATCGACCTATTTTTTAATGCACTAAAACAAGAATTATGACACATTTTTTAAACATTAATAATATTTCAGATTTGAATAAAATGGTAGAGGAGGCCATTGTATTGAAAGCAAATCCTTTTATGTTTCAAACACTCGGTGCGCAAAAGACATTGGTACTGTTGTTTTTTAATGCTAGTTTACGTACACGAATTAGCACAGAACTGGCCGCCAAAAATTTAGGAATGAACGTCATTGTTTTGAATGTTAGTGATGCATGGCAGTTGGAATTTGAGGATGGAATAGTGATGAATTTACACACTTCAGAACACATAAAAGAAGCTGCTCAGGTCATTTCTCAATATGCTTCAATTATTGGAGTAAGAGCATTCCCAAGCCTCTCAGACAAGGCAAAAGACCAATCGGAATGGGTTTTAAATGCATTTTCTAATTTGGCTTCTGTTCCTGTCATTAATATGGAAAGTGCAACTGCACACCCTTTACAAGCTTTGGCAGACGCCATCACCATTGCAGAACACCGCCAGAGTCAAACACCAAAAGTGGTGCTTTCTTGGGCACCACACCCAAAAGCACTTCCGCATGCTGTTGCAAATTCTTTTGTACGAATGATGCAGTTACAAGATGTTGAGTTTTGTATTACTCACCCAGAGGGCTATGATTTAGATCCTAACATAATCAAGGATACACCTGTATTTTATGATCAAGAAAAGGCACTGCAAAATGCAGATTTTGTATATGTAAAAAACTGGAGTAGTTTTAACAATTATGGAAAAATTTTGACACCAAAAACGAATTGGATGATGACACAACAAAAAATTGGCCATGCCAAATTTATGCATTGTCTTCCTGTCCGGCGCAATGTTGTCGTGGAAGATGCCATATTGGATAGCGTTCAATCTTTGTGTATAGAGCAGTCTAACAATCGAACGTATGCAGCACAAATTGTGTTGAAAAAAATGTTAGAATCATTATGAAGCATCCTTTAAAGATTATAAAAATTGGAGGTCATATCCTCGATGATTCAAAGGCCAAAAAAGAGTTTTTAACTCAGTTTGCTGCTATTGATGGGTTTAAACTATTGGTGCATGGAGGTGGAAAATCAGCGACAGAATTATCACAAAAAATGCAACTTGAAGTTCAAATGGTCAATGGGCGTAGGATTACAGACGCTCAAACGCTTGAAGTTATTACAATGGTTTATGCTGGTAAAATCAACACTTCAATTGTGGCAACACTTCAACAACTGGACTGCAATGCAGTAGGGTGTTCTGGCGCTGATGCCAATTCAATTCAATCCAAAAAACGCCCTGTTTCAAAAATTGATTATGGCTTTGTTGGAGATATTCAAAATGTAAATACAGCGTATATTTCACTACTGTTAAATGCAAATTATACACCAGTTTTTTCGGCCTTGACTCACAATAAAAAAGGCCAATTGCTTAATACCAATGCAGACACTATTGCCGCCGCATTAGCCAAATCATTGACCTCTGTTTTTGATGTTTCACTCTACTATTGTTTTGAAAAAAAGGGTGTTTTACTAGACATAAACAACTACAATTCTGTCCTAAAAAAAATGAATAAAAAGACCTACATGAACTTTATGAAATCGGGTGTAATTTCTGATGGAATGTTACCAAAATTACAAAATTGCTTTGATGCACTAGAACATAATGTGTCAAAGGTGTGTATTGGACAGCCAGGCATGCTTTCGGATCCCTCAAATAGTTATACAACGCTAACGTTATGATGACAATAAACTCTCTTACACAATCGGCAATTGAATTATTAAAACACTTAATTCAAACGCCCTCTTTTTCGTCTGAAGAAGACGCTACTGCACTACTTTTGGAAGATTGGTTTCAATCTTTTGAGATTCCTTATCAACGGCATCAAAATAATGTTTGGGCTACCAATAAATCTTTTGATAATTCTAAGCCTACTCTATTGCTAAATTCGCATCACGATACTGTAAAACCAAATAGTGGCTACACCAAAAATCCTTTTGATGCTCATGCAGAAGACGGAAAATTATTTGGTCTTGGCAGCAATGACGCCGGGGGTTGCTTGGTGTCGCTTTTGGCAACATTCACCTATTTTTATCATCAAAAATCGTTGAGCTATAATTTAGTTTTTGTGGGTTCGGCAGAAGAAGAAAGTAGCGGCCCAAACGGTCTCAATAGTATGCTTGAGGTTATTCCAAAAATTGATATTGCTATTGTGGGCGAACCCACTCAAATGCATTTGGCTATTGCCGAAAAAGGACTAGTAGTGTTTGATATCGATGTTTTTGGAACGCCAAGTCATGCCGCACACCCCAATGCAGATAACGCTCTTTACAATGCTATCCCTGTAATGGAGTGGGTGAAGAATTATAAATTTGAGCACCAATCCGAGACTTTAGGAGCTGTGAAAATGACACTAACGCAAATCGATGCAGGACAACAACACAATGCTGTTCCGGCAAAAGTATCTTTGGTCGTTGACGTTCGTGTGAATGACTGTTATTCCAATCAAGACGTTGTTGATACCATTAAAAAACATTTGCCAAATGCAAAGGTGTCAGCACGTAGCACCAATTTAAATTCGTCTTCCATTTCAAAGACACATCCATTAGTAAAATCGGGTGTGGCATTAGGAAGAAAAACATATGGCTCACCCACACTTTCAGATCAAGCGGTGCTAAGTTGTCCTTCTTTGAAATTAGGTCCAGGGGATAGTACGCGATCGCATACTGCCGATGAGTTTATTTATATCCATGAAATAGAGGAGGGTATAGACATTTATATTCAATTATTAAAGCAAATACTATAAACTATGAAGCATCCACGACAAAAAGCGAGTTGTGGAGAAAAACGACTGTTTGGCTATTTTGGATGAAAAATAAAATACAATAAAAAGAAACATATGAAACTTTGGGACAAAGGAATTTCTATTGATAAAACGATTGAAGCGTTTACTGTTGGCGACGATAGAGACATTGACGTGCATATTGCTAAGTATGACTTACAAGCGTCATTGGCACATGCCAAAATGTTGGCGAAAATAGGGGTTTTGGAAAATAATGAATTACTTCAAATTGAACACGCTATTGAAGAATTACAGAATGAAGTGGCTGCCAATACATTTAAAATTGAGGATGACTTTGAAGATGTGCACTCCAAAATAGAATTTGAATTGACACAGCGTTTGGGAAATGCTGGCAAAAAAATTCATACCGCACGCTCCAGAAATGATCAAGTTTTGGTGGCTTTACAATTATACTATAAAGACAATTTGACAACAATCCAAAAGCAAGTCAAAACCATATTCGATACATTATTGGCTCTAGCAGAACAGCATAAAAAAGAACTTTTACCAGGCTATACCCACCTTCAAGTGGCCATGCCATCTTCATTTGGGCTTTGGTTTTCTGCCTATGCCGAAATTTTAATTGATGATGTTGTAATGCTTCAATCTGCACAAAAAATTATAGATCAAAACCCATTGGGTTCAGCTGCTGGATATGGAAGTTCTTTTCCTATTGATAGAGAAATGACTACCGATTTACTAAATTTTTCAGAATTAAAATATAATGTAGTAGCAGCTCAAATGACTCGAGGTAAAAACGAACATATCATTGCTTCTGGTTTAGGAAATTTAGCCTTTACACTCTCAAAATTTGCCATGGATATTTGCTTGTATATGAGTCAAAATTTTGATTTTATAAGTTTTCCAGAACAATTTACAACAGGTAGTAGTATTATGCCACACAAAAAAAATCCAGATGTTTTTGAATTGATTCGTGGTAAATGCAATAGCTTACAGAGTTTATCCTCTCAAATACAAATGATGACTCATAATCTGCCAAGTGGTTATCATCGCGATTTTCAATTATTGAAATCGCCTATGATTTCTGCGTTTGAAACATTAAAAACAGTGCTGTCTATTTTTGATTACGGATTGCTGCAGATTGAAGTGAAATCCGTGAATTTGAAAGACGAAAAATACAAGTATTTGTTTACGGTAGATAGTATCAATTCGTTGGTACAAAATGGCGCAACATTTAGAGAGGCCTACCAACAGATAGGGGCTCAAGTTCAAGAGGGAACGTATGCCTGTGAAACCCGCCATCAACACACACATATTGGCGCAATAGATAACTTGGCCTTGGAAAAAATTAAGGCCAAGTTTCCAAAACTGGACTAGTCTTTGGAACTTCTCAAGGCGGTATTAAAAATCAGACCAAATTGTAAAAATGTTTTGGCGGTTGTTTGTACTTCTTGCCGCAGAAGCCCCACTTGAAAATGGATATTATTGGCGTATTGATAGCCCAATCCAGCGTAAAGTCGGTTGCGATCAAAAAAGTTGCGTTTGTCATTAATGAATAGCTCATCATAGATCCCCAAATACAATGCTCCTGTTTCAATGGTGGGCTTGTTTAGCGGGACAAAAAGCATCAATCGGTAGCGAAAACGCATTTTAAAGTCGTCGTCTACAAAGCGTTCCTCTAGTCTGTAGCGGTGCTCAAATTTGACGCGGCCAATAGTGTTGGTTGTCAGAAATTGCTGCCAAATTCGATGTTCTTCAACCTCCGGACTTTTTGGTTCGGATTCATATACATAGTTGCCAATGTGGGCATACCCAAGTGTTGCCGAGGTGTTGGGTTTGAAATGGTAATTTAACCCCGTCCGAAGTAAGAGCTGCTCGATGTTGGTTGGGCTAATGGTATGATTTCGGTATTGTGCTTCAGTATGAAGACTAAATTTTTCATTGATTTTATTAGTTCCAAAATACATGAGCCAGTTGCCAGTATCGTTTTGAGCATGTAAAAGCATAGACCCCCAAACGAGGAGGCCAATGCTAAAAATAGGTGTTAGTTTCATGTCTTAATAAAAGGTCACTTCACCTGTTTTGATATCATACATTCCACCAACGATTTCAATCTCGCCAGCATCTTCCATGTCTTTAAGGACTGGGCTTGATTTTCGAATATTATCGATTGTCATGTGGACATTCTTTTTTGCGACTTCATTAACAAAATCGATATTAGAAGAGTTTCTAAGACTTGAGTCTTCTGGCTCTGTAACTGCTTCTACCGCAGGTTCAATTTTATTGATGAGTGCTGTTAGATTTCCAAGACGAGCATGATCACAAGCCCCTTTGACCGCGCCGCATGCAGTATGGCCAAGAACAACAACTAATTTTGTTCCAGCCAATTTACAAGCAAATTCCATGCTTCCTAGGATGTCTTCATTTACAAAATTTCCAGCAATTCTTACACTAAAAATATCGCCAATCCCTTGGTCGAAAATTAGTTCAGAGGATACTCTTGAATCGATACAACTTAAAACGGTTGCAAAAGGATATTGACCTGTACTTGTTTGATCGACTTGTTTCATGAGGTCTCGACCTGCTTGTTGTCCCGCCACAAAACGAGCGTTACCCGCTTCTAGAGCTTGTTTGGCCGTTTGTGGTGTCATTT
>Ga0233438_10003513_pt1 | contig 14430 bp, 13 predicted proteins | sample SI_123_September_FD_182720 | JGI IMG/M metagenome (GOLD analysis project Ga0233438, IMG submission 182720) | Seawater microbial communities from Saanich Inlet, British Columbia, Canada - SI_123_September2016_10_MG | ecosystem: Environmental > Aquatic > Marine > Inlet | place: Canada: British...
GACATCCACTGGTGTTCTTAATACACATACCGATGTCAACCATGGCACTCCTTCTGATGGAGATGTGTTAGCATGGAACCAATCAAATCTTAAGTGGGAAAATACTGCTGCTGGAATTGGTGGTGGATTAGATGCTGATTTCTTAGACGGACAAGAGGGATCTTACTATCTAAACTCTACCAATCAAATTGCTGGCACATTACCTGCTGCTAGACTATCTGGATCTTATAATATTAGTGTTGATGGATCTGCTGGATCGTTAGCATCACTATCTAATGTTGGTAATGTTGTAGAGACAACTCTTACTACAGGACAAGTTCTTAGTTATAATGGTAGCAATTGGGTAAATGCTGATGCTCCTAGTGTTAGGAAAACTATTTCTTATACTGCTACTGGAATTCAAGATAATGTCGCTACCAACATTTCAATTACAACACCAAAAACATATGCTCTATTGAAGATAGAAACATCCCATGCTGTGTGGGCAACGTTGTATTCTGATACAACTAGCAGAACAAATGATAGTACTAGATCAGAAACTACTGATCCAGTTCCTGGTTCTGGTGTATTAGCAGAAATTGTTACTACATCTGCTACAACACAGTTGATTACTCCAGGAACAGTTTGTTTCAATAGTGGTGGATCTAACACTACGTATGCTAAAATTGTTAATAAGAGTGGCAGTCAAGTAAATTTACAAATTACATTAACTTTAGTTCCATTAGAGGCTTGATATGGATAAACAATATGTTGTAACTCTCCATGATAAAAATGATCTGGGGAAGTTTTATAATGAGATGCAACTCACTGGATTTCCTTTAGTGTTGAAGCGTCCTATGAGTAGGAACACACACTATATGATGACAGAAGATCAGGCAGAAAGATTGCGTCAAGATCCTAGAGTATGGGGAGTCGAAGTAGTAGATAGTTTCCAAATTAAACGACAAGTTGTTAACAACGAACCTTATAATATTGGTGGAGACTTCTGGAAAAATGCTCCTGTAGGAACAGCATTAAACCCCAATCTAAGGCAATGGGGACAACTACATTGTGCTGGAGATCAAGCACAGAGAAGAAAGACTACGTGGGGTGATGGATCAGCAACAGAAGTTATTACTGATAACGTAGATGTATTTAATAATGGGAGACATGTTGATGTAGTTATCGTAGATGATCCTGTATCATTTGATAGTCAGGAGTGGTACAGTCCTTCATCAATACAATCAAGGTTTGTTGAGTATCAATGGTTTAACGAACTGAATAGTTCTGTTAGTTCTATTGATGATGACGGACAGACTCTTCCAACAGGAACAATTGTCTATGCTCCCAACCTCAATACTGCTCAGTATCATGGCATACATGTTACTGGAACTGCGACAGGTAGACATTATGGGTGGGCGACTGAGGCAAACATTTATAATATGGCAGTGACAGATTCATGGGATAGTGGACAACAATTTCCTCCTCTACTTACCTTTGATTACCTTAGAGCATTTCATTTAAACAAACCAATTAATCCAGAGACTGGAAAGAAAAATCCTACCATTACCAACCATAGTTATGGTGGTATTAGGTATATGCCACAGAAAGGCACTGATGGCGAAGGCAATAATATTTACAGATTAGATCTTGCTGATCTTATATCTGTAACTTTTCAGGGAGTGACATATAATTCAGGTTCTCCTGGACCATCTGGTTGGACTGAAGCTGGATTGGGATTAGATTTTGGCATAAGGTTTGGTCTAGAAACATATCCATCATGGTCTTCATCTGTTGCTGCTGATGTTCAGGATGCAATTGATGATGGCATTGTAGTTATTGGATCCGCTGGTAATGATAATCTACTAGTAGCAGAAGTTGGTGATGTAAATTACAACAACTCTTTCATATATGTTGATGAAGACGGAGAGGATGACGTTATCTACTACAATAGAGGATCGTGGCCTAATACTCCTGATAGTGGATCGATTATTGTAGGTTCTTTGTCGGATCATTCTGATTTCAGGAGATCTACTTATAGTATGTTTGGACCTGCTGTTGATGTCTTCGCTCCGGGAGATCAGATACTTTCATCATATGGTAATACTGGATCTGCTGATACCAAATATGGTGGTGGTGGAAATTATTATGATGCAATTAGTGGAACTAGTATGGCATCACCACAAGTATGTGGTGTGATTGCATGTCTTGCTACAGCAAAAGAAAGATTTACACAAGCAGATGCTCTTGGATATTTAAATCAGCATAGCATCTATGGTGATATGACATTTGATGTTGCTGGTGGATTGTTAGATGACAACTCTTGTCGTCAGGGTAGTCCTAATAAGTATCTTCATATTGAAAACCCAAGACGTGTGTCTGGATATTTGAGTGAAGTAGATGGTAATAGATCTACTGGACTTACTTTTCCTAGAACTGCCACATTCAATAGACCATCTCCTGCAGCAGTCCCACCAACAACACAAACATATACATTTACTGTAGGAAACAGCGGAGCATCACACTATACATTTACTGGCAGTGATAGAGATAATACTTTTGCTGGTGATAATGATCCAACGATTAACTGTAATGCTGGTGATACATTAGTATTTAATGTGAGTGCTTCTGGTCATCCATTCTATGTAAAGACATCTGCTACTACTGGAACAGGTAATCAAGTTTCTACTGGAACAATTTCTGGACAAGGAACTACAAGTGGTGCTGTTATATGGGACACCACTGGGGTAACACCAGGAACATACTATTATATTTGCCAGTTTCATGGTGGAATGGTGGGACAGATTATCATATCGTAAGGCATAAATAAACAAGAGCACTAGTATTCATTGGTAGTTAAATGACTGACCGTTTTCCATTAATTGTTAATGCAGTCTCACAGAAGATTGAAGAGTTAATATCTGGGGACAATTTAGAGTTAACTGGTAATGGTATTGTTATCAGTGGAGATTTGGGTTCTGGAAAATATTTGAAGAGTGATGGTACTCAAGTTTTATGGGATAATCCTGGAGATGTATATCTAAACCAATCCCAAACGATAACCAATAAGACTATTGAGTCTTCTTTTATCTCTGGAACGACAAATACATTTACAAATATTCCTAATAGTGCTTTTGTAAATAATGAGATTACTATTAATGGTACTAATATTCCTTTGGGTGGTACTGTTATAACACCAAATGATAATACGACGTATAGTATTTCTGCTCAAGATGGAACAAATGCATCTCAGAAAGTTATTAGATTAACTGCTGGTAGTTCTGGATCTGGAGATGATGATATTTCTCTTGGAGTAGAGTCGTATACTGGTTCTTTACCAGCAAATCATAAAATTTCTAACTTATATATTGGTAGATCTGGTGATCAGATTACTTTATCTGCTACATCTGAAGATATTGATACTATTACTAGAGTAGCAGCATCTGGTGGTATTCCTTTAACTGGAGATATAACTTTTTCTGCTGGTTCATTTACATCAGTTCAGCAAAATGGATCTACAATTACTATCTCTGGTGAAAATGATGACACTATTACTAGAATAACTGAAAGTGTTAGTGGTAGTGGTTCCTTAACCAGTGGGGATATTACGCTTGCTTCTGGCAGTAGTAATTTAACTATCGCTCAAACAGGAAGTACGTTTGAATTTGATTCTCTTGATACTATTTCTAGACTTAGAGCAACGGGAACAAACGGTGGGTCATATTTTTCCGGTGATTTTGATTTAATTCCTGGAACCAATGTTGATTTAGTTCAATCAAATAATACAATAACTGTTAATTCATCCTTTACTAATACAATTACTTCATTAAAGGAAGATACATCTGGCACATTCCAAACGGGCAATATTGTTTTTCTTGGATCTGGCGCAACAACTATTACTCAAGGAACTGATGGTAATGGTGATACTACATTTACTATTGGTTCAATTAATAGTGATACTGGTGCATCTCTACAAGCATCGGGTGGTTTGATACTTCAAGGCACTAACTTTAGATTAAAAAATTATAACAACCTGGATGCTTCCACATTAATGAAGTGGGATGATTCTAACGAGCAATTAACTAATAGTATTATTACTGATGATGGATCAACTGTTACTGTTGATGGTGATTTAATCGTTACTGGTGCAACTTCTACAATTGAATCTCAAACAGTTGTTATTGCTGACTCTCAAATTGAATTAAGGAAAGGTAATAATCTTAGTGGTGTTGATGCTGGTATTCAAATTAACAGAACAACAAATGCATTAGGAATAGTAACGGCATATAATTCTTTACTTTGGACTGAAGTTGGTGGTTATTGGAGATCATATGATGGATCTGTTTCGCATAGATTTGTCACTGAAAATGAATCTCAAATTCTGATAAATAAACAACTAACATCTCCTGTGTTAGTCACACCTCAGTTGGGTGCTGCATCAGCAACTTCACTCAATGGTTTATTAATTTCTCAAACAGTTAATGCAACGTTATCTATTGCATCAAACAAAACATTTACATGTAATAACATATTAACTTTTACTGGTACTGACACTGCAAATATTAATTTTAATACTGGTGGAACAGTAGCATATAGAACTGATAAGTTATCTGTGTTTGCAAATACTACTTCTTCTGAACTTAGAGGTATTGTTACAGATGAAACTGGTTCTGGATCTCTTGTCTTTAATACAAGTCCATCAATTACATCTAGTATTGTAACTGGATCAAACTCTTTTGATGTATTTAATACAACTGCATTAACTATTAATGCATTTGGTGCTGCTACGACTGTTAATATTGGAGACGCTACTGGAACTACAACATTCCCTGGAAGTGTTGTTGTAGAAGGTTCTACTACGTTAGGGGATCAAAATGGTGATACTATTAGTGTAGTTGGTATACTCGATTCTGTTAATAACGACATCATTATTAGAGGTAGTTCAGTTTCTCCTATCAGGATTGGTAGAGGTAATAATGCTATTGAATCTAATACTGCTGCAGGATTTGATGCACTTGGATCTAACACTACAGGATCTCAGAATACTGCCTTTGGATATGAAGCATTAACAACTGTCAATGCTGGATTTGGTAATACTGGTATCGGACATAAGGCATTAAATATTGTTGGTGTTGGAGATTACAACACATCAGTGGGTAGAGATTCATCTCTTAATTTAACTAGTGGTAATAACAATACTGCCTTTGGTGTTGGTGCTTTATCAGAAAATAGTACAGGAAGTCATAACGTATGTATTGGATACTTTGCTGGATTTAATTGTCTGGGTACTGGTAATGTTATTATTGGTCCTGCTGATGGAGAGACCAGTGCCGATGCGACATACCAACCATCTACTATTACTGGGGATAGACAGTTAGTTGTTGGATCTGGTAATGGATTATGGATTAGAGGTGATAGTAATTATGATGTTACTATTCCAAAAAACTTTAACGTTGGTCAAAATTTAATTGTTAGTGGAAACCTTACAATTAATGGAACTACTACTACCATTAATTCAAATTCAATTGAGGTTGATGATAAAACACTTGTTCTTGCTTCTGTTGTAACTGAAAATGTAGTTGCCAATGTTGTTGGATCTAATCTGACAATTACTGGTGTCACCCCGATGACTGGTATCATCGAAGGTATGGCAGTCTCTTCTAATACTGAGGGAGTTACTGTTTCTGGTACAATCGCATCTATATCTGGTAATAGTATTACTCTTGTTAATGGAAGTACTGTTACGGGATCTAGTGGAAGTGCAGATCTTACAATTACTGGTCCTTCTGATACCTCAGCTAATGAGGGTGGATTAATTGTTAAGGGGGCAACAGATAAAACAATTCTTTGGATTGATGCCACTGATGCTTGGACTCTTACTGAGCATATTGATATTCCAGCAGCAAAAGAATATAGAATTGGTAATGTTCTGGTCGCTAAGAATGGAGAGATTGGACCTGCTACTGGAACTTGGAAACTAAACGCAGGTATTACACAAGCAGATGCTGATATCTTTACTATAAATGGAACTGGAGCATTGAGAGTTCCTACTGGTGATGACAGTGAAAGACCAACTACTGCATCTCTGGGTCAAATTAGATTTAGCACTGAAAGTAGTGCTAACATCTTTGAAGGATATAATGGATCTAATTGGGCGAAGATTGGTGGGTCTGCAACAGTATCGAGTGGAGCACCATCAACTCAAAGTCAAGGAGACCTTTGGTATGATACTGATGATGGACGTTTGTTTATCTACTATAACGACGGAGCTACATCTCAGTGGGTTGATGCTTCACCAAACGGAACACCAACTGATCTAGTTGTTGATGGAACTTCTACACTAAGAGATAATGTAATTGTTGGTGGTGATACTTCAGCAACTAACCTAGAGATTAAAGTTACTTCTTCTCAAGCAACAAATACAAATAAAGCATTTACGATCAATAATAATGATCAAACTGAAGGTTTAGATATCTCGTACAAAGGTGAGATTCTACCCAAAGCAGATGCTGATGTAAACTTAGGTGGACCTTCTAACCGTTGGGCGAACATCTACTCTGCTGACCTTCAACTATCTAACGAGGGTGCTGCTAACGAGGTAGATGGAACTTGGGGTCAATACACAATCCAAGAGGGTGAAGATGACCTGTTCCTAATAAATAGAAGGAACGGTAAGACATACAAGTTCAATCTTACAGAGGTAGCATAAGACATGGCAATTTTCGGTACTTTAGGAGAAAATAATCTGAGTGCAATATCAGCATCAATATCAGATACTGCAGTAGATGTCTTTGTTTACGACACCACGAAGGATAGTGATGGTGGTGCTTGGAGAAAGAGAACGCGAAATACTTCTTGGTATAATGAAACACTGAATACAGCAACTAGAGGTAGTAGGAAAGAGTTTCCTGCTGTTGCTGTGATTGTTGCTGAGTCATTAAAAGTAACCATTTATGATGGTGATGACCCAGACCTTCCAATGTGGATGGTATTTCATAGTGATGGTGGTAATTGTATGATTAGAAATTCTGGTGTGATCGTCTCAGTTACTATGTTAAACGCAGAGTTATGTGTTGGTAGAACTTCGGGTAGTAAGGGATTAGGTCAGATTAGTTTTATCACTGAGGTAGGTAAAACTATTCGCAGATCAAGTTCTGGTTATTTGTATATCTACAAAGGAAACATTGAGCAACGAAATGATTCATTAGCGTACATGAATGAAAATGATATAACACAGCAAATCGCTGGCGATTTGGTTTATGACGTAGCAATGACTGTGTTACCAAATGCACCGATTGATAGTGCCACTGGACTTCCTACTCCTACCATTGCCGTTGCGACTGATGGTGGTGTGAGTGTTATTAAAGATGATGGGAATATTGTTGATATTACTGCATCTGCGGGGAGTTCTTATAGTTCCTCAAAATTCATTTCCATGTCAAGCGATGGACTTTTAGTATTTCCCCAACATGGATCTTCTGCAACAAGCGGCGAATATTCTTTGATGACTATACCAATTCCAAGTTCTGATAGAAATACTCAAACAAGTTCTGGTAGTGCAACTGATAAGTATATTTTTAATGACCCAAATACATCATTAACATCTCTTCCCCATGGACTTGGGGTCAGTCAAAATGGAGCATTAAGAATCCCAGGAACTCAATTTTTAAATTACCCAAATGGTTTGGCAATCTTAGATGAAAATCCCACATCATTGTCAAAAGCGATGGTCGCCTACATCAAATTTGATCACAACACAGGATGGATGCAAGGAGATATCAAAGGTGCTTTCCTGTCTGATACTGATACTACTGATAAGACAAATGGGCAGGCAGACCCAGACCGTTCAGTAAACAACAACGCACTGACCGTAAATGGAACAATCACCAAGAGTGCTGTTGCGACTGGTGCAGACTTGGTTGGTTATGGTGGTTGGAGCACTTCTAATTATCTAGAACAACCTTATAATTCTGATTTAAACTTTGGATCTGGTGATTTTTACGTGATGGGTTGGGCAAAACCAACTAGTAATACTAACGGATATGTTTGGGAAAGAGCACAAAATCAAACTGCTTCTGGTTATGCTGAGATGTTTTACCATGATAGTGGACAATTTAGATTTTATATCAATGGTGTAGGAAATGTGCAAGGAGCAGCTCCCTTAAATACTTGGACTCACTTTGTATGTTTGAGACAGGATGGAGTAATGTATATGTTTATAAATGGAGTTAGGCAATCCACTACTGTAGGTAATAGTGGAAGTTTGAATAATACATCTGCAAAACTGAGAATAGGAATTAGAGCATATGATATAACTGCTCCATTTTATGGAGAAATATCATTGATAAGAATAGGAGGTGGAGCTCCATCAACAGAACAAATCAAAAAGATGTATGAGGATGAGAAGGTTCTGTTCCAAGAGAATGCTAAGGCAACCTTATATGGTTCATCGGATGCTGTAACTGCTCTTGCTTATGATGATGCCACTAACCTACTTCACGTAGGAACTTCTGCTGGTCGTTCTGAGTTCCAAGGACTTCGTAGAATAAATAATACAACAGATCCAGTTACGACTGCGATTTCGGCACACGATTCACTCATCATAGAACAGTAATATGGCAGTTATAGTAAACAAACCTGAATTTAATATCAGGGAAAAACTAAAATCACTGGACTATTCTCATGTTCCTTATGATAAGATGCCTATTGGTAGTGTGATTCAATATGCGACTGTTGATAGTTCTTCCAATGTTTCGGTGAATAGTACTTCATATGCGAACCTTTCAAATGTAACTTTAAATTTTTCGCCAAGATTTGTTACTAGCGTATTAGAAATTACACTTACAGGAACTGCTAGATTTAATACGACTGGAAATGGTAGATCAAGACCTGATTTTCGACTGGTAAAGAGCGGAGTCCCTGTATCAGGATACAACTTTAGTGAAGCTTTACAAGTTCGTAATCTCAATTTTAATAGTAGTGCAGTTGAGTTTAGCATACCATTTCAATTTATAGTTCGTGATGTTGCAGATACTTTAGAAACTATAGATTATACATGGCAGTGGAGAAAACTTGATAGTGAATATGTTGATCTCGCTGGTGTTACATATAGACAAACCATCATGGAAATAAGACAATGAAATTTGATCCCATAAAACTTTATAAAGCAATTATAAGTATTTCCCCTAACGCACAGTATAGTTGCGATGGAGATTGTTACGAGGGTTTAACCTGGTATAATGATGAATATAAACCAACAGAAGAAGAAGTAGTTCAGAAGATTGCAGAACTAAATTACCAAGAAGAAGTTAATGCATATCAGAGACAACGTTCTGTTGAATATCCTTCTTACCCAGATCAGTTTGACCAAATCTTTCATGAGGGTATTGATGCCTGGAAGGCAACAATCTTAGAAGTAAAGAAAAAATATCCAAAACAGGTTATGCAATCCAAAGTTCTTGAAGAAAGAAAAAGAAAAGCACTTAGTGAACTCAGAACTCTAAGGACATCATAAATACATCAGGGTATCTCTAATCTAAAGTCAAATGGCAATTGTATTTCCAGCAAGTCCCAGTACAAATGATACATTCACTGCTGGGTCTATCACATACAAATGGGATGGTGCTAAGTGGATTGGACTGGGTGTTACTCCTGCTGATAGATTGATTGAGGGTAGCAATAAGTTAGAGATTGATGCTAATAATGATCTACTTTGGGATGGTGGTAGAGTTGGGTTTGGTGGAAACGGTGTAGGTAGTGGACTTGGTGTCTATCTACAAAGAAGTTCTCCTGCCACAACGCACTTCTATGAAGCGTCTGACGGCACAAAGAAGATGATATCTGGTGTTGATTCAACAAATGATTATGTAAAGATAGGTTCTTTATCAAACCACCGTGTTGGTCTTGTCGCTAACAACGGTGAAAAACTTAGTATACTTCCTAGTGGTGATGTTGGTATCAATCAAACATCACCAACATCACAGTCAGGTAAGGTTCTACATATCTCTGGAGATACTGGTGGACAAGCACGTATCCACTTGTCAACATCAGCATCAGGACATGGTATTAATGAGGGACATTATATTGTTTCTCAAGGTTCTGAGTCAGGTTCTGTAGCAGGGCAACTGGCATTCATCAACATGGAGAACAGAAATTTTGTTTTCACTACTGGTAGTGAGGGTGCTAATGCTACACGACTTACTATTCAGCATGATGGTAATGTCAATATTGCTGATGGTAATTTGATAGTAGCTGCGGGTCATGGTATTGACTTCTCTGCTAATGCCAACGCCACTGGAATGACTAGTGAGGTGCTTGATGATTATGAAGAGGGAACTTTCACAGTAACTAGCAGTGGTATTTTGAATCAAGGAAGTCTTCAAACTGCTCGTTATATTAAAATTGGCAACCAAGTTACTTATATGTTCAACTTTTATCAAAACTCAAATAATATGTCCTGGAGTGCTGGAAGCTATTTTTCAATAACTGCATTTACTCCTATTGCAAGTTTTCATACTAGTCCATCAATATCTTGGTTCAAAAGTGCTTCAGATAGTGACACACAACCAGCATACTTTAATTCCTCTGGCGATATAGTACTAAATGCAGCACAGTCTAGTGTTAGGCATCTTTGGGGATTTGTAACGGTTGAAGTTCAATAAAGCATAATAAATACTTATGCTTAAACCTGTTTAGTTTGGAGAACAATCCTAATGGCATTACAAGAAAAATCAGTAGTAGATAAAATTGAAGTTCTACTCAACGGATGTATTCAAGTAAGAAGAAGAGATCAAATTCTTAAAGATGGTGTGGAAGTTGCTTCTACTTTCCATCGTCATGCAATTGCTCCTGGTGATGATATAAGCAATGAAGATGATAGAGTTGCTGCCGTCGCTACAACTTTATGGACTGAAGAAGTTGTAGCAGCATATCAAGCATCTCTACCTCAAGAAGAAGATACTGAGTGATAAATAGAGCTGCCTAACTCTTTACTCATGGAATCAAATCCAAAGAAGAAAGAGGAAGCCAAAAAGGAAAACAAATTTGAGTGGGCGGATGAGGGTGTATCAACTCTCGTCCGAGTTATTATTCTTGGATGGTCAGCAGCAATTCTGACTCTTAATTATGTAACTGTTCCTGGTGTTCCTCAGAAAAATATCGATCCAACTTTTATCGCTAGTGTCTTTACTGGGACTTTAGCTACGTTTGGAGTCATGCCTTCTAAGAAGAAGGAAGAACCAAAACAAGCACCTACATTGGAGAAGAAAGATGCAAAAATTGATTAATGGTGTAGCGTTGTTATCTGGTTTAGTTTCTTTAGCTGTCTTAGGGGGTGGTGCTTATCTTTACGTTCAAAAGGATACATTAATCGAGCAATCAAGGGAGAGAGTAACTGCTGCTATCACTGAAGCAATTACAGAAGCACTACCATCACTGGTAGATGCTGCTATTCCAGGAGTCCCTGAGATGACTGGTCCCGCAATCACTGGTCCTGTCATGCCATTCTAACCATGAATAAACTTAAGATCGTCGCCGCTTCAGTTGGTGGAGTATTTGTTGTAGCACATATAGGTCTGCTTGGATATGTTTTCAGGCAGGAACCTGAACCTGTGATTCAACCTCCTACATTTCACATCCCTCGTGGTCCTTACTCTTCTTATAGAATTAAGGCAGGCAAGGATGGTTATGAAATTGAATTCCGTGCTGACGATCCTAAGATTCTAGAGTCCGAAAGGTCTCTAGATGTTGACAAGGAACGTAGAGGATTGTTTGGTGGTGGATCTGAAATCAGAAACGAATGGCGTCGTGATCAGTTCACCCGTGAAGGCACCAGAAATCTGGGAGGTGCAACAGATGATGAGGGAAAGTTAACTGCCAAACAAGCAGAGTGTTTAGTGGCGGACGCTGGGGCACGATCACAAGGTGCGATGGCAGGTAGTGCTATTGCTGCTGGAGTTGCTGTTCCTGCCCTTGCTAGCGTCCCCTATGTGGGTTGGTTGGCAGGTGGATGGGCACTGCTACTAGGACAGAAAGCAGGGTCATCACTAGGTTCTACAGTTGGATCAGTATTTAATGACTGCTAACTGAGAATCTTCTGAGAATTGTTAAATAACTCTGAATATTATTATAATATTATCATGGCACAATCGACCTATAAGAAGCAAGCAAAGAAAGACGCAACTGAAACATTTTTCTTGTATGTATTCTTCCATTCTATTTGGACAGGAATTTTTAAATTATTTGAAGACTAATGCCTGAGATACCCATCATTACAGGCGGGGATATTCGTATTAATGATATTCAAATTAATACTATCTCTACCTATGACTTTAATAACACTTCAACATCACTACCACTAGCAGCTCCAGTAGTTGTAAATATTGGTGTGCCTGTGGTTAATATACCAGGGTGTGTTGAGGCGACTGAAACTAATACTGCTAAAAATAATCAATTACGAACGGATGATCCTAATGGTGTGGTTACAATTTGCGATTCTGGCGTTCCCAATTTTAATCCTATTTCTTATGAACCAAACCAGATGATTATGACTGGTCCACCTCAGGTGGATAACAGAACACCAGATAAACCTACACCACCAGAAACAAAAACAGATACACCACCCCCACCTCCACCACCTACTGCCAAAATAGAATGTCCTACTAAGGTACAGCAGGCACAGGAACCTGTAGGAACATTAGTAGAAGGTTTTAGAAAGGAAGTTGTTGGTTATAAACTCATTGATAAGACGTGTGTCCAGATAACAGAACCAGTTCCTCTACCTACACAAATTCTTGCTGGTCTGCCTAGTGGTGGACAGGTAATGCAGGTAGGTGGTATTGCTGTCATCGCTACATCATCAGCATTACTAGCAAAACCGCTGGCAGACATACTATTAAAAGCAGTCAAACCAGCGGTTAAGAAAGTTATGAAAAAGATTTCTACCTTACGTGGTAAGAAACCTCCTATTTTGTCTGTAGGGGAGCGCCTAGCAGAGCAGCGTCAGATGAATCATGCTGTGAAGGAGCTTCGTTCTGTCTTCCCGAGGAGGAAGAAGAAACGCTAGGGATATTGTGGTAGTGTGGATGTCTATGTCCTGGAGGATTGTTTACCAACACATCAGCACATACTTTATAGTAAGGACTCTTAGGATGGAATTGAATTCCTTTTAACTTTAACTCACCACAATTCTTAAGTCTTGCAATTTCAAAGTCCAATCTTTTGTTGGCAGTTATTTGCTGCATCATCTCAATGTTAGAAGTTGCTGCTTCTTTACAAAGGTCTTGCAGTTTCTTATCTGTGGGTGTGCTCCATGTCATAGAGAAACCTACACCTAGACTGTAGTTATCCTTCTGTCCTGTTCTAGTCTTTTTGTAGAAACTTACATCTCCAGGATTATCTAAGATACCATCTCCCATTGGATTCCCGTCAGCATCGTAGGCACCAAAGTTATCGGTTACATCATATACTGGGTCATCATAATAACCTTCAAACGGTTTGGAAGCAGAGACACTACCTGTTACATACGGAGTGAAATTGCGAGTGGGACCTTGACATTGTATACCTCCACCGTAGGTGTTTGTAATGTATGGTCCCTGAAGGACTTGAATAGCTTGGTTTGTAACGGAGCCTGAACTATTAGCCACAGGATTAGCAGTAGCAGACACACCACCAACAGTTTCAGCATAAGAAGGATTAGCAAATAATAATGTTATTGGGAGAAGATACTTGTAGTATCTGTTATGCTTATAACGTCGGTTTCTCTTTGAATAATCGTTTGGTTGCTTAAACCAGGTCCGCGATAAGTTTCTGTAAACTGAAACGCTGCTCCTGGTACTGTTTGTGTGAACTGTGGTTTGTTTGTTGCTCCAGTCCATGATGAAGTCACTCCATTAATAGTTACATTAGTAGCACCTGTTCCTGGTGAGAGGTTTCCAGATGCTGATACACCAGTGCCAGTAGCAGAATACTGATACCCAGTGTTATAGTCCATCGAATTGATGGTCTCGGTTATTTTTTGTGTCGTTTCCGTCCTTGATGTCATTGATCCCTGAGTGAAATTAGGGACCACGGGGACCGCCATTACTGGAGATCCCAATAGAAACATCACAATGAATAATCTTTTCATGATGTTTTCCTACTAATCGATAACAGTAATCTCAGACACAAATTGTCCTGTTGCTGTAGTACCAGCACCACCAGCTGTCACGGTTAGAGCACCTGTAGTTCCTATAGTGCCTGCTAGACTTCCAGCAACACCAGCAGTGTAAGAAGTTACATTACTGAAGTTAGGAACATCTCCTACAGTAGGAGCAGCAGTTGGGATTGCATCACCTTGAGTAAAGGAGGTGCTATATGTGAAAGCATTTCCGTCTGTTGCCTGAGTTGCTGAGATAGTTCCAGGAGAATAGATTCCACTAGTAATAGTGCCAGCAGAAATTGCTCCTGATGTAG